>ORMF011721202.1_pt1 | contig 11573 bp, 5 predicted proteins | sample 1779871 | NCBI WGS metagenome assembly ORMF01 (sample SAMEA104232316, study PRJEB22302) | groundwater metagenome | biome: forest; feature: aquifer; material: groundwater | place: USA | collected 2011-08-07 | depth 5.4 m
CAGCAGACTCGGCGCGGGGGGATCCCGCGGATGCCGATAGCCGCCGAGACTGACCGGGAAATCGAGCGACACATTGCTGTGGAACGCCATCGGCGCCGACAGGCCGCTGACCTTGAGGTTGACGAAGGCGCGCCAGTTCCGCACCAGCACGTTGCTGTAGACGATCGGCGTCTTGACGTTCTGCGCCAGCGCGGCGCGCTGCGGCGCAGGCAAGTCCGGCACGATGTGCGGGATCATCGCGTGGAAACAGGCCAGCACGACGTGCTTGGCTTCGACGCGGTGCACCGAGCCGCCTCGTACATAGCCGACCGTAACGGCCTCGCCGCCATTGCGGACCTGGACACAGGTCGAATCGAGCCGGATGCGCACGCGGTTCTCCGCATCGTCGAGCTTGCCGTAGTCGAACGGCGCCAGCACCACGTCGTCCATGGTGTTGCCCGGCGCCACCCCTGGAATGAGCGAGCGGACCAAGAGCCGCGCCAGCGACGCGTTGCCGTCGGGAAAATGATAGATGTAGGGCTCGCTCCACGCCGCATTCGGTCCGCCCGGCAGTTTGAGGCCGGCAAAACCCGGATAGCGCAGGTCGCGCACGTCGGCCGCCGGCACCGCGTCGCAGCCGAGCCCGAAAAAGCCGAGCGTGCGGCCCTGGAAGCAGTTCGCCACCGCCTCGCCGCAGCCGCAGATTCTGATGAGGTAATCGCGATAGCTGGTGCGCTTGAGCAATTCGAGCTTTTCGGCGGTCGATTTGCCGGCGAGCGGATCGCGCGTCTCGTCGTAGAGCGCGAGCAATTGCGCTTTGCTCTGAGGTGAAATCGGCAGGTCGGCGACGAATTCGGCGAGCGGCCGTGCATTGGAGAGCCTTCGCGCCTCCTCATTGCCGCTGACGATCAGCGGATCGCCCGGCACCAGCACGTCGCGCCCGAAGGCTTCGCGGTTGCAGAACAGCCCGCGCGACAGACCGAGCGAAGGATACAGCGTGCGTTCGAAGGCGGTCTGAAACCGCGCGATGTCGACGCCGAGTTCGCGCAGCAGTTCCTTGGCGTCAGGACCGTAGAACGTGTTGGGCGACTGGAACGACTGGCTGCCGCCATAGCCGATGATGCGCCGGCCATCGAGCGCGAATTCATTGCGCTTGGCGTGGCCGCCGAAATCGTCGTGATTGTCGAGAATCAGGATGCGGGCGTTCGGCGTCTTGCGCCGGTAGAACCAGGCGGCCGACAGCCCGCTCAAGCCTCCGCCGACCACGACCAGATCGTAGCGCTCCACGACCGGTAGACTGTCGACCGCAAACCGCCTGCGCTCACGCGCCAGCGCGTGCGCGACCTCGAATGAGCCGTCGTGCTGGCCGCGCAAGCCCGTGAGCGCCGGCGGATAGCGTGATGGCTCGGCTTCAAGCTGCGCAGCCGGGGTCAGGCCGGCCGCGATGGTGAGCGCCACGCCATTGAGAAAATCGCGCCGGGTGATCGACATGATAGAATTCTATCACGCCCGACACGGGCTCATCGCCGATCAATTGGTCGGCAGGCGAAACCGCAGGGTCTGCGGGCCGATCAGCGACAAGACCGAGCCTTCGCGCCGCCAATTGGTGACGGTGGAGAGCGCGCCGAGCAGTTCGGCATCGCGGCGCAACTGCTCGGGCGAGCACGCCCGCTCGGTCGCCTGGCCGGTCAGCACGGTGACGGTGTCGGCCGCGACGACGACCTGGCCCTCGATCCGGTTGCACCACATTTCCAACGCGATCGCGCCGTTGGCGGCGACATCCATGTTGGGAATGCGCTTCGAGCCCCGCATCGGGGCGACATCGAGGATCAGCTCGCTGTCGAACGGGAACCGGTTTTCGGCGCCCCGCGCGCCGCCCATTGCCAATACCCACACGCCGCACGTCAGTCCCACCAAGCACTTCCAAGATTTCATGATTTCATCCTGCTTTTCGCAGGCTATTTGCGGTCCGGTGGCGGCTCCGTCAAGGAATACAGCCGCGCGAAAAATGTTTATTCTCACCGGAGCCAATATGGGAGGCCGAAATGGACCAACGCATCATAGACACCTACCACCACTTCACCCACGGCGGCATGACGCGCCGCGCATTCCTCGACCGGCTGACCGAGCTCGTCGGCTCGACCCCGGCCGCCGCGGCATTGCTGCCGCTGTTGCAGACCGACTACGCCAAGGCCGCGGTGGTCGCGGCCGACGATGCGCGGCTGGTCTCGGAGCGCGTGTCCTATGATTCTCCCAAGGGCAAGATCAACGGCTACCTGACGCGGCCGAAGGCCAAGGGCAAGCGTCCGGTGGTGCTGGTGATTCACGAAAACCGCGGCCTCAACCCGCACCTCGAAGACGTGGCGCGGCGCTACGCCGCCGAAGGCTTCCTGGCCTATGCGGTCGACCTGCTGTCGCTCCTCGGCGGCACGCCGGCGAGCGAGGACGCCGCCCGCGAGCTGCATCCCAAGATGAACCAGGACGACGCCGTCGCGGCGCTGGTGTCCGCGGTGTCGTTCCTCAAGGCGCATCCGGAATCGACCGGCAAGGTCGGCGCGGTCGGCTTCTGCTTCGGCGGTCTGATGATCAACCGCCTGGCGGTGGCGAGCCCCGAGCTTGCCGCCGGCGTCGCCTATTACGGCCGGCAGGTACCCGCGGCCCAAGTGCCGAACATCAAGGCGGCGCTGCTGCTGCACTACGCCGACAAGGACGACGGCGTAAACGCCGGCATCGCGGCGTACGAGGCAGCGCTCAAGGCCAACAACAAGAAGTACACCATCCACAGCTATCCGGGCACGCAGCACGCCTTCAACAACGACACCGGCGCGGCGCGCTACAACAAGGCGGCGGCCGATCTCGCCTGGCAGCGCACTTTGGCATTCTTCAAGGAGCAGCTCGGCGCGCCGCCGAAGGCGGCGTGAGTTATGGCGCCCTCGCCCCTCCCCACTCCGCCGGCGCGAAGCTGATCCGGCCTCGCGGCGGCGAGTGCGGGAGTGGGGCGAGAAGCCTGCAAAATATATTCTGCATTGGTGGTCGCACCGGCATCTCGGCATCCGACTGACGATGCCGTGACATCGACCCTGTCCCGACCGGCAGGGCTCAATTCATGGTTCGCGAGCGGCGGATCGGTCAGCGCGTTCTCCGCCTGCGCATAGTCCGACGTCAGACGACGTGCCAGTCGAAGTTGCCGTTCGTCAGTGCGCCGACCAGATTCGGCAATTCGATCTCCATGTCGTTGGCACCGATGACCCCGTCGCCATCGGCGTCGATCTGTAACAGGTTCGCGCCGCCGAAGTTGATCAGGTGGGCTTCTGCCAGGCCGCCGGCAGTGAAATCACTACTGCCGATATACGCGATCGGTCCGTTGATGACGCCAGCCGCAACCTCAAACACCAGCACGTCCTGCGAGGCGTCGAAGCCGTCGATCACGTCACGGCTCACTCCACCGTCCGCAGCGGAATCCTGGATGCTGCCGAATCGGAAGTGATCCTCATTCGCGCTGGCAAATATGGCATCGGCACCCACGCCGCCGGTCACAGTGGTCACCCCGCTGTTGCCGCCGATATGGATCGAATCGAAGGCCGCCGAGCCAACGACATTTTCGATGTTGACAACCGTCACATCGTTCGGGCCAAAAAGCTGTAGCGTGTCATTGGCGCCGCCACCGAAATCGAAGGTGGTTCCAGCTTGCTGGTTAAGCAGCGTCAGGTTCAGATCGCCATTGGTCTGGTCGTTCACGGTGAGAGACCCGCCCGAAATACTCATGACGAGCGTGTCATCCGAGCCCGCGAGGTTGAGCACGTCGGTACCAAAACCCAGCGCGATAGCTTGATTGGAGACCAGGCTGTCGGCGATGAAGGTTACGGTGTCATCGCCGGCTCCAGGGGCATTGAGCGTCTCCACGTTGATCGCGGTCACGACGTTGTTGCCGGGCGCGAGGGTCAACGTGTCGAACCCCGTGCCGAGGTCGATCGACAGACCATTCGCCACGTTCGTCAGAGTGACTGCCTCGATGCCGCCAGTGGAATCGACCGTTTCCACATTGGCCAGCGTGAGATTAAGGGTCGGCGTGCCGAACACGTTGAGAGTCAACGTGTCGTTGTCGCCACCCAGATCGAAGCTGGCATTGATCAGAGCCACGCCTGGACCGGCGTTGAGCGTGACGTGATCTATCCCTGAGCTTCCGATCACGCTTTCCACACTGTTGACCGCGATGTTCGCTGCCGAACCCAGCGTCACGGTGTCGAAACCAGTGCCGCCGTTGACCGTATCGGTGTTGAAGACGGTGAGGACATTGGCACCGTTGGCGAGGTTCAGCGTGTCGAGAGCGCCGGCCAAATTCACTGTGATGCCGTTGGCGACATTCGTCAGCGTGACGAAGTCGGCGCCGGACGTGCCAGTCAGGCTGTCGACGTTCTGAATGTTGAGATTGTAGGTGCCGGACTGAGTGAGCGTCAACGTATCGTTGCCGCCATCGAGATCGATCAGGCGGCCATTAGCCTGCAAGCCGATCGACAGGAAAGTGTCGACGGTGCCGCCGAATATCGCTTTCCCGGGGGTCAACGAGAGCGATGAGATATTAATGAGCCCTCCCGGCACGCGATAGACATCGTCGAATTGCAGCAGCTCTACGCCGGTCAGCGTATCGGTGCTGTCCGGCCCGATGACATTGAAGACCCCGGGCCCAACGCCCGCAAAGGTGTATAGCGACATACTGCCGGTGAAGACCACAATGTCGGTTCCGTTACCGCCGTTGATCGTATCGCTGCCGCCCTGCCCTTCGATGGTGTCGTTGCCGCCCGTGCCCGTGATGGTGTCGTCGAATTGGCTGCCGCGGATGCGGCTGACGCCACCGTTGATGGTGTCGATGCCGACATTGGCGATGTCGCCGAGGGCGGTACCGAACGCAGTGCCAGTCGGCCCGGACAGATCGATGGTGACGCCGGCAAGCGCGCTGCTATAGCTGATGCGGGTGTTGCCGTTGCCGGTGATGTCATCGTTGCCGCCCATGCCCTCGAATTCATTCAAGGTGCCGCTGTTGCCAACGTTGAGCGCGCCCACCTCGCCGAACCCGGCATTGCCGCCCGGCCCATCGCCGCCGGTCGCGTCGTAAATGTCCGCCGAATTGGTTCCTCGCACGCTCTCGATCGATCGCAAGGTGTCGGAACCGACTTTGGCAATCGAGTCCGCGTCAAGGCCGTTCACGGTGCCGAGCGCCATATTGACCGTGATGCCGACCGGACCGAAGGGCTCGCCATTGAACTCGGCATCGTAGCGGGCGCGGTCAAAACCGCCGCGACCGTCAATCAAATCGTCGCCGGCAAAGCCCTCGAACTGCTCGGTGGTGTTCGCGGGATTGTTCGAGCCGAGCAGAGTGTCATTAAACGTAGAGCCACGAACCGCGGCGATGCCGTGCATGAAACCGCCAACGTCAGGTCCGGTAAAGATATCCTCGCCAACTCCGGCGATATCGCTGGGATCGGTTCCGTGCGCCCATCCGTTCAGCAGATCGACAGTCACACCAGCGTTCGCGCTGATATAGCTGACGCGGGTATTGCCATTGCCGATGATCGTGTCGGCGCCACCAAAGCCCTGAAATTCGTTGAAGGTGCCATTGCTTCCGGCATTGGTGCTGGTGGCACTGAACCCGGTCGCATCGTAAGTATCGTCAAAATTGGTGCCGCTGACGGTCTCGATCGAGCGCAGCGTGTCCTGGCCGATCACGCCTTCGTTGCCGGGTCCGACATAGTCATTGCCGGTCACCGTGCCGGCGGCCAGATCGACGGTAATGCCGACGAGCGAGGCATCGAAGACATAATTCACGCGGTCGAGACCGCCGCGGCCATCGATGAAGTCGCTGCCGCCGCGGCCCTCGAAGCTTTCGAAAACATTGTTCGGATTGTTGCTGCCGAAGAGGAAGTCGGCGAAATTCGATCCGCGCACGCTGCTCACACCCGTGAAGGTGTCTTGGCCGACGCCGGCCAGGTCGTTGGGATCGACGGCGAGACCGGTCAGGTCCCCGGGTAAGGTTCCGTATCCGACTCCGTCCGCGACATCGACGGTGACACCGGCGGCGGCGTTCAGATAGCTGACGCGAGTGTTTCCGTTGCCGGTGATGTCGTCATCGCCGTCCATGCCCTCAAATTCGTTGAAGGTCCCTGCGAGCCCCGGCGTCGGGCTGCTCGCATTCGTGCTCGTGGTGTCGAAACCCGTCGCGACGAAGATGTCGTCAAAGCCGCTGCCGCGGATGCGCTCGATCGATCTGAGCGTATCGGAATCGACCCCGGCGCCGCTCACGGTCCCGGCCGCAAGGTCGACCGTAATCGGTCCAGTCGCACCGGTGTAGATTGCGAGGTCGACGCTGCTGCCACCGTCGATCAAGTCATCACCGGCCCCTCCGGTGAGCGTGTCTTTGCCGGCTCCGCCATAAAGGAAATCGTTGCCATCCTCGCCTTTGATTGCGTCGTTGCCATCAAGGCCATCAATGGCCTCGGAGCTGGCGGTGCCCGTCAACACGTCATTGCCAAGCGTCCCAATGATCGGTACGCCGACGGCGCCGACTTCCGCGTTGGCGACCTGTGTGTTGAGGTCCGTCACAAAAGTCTGCGTCAGCGCGTCGATCTGCGTCTGATCGTTGAAATTGGTTGTAGCCAGCGCTTCCGTTGCCGTGCCCTGCGCAACCACGGCAGCCTGCGCCAATTCCGTCACGTCAACTGCGTCTTGGATACTCTGGTTGGCGGCGGTGACGACGTCAGTGACCGCCACGATGGCGTTTGCGTTCACTCCAGAATCGGTGGCGATGGTTTCAATGGTCTGTGACTGGCTAAGATCGACGGTTGCACCATTCGCGTCGGAAATTGCGGCAGCAATCGCCGTGATGACGCTGTCGCCCGAAACGCCGACGGCGGCGACCTGCGTGATCGTGCTCTGGACCTGAATTGCAGCCGACAGCACAGCGGTCGCATTGGCGTCCCCGGCCACAGCCAGGGGAACCGGGTCGAAGGTTTGCAGATCGATATTGGTATCCAGACCAAATGCGGCCGCCACCGCGTCTTGCGCCGCTTCAACGCTGCCAAGCGTGGCGGCCAGTTCGGCGACGAGGGTGGTCAAGGGGGTGACAACCGTCGACCCTTCCGGCGCTTTCAATACGCCGTCAAAAGCGAGGCCCGTCGACACATCGGTGCCGCCGAACATCACCAGCGGGCCGGTACCGCCGGTCAGCGTGAAGCTGCCGTCGGCGTTGGTCGTGGTGTACGCCTCGCCATCGTCGAGAACGCCATCGCCGTCCGCATCGGCAAATACCGTGGCGCCGGCGATGTAACCATCGACGACGAAGCCGCTTTGCTGCTGCGCATTGGGCGTTATGGTGACGGTAAGATCCGCTGTCGTGCTGGCCGTACTGACGCCGTCGATGGACGTGGCGGTCACGTGCAGCACGAACTCGCCAGGGGTGGGAATCGCTCCCCCGACCGGCTGCAACGCCAGCGTCGACAAATCGGATATCGGGACAATCCAGGAACCGCTATCGGCCTCGAATCCATGGTTGAGCTGGAAGCTCGACGGAATGCCCTCGATTGTCACGCTCGCGCCCAGCGCCTCGGAACCGTCGGCATCCGTCAGGGCGACAGAAATTCCGAGCGGCACATCAGATGACGAAGCCTCCACCGAAAACGAGCTGGCAGCGACCGCCGGCGCATCAGCCACCGCGTTAACGGTGACCTGGATGGTGCCGGTGTTGGTCGCGGTGTCGCCGCCATTGGCCTCGGTCGCGGTCGCCGTCACGGTGAGCGCGAAGTCGGCATCGCTATCGGCGGCCGGCGTGATGGTCAGGCCGGCGAGTTGAGCCGGAGTCAGCGTCCAGCTGCCGTCGCCATTGTCGGTGCCGGCGGATAGACTCGCCCCGGCGGGCACACCGGAAATCGTGATCGATAGGCTCTCGGAGCCGTCGATGTCGGTCAGCGCCGAAGCGACCGACAGCGAAATTGCGCCGTCCTCGTTGCCTGTCGCGTCGGATACGGTCAACGTTGGGGCGTCGGCGGTGGCATTGACGGTCACGGCCAGAGTTGCCGCGGTCGTAGCGGTCGATCCGTTTGCGCCTTCTTGCGATGTCGCGGTGACGGTCAGCACGAAATCGGCGTCGGAATTTGCCGGCGGCGCGATCGTGAGGCTGGACAGAGTCCAGCCGCTGATATCGACCGATGTGCTGCCAACGGCAGCCGTGAACGAATGCGTCCCATCCGACAGGGTTGCGCCGACCGGAATGGCGCTCACCACCAGGCTGGCAAGCTGCTCGGAGCCGTCGGTATCGGTCAGCGCCGAGGAAACGCTCAGCGGGATCGCTGCGTCCTCGTTGCCGGTCGCAGCCGCGACGTTCAAGGTCGGGGCATCGGCCACGGCCGCGACGTTGACTGTGACGGTGGCGGTTGACGTTGCGCCAGCAGCATCCATCATCGTGTAAGTGAAGCTCGCCACGCCGGAATAATTCGCATCCGCGACGAATACGACGTTGCCGCTGGGATTGAGCGAGACGCTGCCATGCACTGCGCTCTGTACCGACACGAGAGTCTTGGTGTCGCCGGAGTCCGTATCGGTATCGTTGGCGAGCAGGCTGGAGGCCAGGATCGTGATTGTCGTGTCTTCAACGGCACTCACGGTGTCGGCCACCGCGACCGGCGCATGATTTGTGCTGCCGCCCTCGATGATGACCTGGACGCTCTCAATCGAGGCGACAGCAAGGTCAATGCTGTGGAAGACGAATGACGTGCTGCCGTGAGCCAACATGGCCTGCAAGGCTGCGAGGTCGGCTTGGAACGCAGCCGAATCGGCCATCGCCTGGGTGACGACGAGCCGTAGCGGGTCCTGGCCAGCGCCGCCGACGTAGATGTCGTACGCCCCGACGTTCTCGGTGGCGCGATAGATCAGCGTATCGTTACCGCGGCCGCCGCTGACCAAGTCACTGTTGGCGCCACCGTCGAGCGTGTCGTCGCCATTGCCGCCACCTAGGATGTCGGTGCCGAGACCGCCATTGATCGTGTCGTTGCCGTTACCACCATCGATGATGTCGATGCCGGCGCCGCCGTCGACGGTATCGTTGCCGTTGCCAGCGAGGATGATGTCGCCCTGGTTGGTCCCCGTGATGACGTCGCTGGCGTTGGTGCCGATGATGATGGACATTTTGTTTCCCTTCATTGAGCCAAGGGCAAAGGCTCCCCGCGCGCTACCAAGCGCGTTGCCTTGCATAGTGGTCTTGCTCGGAAGAACCCCGCCCCAGATACCGCACGACAAGCCTATATTCGCCCAGCGGATTTATCAACTGGCTTGTCGGCATCGAGCCAATCGGACTGGGCGCTGTTACCCAAAGAAATGCCGATACGCGGCGCCGAGCGCTGCGCTGTCGAGATTGTTGGCCTGCAGGAACGGCACCACGCGCTTGACCCAGGCGACCTGCGAGGCCAGCACGTCGGCGAAAAACTTTTCCTTTGCCCAGACGCCGAGCAGCCGGTCCCAGGCCTCGAGCTCGGCGCGCAGCACCGCTTCGCCAGTCTTGACCACGCCGACGCCGCGGCGTCGGATGTCTTCGAGATCCTTGGCGTAGCGCGCATACGCGATGCCGAGCTGCTCGCTCGACGCGGCAGACGCCGCGTATCGTAGGATCGCCCGCTGCTCGGCCGGCAACGCGTCGAACTTGGGCTTGTTGAACACGATCTCGAACGCCGAGGCGGCGCGATGATGGCTGCCCAGCATATAGGTCTTGGCAACGCCGGGCAGGCCAAGCGCCAGGTCGGAAGTGGGATTGCCGATCTCGGCGGCGTCGAGCAGGCCGCGCTCCATGGTGGCGACGATGTCGCCGCCGGGCAGCAGCACCACCGTGGCGCCGAGTTCCTTGAACACTTCGGCCGCAAGCCCCTGGGTGCGGTAGCGCAGGCCCTTGAAGTCGGCGCCGCTGGTCATCGGCTTGCCGAACCAACCCAGCGGCTGCGGCGGCATCGGAAAGCTCAAGAAGCCCACGAGGTTGAGCTTGAGGATACCATTGACGAGCGTCCGGTAGAGCGCCTCGCCGCCGCCCTCGTAGAACCAGCCGAGGAAGCCGTGCGAATCCCAGCCGAACGGTGGCGGATTGCCGAACAGCGCATAGGCACGGTGCTTGTTGAGCGACAAAGCCGCGGTGCCATGGCCGCCGTCGAGAATGCCGGTGTGGGTCGCATCCACGATCTGGAACGGCGGCACCACCGCGCCGCCGGCGAGCACGTTGAGGCGGAGCCGGCCGCCGGTCATGTCGGCGACCTTGCGGGCATAGTCCTGGGCGAACTCGTGGTAGATGTCGCGGCTCGCCCAGGCGCTCTGGAATTTCCAGTTCACGGTCTGTGCGCGCGACACCTGCGGCATCGCGACGGTCGCGACGCCGGCCGCTCCCGCGGCCAGCAGAAAACGGCGGCGGGCGGCGATTGCAGTCTTGCGCGGAATTTCGGCTGGCATGAAGTCGCGCTCCCCGCGATTGAGGTTACGCAGGACCGGCTACGCTCGAATGGCCGCCGTTCGGGAATGCAACGCTCGGCGCGCGGTCAGCGACTGACGCTGTTCTCTCCGCCACGCACCGTCTGCACGAAGTCGTACACCGCCAGGATCATCACGCCCACGATGATGACAATGAGCGGAACCGCCGGAACCCATACCACCATGAATCCGAGAAACGCCATCGCCATCGCAAGGCCGATGATTCCGCTGATCAGGAGCGTCATGGCGACGTACCTTTCCCGACTCTGTGTTTCGGCTTCGACCCGGCATCCCGGACCCAGGTGTCAGCCATTATTGCCAACATTTCTGACAAGCCAGCGCGCGGTACGCAAGAGGCGCGCGTCGTTGCCGCGGCGTGCGACCAGCTGAACCCCGAGCGGGAGGCCGGCTTCGGACTGCAGCAGCGGCAGGGTGATGGCCGGTACGCCAAGATAGGTCCAGATGGTGCAGAAAATGGGGTTTCCGGTGGATTGGAGGCCGCGCGGCGCCTCTCCGGGGGCCGCCGGCGTGAGAATGGCATCGTATTCGTTAAAGACGTCGTCCAATCCCTCGTTGAGCGGGGCAATGGCCCCGACCGCCCCGGTATAGTCGACCGCCCGATAGTCGCGGCCGCGCTCGATCAGCTGGCGCAGCGGCGCGCTGAGTTGGTCGCGGCCCCGCTCGTAGTCGCGGTGGAAATTGTGGGCCATGTCGACTTCCATGACGGTACGGTGGAAATCCACCGCCCGACCGAAGCTCTCGCCGAGGTCCACCTCGACCGCCGCGTCGCCGAGGCTCTCGACCAGTTCGGCAAACGCCTCGCGCGTCACCGGCTCGGCGTGGTCCCAGACCGGCGATTTGACAAAGGCGAAACGTGGCGGCAGCGGCGGCTCGCTCGCGGCCACGGCGGCAAACGGCGGGCGCGCCACCGGACGGGTATCGAGGTCTTCCGCATCAAAGCCCGCCAGCACCTCCGCCAGCAGTGCCGTGTCTTCGACAGAGCGCGCGAAAATGCCGACCTGGTCGAGGGCGCGCGACAGCAGCAGCGCGCCCCTGCGCGAAATCAGCCCATGGCTCGGCTTGAAGCCCACCGCGCCGCA
>ORMF011796337.1_pt1 | contig 11570 bp, 5 predicted proteins | sample 1779871 | NCBI WGS metagenome assembly ORMF01 (sample SAMEA104232316, study PRJEB22302) | groundwater metagenome | biome: forest; feature: aquifer; material: groundwater | place: USA | collected 2011-08-07 | depth 5.4 m
AATTACTCCCGGCCCCCCGTGGGATTGTAGCTGACCGCTCCGCCTCCGCCCGCCGTGTGCGAGACGGCGGTGAGTTGATCCAGCACATCGTAAGTGTAACCGGTGGTGTCACCACTCCGCACGATGCCGGTGATGCGACTGTCGGCGTCGCGCGTGATGGTGGTGGGCGCGTTCGCGTGCAACGGAGCGCCGTTGCTCCCGAGGTGCGAATAGTTCGCCAGGCGTCCGAGCAAATCCCACGAATACGTCGTGCGCGACTTCACCGTGCCATGGATGCGCTTTACTTCGGACAGCAGACCGTCCGCGCCGCGCAGGAACTGCCACTCCGGCCCGAAGAAATCATCCGGCGGACTCCATTGCAGGCGCTGCAAGTTCGGGCCGTCATAGGTGGCGGTGACGATGATGAAATCGCTGCCGCCCGTGAGCGTGATCTTACCCGGCGACGGCAAAGCGACGCCGTTCTGCTCCCAGACATATTGGATTCTGCGCGTGGCCTGGCCCGGATAGGTGACATTGATGAAAGCGGGCCGGGGCATCGCGCCGACGATGGACCAAGTAGCCGCCCCGTCGGTAACCTGGGAAAGCGCGCCGTGAAAATAGGAGTAGGCGAAGTCGCGGATGACGGCGACATCCCCGTCGTGCCAGCGCTCGTGGGTCAGGCGGTTGTTCGCGTCATAGACGAAAGTGCGGCGCCGGCCGTTGCGGTTGATGATCTCAGTCACGTTGCCGACCGCGTCGTAGGATTTCGTCGCGAACGCACCCGCCGCGTCGGTGTAGCGCGCGGCGCGGTTGAGCGCGTCGTATTGAACCTGCGAGACGTTGCCAGCGGCGTCAGTGACGCTGATCAGATTCCGCTGGTTGTCATAGTCGGCGACCGTCGCCGAGCCGTCGGCTTGGGTGATTCGTTCCACCTTGCCGTCGGTCGCCACCAGCCTCCGCGTGATGCGGCCCAATCGGTCGGTGAATTTTACCAAACCGTCCGGCTCGACCACCGTGCTGGTGTGATTGCCGGCCGGATCGGTCTCACTCGTCGGCATGCCTGCGGCATCATAGGCGAATGAATAGGTGCGCCCGCCGGGCAGCGTCGCGCCGAGGAGATTGCCGTTCGCGGCGTAAGTCGTCTGGGCGGAGAAGCCGTGATTATTGCTCAGTCGTGCCAGCCGGCCCTGCGGATCGTATTCGCGCGTGGTGAGCGAGAAGGGCACCGTTCCTCCACCCCCATTCACGGATTCCTCCACCAAGAAGCCTTCGGACGAGTATGCGAAGTCGGTGGCCGGCTCGCCCGGCAGTTCGCGGCGCGTGAGGCGGCGCTGCGCGTCGTAAGTAAACTCGGACACCTGCCCATCGAATGACCGCTCCGTGAGCATATCGCCGTCCGCCGAGTAAGTCGCCAGGTAGGTCTCGTTGAAGGAAATCGGCCGGCGCACCTCGGTGACGTTGCCGCGCGCGTCGTAGGTCCACCGCGTGGTGTTGCCGCGCGCGTCGGTGCGCGAGGTTTCCTTGTCGGGGTTCGCCGGGTCGCCGTAGCTGTGGGTGGTCACCTGGCCGAGCGCGTTGGTCTCCTGGATCACGTTACCGCGCGCGTCATACACGAGCGAGGTCACGTTGCCGTTGCGGTCGGTGATGGTGCCGGTGAAGCCGCCGGGGTTCCACGCCTGTTCAACGCGGTGGCCGTCTTCATCAATGGTCGCGACGAGCCGGCCGGCGGCATCGTATTCGTAGGTCACGCCGACGCGGCCCAGCGGATCCGTCACGGATTTCAAGTAATGCGCGGAGGCCGCGTCGTAGCCGTTCGTCGTCACGCGCCCGTCGTCGTCGGTCACGGTCGTGAGATCGCCGGCGGCGTTGTAGCCGTAGTCCACCGTCACGCCGTCGGGAGTGAGGATTTGCGTGATGCGGCCGTTCCCATCGCGGACGAAATCCACCGTTGTGCCCGTGCTGTGCCGCAGCCCGGTCGTGGTGGCGACGAGCGTGTTGCCGCTGGTGTCGCGCGCTTCGAGGAAGCCCCCCGCTTCATCGTAGGTGTAGCGGATGCCGTCAGCCGTCGTGAGGATGTAGGTCGAGGGATTCCACGCAAAGCCGAGGAGAAACAAGAAGATATTGCCGTTGCTGTCGATCGAGAGGAATGGGTCGCTACCCTCCGGAGTCTCCAGCTTTTCATACACGCCGGGGTCAGGGATGAACTGCGCCTTGTAGATGTTCCCGATGAGGCCCGCGACGCCGAACTCCGCGTGGAAGGTGAAGCCCACGCGCCGGCCGTCCGGCGTGTTGATATACACGCGCGTGCCCTCGCGGAACGGCGTCGCGCCGAACAGGCCCGAGCCGGTCTGCGGCACCGTCTCGCTGATGCCAGGGTTTAGGAACGCGAGGCTCCAGCCGAAGCCGAGGCCTGCGTCTTTTCCTGCGTCGAGCGTGTCGTAGATGCGGCGAATCGCGAACGGGATGCCGCCGATGGGTAGGCTGAGATCGGTGAATTCACGGCGCAGACGCCCGAGCTTCACGGTGCCCGCGACCTCGAGCGCGAGCGGCTCCGCCCAGCCGAGGCGGATGTCGTTCCACGCGACGATGCGGATGACGTACGAGCCGTCCGCCACGAGTGAGGTGTCGAAGCTGGCGATGACATTGTTCGCGATGGTCGTCGTGCCCTGCGCGAAGCGTTTCCACGGCGGCACGTCCGAGCCGAGATCGTTCAAGTCCACGCTCGCCGCGGGCGCGTACTCCGCGAACCATTCCACGAGCGGACGCTTGGAGGTGATGCTGCCCACGATGGGCACCGTGAGCGGCACCGAGCTGCCCGCCGTGGGCGACGTGATCGTCACACGCGGCTGGATGTCTTCGGGCGCGACGCCTTTCGCCACGACCTGGCCGTGGTACGCCGTCAGCCCACCGCCGGCCGGTGTCGCGGTGAGGCGGAGAAAGTAGATGCCGTTCGGCAGCGTGGCCGCCGGGAACGTGCCCACGGTCTGGTTCGCGACGAACCCCGAGCCGCTGCCGAGCGGAGTCCAGTCGGGGTCCGTCGCCGCCATGTCGTACGGGTTGATAAGATCCACGGGCGCGTAATCAATCGCCCAATTCGGCGTTTGCAGCCCCTCGATGCTTGCGACGACCGGCGTGTCCGTCCCAACAATCGCACCGCTCGCCGGCGTGACGAAACGCAGCGTAAACGTCGTGCCCGCGTTTGCGCCCGTGAGGTTCGCGTTGAAGGGCGAACTGCCGTCCGCGTTGTTCACGTAGATCGTGGCCGCCTTCGTGGACGTGTGTCCGCCGCCGTCCGTCGCCGTTGCCACGAGCGTGACCGTGCCCGCGACGTTCAACGGCACGGTGCTTTCGCCCTGCGCGTTCAACGGCACCGCCGTGCCGTTCGCCGTGAGCGTGCGCGAAATCACCGCGATGTCGTCCTCCGCCTGCACCCTCACCGACGCGCTCTGCCCGACACGAAAATCATTCCCGTTCACAAACACGAACACGGTCGGCGGGTCATCGCGGAAATGCCGCGCGAAATCCTGGTTCTCGTGCGTCTCCGTGCCGACCACGACGACCTCCAGCGCCTGCGCATCCGGTTGCGCGAAATGGATCGCCTCCACCCCGACGAACTCGAATACGGCGAACACACCCACGTTGTTCAGCGAAGTGAGCCGGAGGTAGCGAATCGGCCCCGTCACGCCGAGCGCGCCCAGGTCCACGGGCCGCGCCGAAGTGTTGCCGAAGCCCACGTCCGCGATCGTCGTGATGGGCGTCATCGCCGCCGGCGTCATGCCGACTTCGAGCGTCGCCGCCTCCGCGGCCGCGCTTCCCTGCGTGAGTTTGTAGATCACAAAGTCAGCGCCCGATCCGTCGATGATCGTCTCGTCGAAGTGCAGGAGAATGCTCGCGCCCTGCGGGAGCGTGAGGTGATCGTTGAACGACCAGATGCCCATGGCGGGCACTTCATCACGCCGACCGATCGGCTGCAGCACGACACTCGGCGACACTTCCTGCGCCACCGGCGGGAAGATAACGTACGGCACGACAACTCCCGGAACCGCCCTCGCGCCGTACGGCACCGGCAGATTTCCGCCCGCGGCGTGCGTGTAGTTCGCCACCTCGTCCGGCAGCCCGTTGAGCACCGGCGACGCCGCGGGCACCGGCTTCGTCTGAATCTGCCCCGCCGCCAGGCGTTGGCGGACGTGATACACGCCGGGGCGAACGTGCGTGAATTCATAGCGTCCGTCTGCGCCCGTGAGCAACCGCGGCTCACCCGTATCGAAATCGCCGTCGTAATTGGAATCGAGATACACCTCCGCGCCAGACACCGGCACGCCATCCGCCGTGTTGCCGTCGCCATTGGGGTCCGTCATCACCTGCCCGCGAATCGTGGCGCCGGGCAGATCGGGCACGAGTGGATTCGTGAATGTCACGAAGACTTCCGTCCCATCGCTCAACCCATCCCCGTCCGTGTCCGCCAGGGCGGGATCGGTTCCCAGCAACCCCTCCTCCACGGAAGAAAGCAAATCCCCGTCGGCATCTGTCGGCGTCTGTCCTTCGAGCCGGAAAAACTCGCGGCCACCATTCAGCGAAAACTCCGCCGTCAGAATGGCTCCATTCCCGGTGATCAAGGAGCCATCTGGTGTCCACGTTTCCAACGTGAGCGAGCGCCCGATCACGTAGCGCGCGCCCGGGCGCGATGGCCACGAAAGCACGATCGATCCCGCTCCCAATTCGGCCGTCAACTGTGGCGGACGTGAGAGAGAACTCGTCGGGTCCGTGCCGAGAAGATACTCCTGGCGGGTCGTGAAGCCGTCGCCATCCTGGTCGAGGTCCAACGCCCAGTAGGGCAGGCCGTATTGTTGAAGCCAGTAGTCACCCGACTCAACAGCGATGGCGCCGGACAAGCCAAAGGCCGCCGTCAGGAGTGCAGCCCCGAAGCGGCGGGCGAAGTGAAAAGCAGGGGAATGTTTCATAAAACAGTGGGTCGCGAATCGCGACATGCACTTGCTTCGCGAAGTATGCAAGAGGAGATACGTGTCGCAACACCTTTCGAGAACACCTTTCGAACGAACAAGGCGCAGAAATGCGAACGCGAATGGGCTGCGGCGAGCAAGCGGACTTCGCCGTGCCCCCAGGCGACCATGCGCAAACGCTTTTCGCCTCATGAACCGGGACAAGAACCACACCAACAAAGCACTGCTCGGCACGCACGAACGCTTCATCGGCCTCCTCATTGAGCATTACGCCCGCAAATCCCCAATCTGGCTCGCGCCCGACCAGGTCCGCGTGATCACCATCGGCGACGAAGAGCCGCTGGCGAATAACGCCCAAGCCACCGCGAACGAACTCCGCGCCAACTTTGTCCGCGTGGAAGCCGATTACTCGACCAACAAGCTCAACGGCAAGATTCAAGACGCCGAGAAAGCGAAAGTCCACACCATGCTTGTCATCGGTGACCGCGACATGGATGCCGGCGCCGTGAGTGTCCGTCCCCACGGCAAAGGCCCGCAAGGCGCAAAGCCGAAGGCAGAGGTGGTGGCGGAGATTCTGGCTGCGATCAAAGAGCGGCGCGGGTAGGCTCCACCCATGACTTCCGTCACAAAATAGGCGCAATGGCCGACGTGCATCATCAATTGGTTCTAACCCCGCATGGGCGGTTGCTGTGCGAGGAGTTACCGACCACTGACGCCCCGCCGAGCGAGTTGGGGGAGATTCCGGCGATTCTGAACGCATTTGCGAATTCCTCCGCGCACGGCTTGCTCGCGCTGGCGGCCTTGCGCAAGGCGGGCGGCGCGTGGCCGGCGGAGTTTGGTTTCTGGCGCGAGTTCGCGGAGGCCTATTTGACGGCGCTGGCTCATGCGCCGGAGCCGGCGGAAGGCCAGGTATCCGCTGAGGCCGGGCCACCGGCGGATTTGTTTTTTGACCTCACGCTGCGCATTCCGGCCATGCGCGGGGCGGAATACGCGGCGCCCGAAGTTTTTGCGAAGCTCTGGGGCGAGCTGGATGTCCTGGCGCGCGAGGAGGCGCGAACCGCCGGCGGGTTGAAGGCGTGGCTGGGGCGGATCAATCCCGCGCTGCACCTGCTGGGCAAGGTCACGTTTCATCTCGCCGAGAACAAGCGCTCGCCCGCAACGCCGTTCGCGTTCATGGCCACTTACACGCACCGGCTTTCCGCAGCGGAGAAGCCCGTGCATCTGCCGCTGGCGCGCGCGTTGCAGGAATATGCCGGCTCGAAAAACCAGGCCGCCTTGCGCTCGCTGCTTGAACCGGTGCAGCGCGCCGCCGAAGGCAGCGCGTGGGTCCGCGACGCGCTCGAAAGCCGGCGCGTGTTCCAGCCGCAGGCGTGGACGCCCGCGCAGGCGCACGCCTTCTTGCGCGAAGTCCCGGCCCTCGAAGCGAGCGGCATCATCACGCGCATCCCGAATTGGTGGCAGGCCGGGCGCGGGCCGCGGCCAAAAGTCACCGTGCGCATCGGCGATCAGCCGACCGCCGGATTCAGCGCGGAGAGCCTGCTGCAATTCTCGGTCGAGACCTCGCTCGATGGCGAGCCGTTGACGCCGGAGGAATGGCGCGCGTTGATGAACTCGACCGACGGCCTCGTGCTCCTGCGCGGCCAATGGGTCGAGGCGGATCGCGATAAACTCCAGAGCGTGCTCGAACACTGGCGACAGATCGAGGCGGGCGTGGCGGGTGATGGCGTGCCGTTCCTCGAAGCGATGCGTTTGCTCGCGGGGGTGCGCTTGGGCGACGCGGCCGCAGGCGACGCCGGCCCCGAGGCCGCCGCCGATTGGTCGCAAGTCGTCGCCGGCGGCTGGCTGCGCGAAGCGCTTGAACATCTGCGCCAACCGGAGACGGCGGCGACGTTTGATCCGAACCAACATCTCAACGCGCGGCTTCGGCCGTATCAGGAAGCGGGCGTGAAGTGGCTCTGGTTCCTGCAAAGTCTCGGCCTCGGCGCCTGTCTGGCGGATGACATGGGCCTGGGCAAAACCATTCAAGTGGTCGCTCTGCTGCTAAGGCTGAAGCACGGCGAGGCGCCGCCCATCTCTCGTAGCAGCCGAGGGAACGAGGTTCATCCTCCCGAAAAATCAGAGCCTCCTCACGTCGGCTGCTACGGCGATGGAGTTGATTCCCCCACGTTGATCATCACGCCCGCGTCGCTAATCGCGAATTGGAAAAGTGAACTGGCCCGTTTCGCGCCGACTCTGCGGGTCGCCTTCGCGCATCCCTCCGAATCGCCCGCCGCAGAGTGGCGCGACGAAACTGCCGTGAAGACGTTCACGGAAGCGCAGGATGTGATTGTCACTACCTACGGCCAGGTGACGCGGCTCGATTGGCTGGCCGCACGCGAGTGGCGGCTGATCGTCATTGACGAGGCGCAGGCGATCAAGAATCCCGGCGCCAAACAAACCCGCGCCCTCAAACGTCTCCGCGCCCGCGCCCGCATCGCGTTGAGCGGCACTCCGGTCGAGAACCGCCTCGGCGATCTTTGGTCGCTCTACGATTTTCTCAACCCCGGCTTGCTCGGGTTGGCGCCGGAATTCTCGCGTTACGTCAAAGCCATCCAGGACGCCGAGCCGCCGGACTTCGCGCCGTTGCGCCGGCTCGTTCGCCCGTATCTGCTGCGCCGGCTCAAGACCGACCGCAGCATCATTTCCGATTTGCCGGACAAGACCGAACTCACCGCCTTTTGCGCCCTGACCAAAAAGCAGGCGGCGCTTTACGAGCGCAGCGTGCGCGAGCTCGCGGAGAAACTCGAAGCAACCGAGGAGGGCATCCAGCGGCGCGGTCAGGTGCTGGCCTTCCTGATGCGCTTCAAACAAATCTGCAATCACCCCAGCCAGTGGCTCGGCGACGCGGCGCATGCGCCCGCGGACAGCGGCAAGTTCCAGCGCCTCGCCGAACTCGGCGAAGAGATCGCGTCCCGCCAGGAGAAGCTGCTGGTCTTCACCCAATTTCGCGAAATGACCGAGCCACTGGCCGCGCGGCTGCGCGAAGTTTTCGGCCGCCCCGGTCTCGTCCTGCACGGTTCGACGCCGGTGAAGGAGCGGCAGAATCTGGTGGCCGCCTTTCAACGCGACGACGGCCCGCCGTTCTTCGTGCTCTCGCTCAAGGCGGGCGGCACCGGACTCACGCTCACGGCGGCCAGCCACGTAATTCACTTCGATCGCTGGTGGAATCCGGCCGTGGAAAATCAGGCGACCGATCGCGCCTTCCGCATCGGGCAGAAGAAGAATGTGCTCGTCCACAAATTTGTCTGTCGCGGCACGATCGAGGAACGGATAGACGCGCTCATCACCGGAAAAAAACAACTCGCCGAATCCGTGCTCGGAGTGGAAACTGGCGCCGAGTCAATGCTCACTGAAATGTCGAACGATGAACTGCTGCGCTTCGTGGCGCTGGATTTGAAAGCGTCGGCAGGCGAATGAACGCCGGCCAACGATTGACTCACGAAGAATATTTTCAAAAGAATTGAAACCACAGATGGACACAGATGGACACAGATCAGGAGGAGTTAGGAAGAGATTTGGGATCATCCGAACGGTGAAAGTTTTTCCCCTGAGAAATCTGTGTGCATCTGTGTCCATCTGTGGTTTCCCTTCTCGTCACAAAACTCGACTGCTGAATTTTCGCTCATAACCCTCAACCCCGCACTTACTCATGTCCTGGTACTCCTTCCGCCCCTACGTCTCCGTCGCCGAACGCCGCCGGCAAGCCGCCCAAACCGCCAAGAAAATGGCCAAAGGCGGACGCGCGCTTTCGCCCGTGCAACTGGCCGGACGCGCCATCGCCCAGACTTTTTGGGGCAAGTCGTGGTGTACGAATCTCGAATCCTACAGCGATTTCGCCAACCGCCTCCCGCGCGGGAGGAGCTACGTTCGCAATGGCTCGGTCATTGACCTGCGCCTCGACGCTGGCAAGGTCAGCGCGCTGGTGCAAGGCAGCGAGCTCTACAAAATCGAGATCGGCATCACCGCGTTGCCGAAAAAGGCGTGGGAACAATTCACCAGCCGCTGCGCGGGCAAAGTCACGAACCTGCTCGACCTGCTGCAAGGCCGGCTCTCAAAGGAAATTCTCCAGGAAATCTCGACGCCCGGCACCGGTCTGTTTCCCGCGCCCAAGGAAATCAAGCTGTCCTGCTCCTGCCCCGACTGGGCCGAGATGTGCAAACACGTCGCGGCCGTCCTCTACGGCGTGGGTGCGCGGCTCGACGAGAAGCCCGAACTGTTTTTCACCCTGCGCGGCGTGGACGTGCAGGATTTGATCACCTCCGCCAGCGCGACCGCCACCTCTTCCCTGGCCGGTGCAACCGCCGCCGACACCGCGATTGCCGACGCGGATCTCAGCGCGATCTTCGGCGTCGAACTGGAAACCCCGAGCGCTGCCACGGCGTCGCCGCCGGCCAAAGCCGCTGCGAAATCTCCCGCGCCCGGGAAAAAACCGGTCGTCGCAAAACGAAAGGCGGTTGTGAAAAAGAAGTCCGCGGCAAAGGCCGGGACCAGGAGGCCGAAGGCGAAAGCCGTGACGGATATTCTGTCACCGATTCGCGAGCGGCGGGCGCAGCGCTTGTAGCGCAGACAGTTTGTCTGCTGTATCGCCGACTGGCAGTCGGCAAACCGCCCGCCCGCAGGTTGCCAACCTGCGACACAGCAGATTGCCAATCTGCGCTACGGCTGCGGCGGCTGCGACGCAGGCTTGCCCGCCCAGCCCGGCCACGCGCTGCTCCACTTCCAGTCTTCCGGCGCCTGGCACAACCGCGCGTTCACCGGATTCATCCGAATGTAGCGCCGGATACGCGCCTGCTCGTCGTCGTTGCGAATCCAATGGTCGTAGGACTCGCGTTGCCAGAATGTATCGCCGGTTCTCCCCAGGATCAGATTTGCCTGTCGTGCGGTGTGGCGCTTCCGGCTCTTGAGGATTTCACTCAACGTGAAATCCGGCAGGGGCCAGAGGATCAAGTGAACGTGATTGGGCATCACCACCCAATCGTCGAGCAAGTAATGATCGCCGTGAAAGTGGCGCAGCGCCTCGGCGATCATGTCCGCGATTTCGGGTCGGCGCAGATGACATTCTCCCGCGCCCTGGTCGAGGTATCGCTCAATCTTGCGGCGAAGTTCGCGATGGATTTCTTCGGCTTGCGCGGTGGTGCCCTTGGCCGGAAGTCCTCGCAACGCCTCGGCGTGCTCACGCTCGAAGCGGAGCAGCACTTCTCTTGGCAACGAATCCACGAGCCGGAACGTCACGAAGTAAGCCGCGCCTTCGCGTTTGACGTGCGGTAGATAACCCCGTGAGTGGATGCCGCTGCGGAGCGGATTGGGTGGTTGATCGGGAACTCCGTCGGCGCGCAATTGAAACTTCACGCGCTCCAATCCTGGATTGGGTTCGTTGAGGTTCACGCTGGAGGAGGTAACAAACTGGTATTCGTCCGGCAACTCTACATTCGCACGGTCTGCCGACTGCCAGTCGGCGATACAGCAGATTGCCAATCTGCGCTACGGCGTCATCGGTGGTCGTGATTTGGACGTCGGCGCGGTGGGCGTGCGTCTCCATGGCAAAGGCCCGCAAGGTGCGAAGCCGAACGGCGAAGCGGTCGCAGATATTCGGGCGGCAATCCGGGAGCGGCGGCCGGGGTAAACAGCAGCGGCTTTGGCCGGGCGCGAACCGGCTTTCAGCCATTGGCAAATCATATCGCACTGGCAAAGGTCCCGGCTGTGCGGCAAGATTGCGCCATGCGATTGGCCATGCTCGAAACCATCGCGGCGACGGCTCTGTCTCTATTGGGACTGCCCGGCAAATGCTGCGCGGCGGATTCGTGCGACCCGATCCGCACGTTCGCCGACGGCAAGCAGCCGTCGCGGGAAATCTTCGTTGCTGCGACCGGCAGCAACACCACCGGCAATGGTTCGCGGGCCAATCCCTTTCAGACCATCAGCCGCGCGCTGCAAGGAGTTCAGCCAGGCGACGCGATCCGGCTGCTGCCGGGCACTTATCCCGCGGGCACGTTCATCACGGATGTGGCCGGGAGAGCGGATGCTCCGATCTGGTTAGGCGGCCTGCAGGGCGAGGCGCGACCGGTGATCAGCGGCGGGACGGAGGCGATTCATCTGTCGCGAGCTCGCTATCTCATCGTCGAGAATCTCGAGGTCGCTGGCGCGACTGGCAACGGCCTCAACTGCGACGACGGCGGCGATTACGCGAACCCGGACGCCGCGCGCCACGTGCTCTTTCGCAATCTCTTCATCCACGACATCGGCACGGGCGGCAATCAGGACGGCCTGAAGCTGTCGGGGCTGAACGATTACTTCGTGCTGGATTGTCAGTTCGCGCGGATGAGCGCCGGCGGCAGCGGGATCGATCATGTCGGCTGCCATCGCGGCGTGATCGCGCGCGGCACCTTCACCGACATGGGGAGCAACGCGATTCAGTGCAAAGGGGGGAGCGAAGACATCGAGATTCGCTGGAACCGATTCCTCAACGGCGGCGGGCGCGCCATCAACATCGGCGGCTCCACCGGCTTCCAGTTTTTTCGGCCGCCGCTCTCCACGACCACGTCCAACTTCGAGGCGAAAAACATCCGAGTGATCGCGAACCTGTTTCGCGGC
>ORMF011074650.1_pt1 | contig 11569 bp, 7 predicted proteins | sample 1779871 | NCBI WGS metagenome assembly ORMF01 (sample SAMEA104232316, study PRJEB22302) | groundwater metagenome | biome: forest; feature: aquifer; material: groundwater | place: USA | collected 2011-08-07 | depth 5.4 m
CGCCAGTTGTCAGGCCGCCGTGCCCGACTTCACCAGCGGAGTTGTGGCCAGCGATTGCAACGGGCCGCTCACCGTCACGCAAAGTCCAGCGGCGGGAACGCTCGTGGGTCTTGGGGCAACGACCGTCACCCTCACGGTCAAAGACGCGGCGAACAACGCGAGCACTTGCACGATGGCGTTCACGGTCAACGACACGACTGCGCCGGTGATCACCAGTTGCGCGCCGGGCCAAAGCGCCAATGCCAACGCCAGTTGTCAGGCCGCCGTGCCCGACTTCACCGCCGGTGTCGTAGCGAGCGATTGCAATGGGCCAGTGAGCCTCACGCAAGATCCGGCCGCCGGGACACTGGTGGGCTTGGGTCCGCACACGATCACGCTCACGGTCAAGGACGCGGCCAACAACGCCAGCACTTGCACGACCACGTTCACGGTCGTCGATACGACCGCACCGATGGTGACGCTCCTTGGCGACTTGCTAGTGAGCAACAGCAGTCCCGAGATTGCAGGACCACAGAACATCCTTCGATTCGATAAGACAACCGGTGGTTTCCTCGGAATATTTGCTGCTCATGCCGGATTAAGCTCACCTCAAGGGTTAGCTTATGGCCCTGACGGCAATCTTTACGTTGCCAGCTCGGTTGTTGGCGAAATCTATCGCTATGATGGAACGACTGGGATTTTTTTGGGCGTTTTTGCATCTGATCCATTCTTGCTGTCCGCTCGGGACATCAAGTTTGGTCCAGATGGTAGCCTGTTCGTCGCTGATTCGTGGGGTCATAGCGTCCGCCGCTACGACGGGGCAACCGGCACCTCGTTGGGCGAATTTGTGCAGGCTGGTAGCGCGGGATTAAGAGCCTCTTTCCACCTCGAGTTCGCTGCTGACGGAAGCCTCCTCGTCACTAGCTACAACAGTCATCAGATCTTACGCTATGACGGTGCAACAGGAGCACCTGCAGGTGTTTTTGCCACGCTTGGCCCCGATGACTTTCCGAGCGGGATGGCATTCGGTCCGGATGGAAATCTCTATGTCAGCACAGGTGATATCACACGCGAGATCCGCCGCTTCGATGGCACCACAGGCGCATTCATCGATGTATTCGTTCCCGCAGGGTCCGGGGGCTTGGACTTCCCACATAGTCTTGCTTTCGGCCCAGACTCTAACCTGTTTGTATCCAGCCACTATACCCATGAGGTTTTGCGCTTCGATGGGACCACCGGTGCGTTCCTGGGCGCCTTCGTGTCGTCGGGCAGCGGGGGCCTGAATCGTCCAGGGTTCCTGATTTTCAAGGCGCCAGTCGCTGACCCAAGCGCGGACAGCGTGATGACAGTGGAGTGTCACAGCCGCTTCACAGACCCCGGTGCCAGTGCCAGCGACAGTTGTGCTGGGAGTCTTCCGGTGAACGTCAGCGGCACCGTGGATGTAAACACAGTCGGCGCTTACACGCTCACTTACAGCGCAGCCGATCCGAGCGGAAACACGGGCACGGCCACGCGCACGGTGATCGTGGCTGACACAACACCGCCGAAGATCACGAGTTGCTCCGCCGCCCAGAGCGCTTTTGGTAATGCCAGTTGTCAGGCACCCGTGCCCGACTTCACTACGGGCGTCGTGGCGACGGATTGCAACGGCCCGGTGAGCGTCACTCAAAGTCCCGCTGTGGGCACGCTGGTGAGCTTGGGTGCGACGACCATCACACTCACCGTCAAAGACGCAGCCAACAACGCGAGCACTTGCACGACCACATTTACAGTCACCGACAACACGCCGCCGGTCATCACAACCTGCGCTCCAGCGCAGAGCGCCTTTGCCAGCGCTAGTTGTCAGGCCGCCGTGCCGGACTTCACTACGGGCGTCGTGGCGACGGATTGCAACGGCCCGGTGAGCGTCACGCAAAGTCCCGCGGCCGGGACGCTGGTGAGCTTGGGCGCGACGACCATCACACTCACGGTCAAAGACGCGGCCAACAACGCCAGCACCTGCACGACCACGTTCGCGGTCAACGATAATACGCCGCCGGTGATCACGACTTGCGCTCCGGCGCAGAGCGGCGTGGCCGACGCCAGTTGTCAGGCGCTGGTGCCGGACTTCACGGCGGGGGTGGTGGCGACGGATTGCAACGGGCCGCTGGCCGTGACGCAGAGTCCAGCGGCGGGGACACTCATCGGGCTGGGCGTGACGACCATCACGCTGACGGTCAAAGACGCAGCGGGCAACGCGAGCACCTGCACGACCACGTTCACCGTCACCGACAACACGCCGCCGGTGATCACGACCTGCGCTCCGGCGCAGAGCGGCTTTGCCAACGCGAGCTGTCAGGCGGCAGTGCCGGACTTCACCACGGGCGTCGTGGCCACCGATTGCAACGGGCCGCTGGGCGTCACGCAAAGCCCGGCCGCCGGCACGCTGGTGGGCTTGGGTCCGCACTCGATCACGCTCACGGTTAAGGACGCGGCCAACAACGCCAGCACCTGCACGACCACGTTCACGGTCATCGACAACACCCCGCCCGCCGTCAGTACAATCGCCGCTCCGGTTGATCCCACCGTGGTCAACACGGCGATCAATGTCAGCGCCAACTTTGTGGACAACTGCGGACCCCACACGGCGACTTGGGACTGGGGAGATGGAACCACCTCACAAGGGACCGTTGCTGAATCCAACGGTTCAGGTTCGGTCAACGGCAGTCATATCTATGCCGGTGCCGGAGTTTACACGGTTCAGTTGGCGGTAACGGACCAAAGCGGTAATTTTGGCCAAACTGCTTTCCAATTCGTCGTGGTTTACGATCCGAATGGTGGCTTTGTGACCGGTGGCGGCTGGATCAATTCGCCCGCGGGTGCCTACACGCCCAATCCCGCGCTGACGGGCAAGGCCACTTTTGGATTCGTTTCCAAGTATCAAAAGGGAGCGAACGTTCCAACCGGCCAAACACAGTTCAACTTCCAAACGGCGAGCTTTGATTTCCACAGCACCAGCTACCAATGGTTGGTTATTGCCGGACCGAAGGCGCAATACAAAGGCTCCGGCCAGATCAATAACCAAGGAGACTACGGCTTCATGTTGACCGCGATTGATGGCCAGGTGAATGGCGGCGGCGGCATCGACAAATTCCGCATCAAGATCTTTGACAAGACCTCAGGCGGCATCATCTATGACAATCAACTCAACGCGCCCGACACCGCCGATCCGACCACCGCGCTGGGCGGCGGCAGCATCGTGATCCACAAGGAGTGATCAGATGGATTTGCTCTGCCTCACAAGAATGTCGTGTAGCGGGTTACGACAGGCGCCGATGCGCTCGACTGCTGCTGATCGGTCGGTCGGCGGTAACCAAGCGCGCGATTGGGAGATCCCCAGGCTGAGACACCCTCCAGCTACACGGCAAGCGCTCAGACGTGGGAACGGGCCACTTCTTCAGAGTCGAAGTTCGGTGCGCGGCGTTTCGGGAAACGAGCGCACCCAATCCATGAACGTCACTGTGTCGCACGTTCTGGAAAAGCCGGGCAAGTGATGCGGCGCGTGTGCGGCGTGGAAAAGCAAAGCCATCTACCGCCTCGACGGCGGACCGCTCCGCCAACGGCGCGACATCCTCAGCGCGAGGCCGATCAACGTAGAATGAGCATTTGAGCCGCGAAAGAACGCAGAGAACGCAAAAAAGAAACGGTTGCGAAATCCGGCAGCTTCGCCGTTGAGGTGAACGAGGCACCGCTTCCATCAACCTAAAAAGAGCAACTGGAACCACGAAACACACGAAAGACACGAAAAAGGAGGAGCTTGCGGCCCGGCGGTCATTCACCCAGTTGGAGCAGAGTGCCACCGGCCCATCCGTCTCTGCTTTCGTGTATTTCGTGTATTTCGTGGTCTGAACTGCCGGATTTAGGATCAAGTCTTCTTTGCGCCGTTTGCGTTCTTTTGCGGCCAATCAACTGCGGAAATCAGGATCAACGGATCAATAGACGCCTTCGACGATCTGCTGCTCCATCGCGCCGAAGGGGCGGACTTCGGCGACGCCGTCCCAAGCGTACGGCTCGCGCGGCGGACGGCGGAGGGCTTCGTCGCGTTCGAGGAAGCGCGGCATGAAGAACTCCTTCGTCAGCGTGGTCAGTTCGACGCGGCCCCACTCGCCGTAGTTCTTAAGTTGCGTCGTGTGGTTCGGATCAACGACGCGGAGGACGGCGCGCGGCTGCGGGGCGTAGTAGGTGATGGAGAACTTGTCCTCGGTCTTGAGCGGTACGCTGGCGGCCAGGCCCATCAGCGTGTTGCCGTAGGTTGGGTAAAAGCCGATGCGGTTCTCCAAAACTTCTTCGACGAGGAAACGCACTTGTTGCGGCAACATCGACGTGCCGCCGCAGAAGACGCCGCGGATGCCGGCCTCCCAGAGATTGATCTTCTCGCCGAGGGCTTCGAGGAGCTTGGGCGTCGTGAACAGGCCGGTGACTTTGCGGTGCTTGAGGATGGTCACGGCCTGGTCGATGACGTGCGCCATGTAGGCCTTGGCGTGCTCGTAATCTTTGTTCGCCAAAACCTTCTTAACCCAGCGCGGGTCGAGATCGACGAAATAGCAGGAGCTGGCGCGGAAGTTGGCGAGGTGCTCGATCGCCAGCCGGAGCCGACGCGGACCGGTGGGGCCGACCATGAGCCAGGCGCCGCCGCGTGGGAAGTGCGCGTCGGAAATCTTCGCGGAGAACTCCTCGTAATCCACTTTGTAGTCGTCCCAGCCGATGCGCTGCTTGGGCATGCCGGTGGTGCCGCCGGTCTCGAAGATGTTATACGGGCGGCTCTTGAATTTGGCCGGCACCCACACGTCGGGCTGCTCGTCGCGGAGCCATTCGTCCTGGAAATGCGGGAACTTCGCGATGAGGTCGGCGAGGCCCTTCACTTCCTGGCGCGGGTCCCAGCCGGCTTTCTTCGCCCAGTTCAGCCAGAACGGACAGCCGGTGTCGGGTGAGAAATGCCAGGCGATGATCTCGCGGACGCGCGCGTCGAGTTGTTCTTGCGCGGCGGTGATGGCTTCGGAAGAAACGGTGGTGGTCATGCTCGAGTCAGGGGGATCGGTTGCGTTGTCAGGCACAAAGTCAGGTGATGAGGCGCTCCGCGAGCTCGACGAATTCGGCGGCGTGGTCCACCACTTCGCGGGCTTGGTCCGAACTTACGCTGTGGATTTGGCCGTAGTCGCCCGCGTGACGGAGATCTTCAGCGTCAATCAGCAGCCGGTGGAACTTCGTCGGGACACGGCCGGTTTTGGCAAAGAGCTCGCCGAATTTGGCGATGACCGCAGCGTGGGACGAATACTCCTGCCGTTCGCCAAAGAGAAAGGCCTGCGCGAGGTAAAGCATGGCGTAATAAGCCCGCGAGGCCGCGAAATCATCCATGCCCTCGCGCAACAGGAGCTGCGCAGAACGCAGGCTCAGCTTCGCCTTCTCTAAACGGTCGCGCTGCTCGGGCGTCATACCAACACGCCGTCTTGCGCAATGCTGCGGCGCAACTCGCCGAGCAACCTGGGTTGCCCCTCCGCGCTGACGAACAGGCAACTGATCACGCAGTTGTGCTGCAGACACAGCGCGGCGCGCATCTCGCTAATGCGCCGGATCTCTTGTCCCACATCGACAGGGCCGCCCAACACGACCAGGACATCGAGGTCGGAATCGGGCCGCGCCTCCCCGCGGGCCTGTGAGCCGAACAACACGACCTGCACCAGCCGTGGGCCGTAGATGAGCTCCAGGCCGCGCCTGAAGGCGTCCAGAATGGCTCCGACTCGCGGATCGAGTTTCATTGGCTCAGCAGTCTATCCGGCGGTCAGGTCCGCGTCAGCATTGAACCGTCAAAGGTCCCGCGCCCACACGTACGCGTCGAGGTGCTCTTGCGCGGTGGTGATGGCAGTTGGGTCAACAGGCATGGTGGATTTGAGATTTCAGATTTGAGATTTCAAATTTCAAATTCGTACGGTCCAGACGCGGCGGCCAAGGAGTCACTCTGGAAAATCATCAGCTTCCGCCGCCGAGAACGCCAAGGCCCGCCAAGCCGCGCTCGGTCTGGGTGGATCACTTCGCCGGGCCGGTAGGCTTCAATTCCACCTTCGGCACTTCGTCGCGACCGGCGAGCGCGCGCGCGGCGTCGTAAAAGGCGTAAAGGTGCGTGTTGCTGGTGACGTAGATCGTGCCGTTGGCGACCACCGGGGTCGAATAGACGGCGGTGCCCAGGTTCGTTTCCCAGATCAGCTTGTCCTTCTTCGGATCAAAATCCTTGCGCGCCGGCAGCACGGCGAAGTCGCCGTCTTCGTCCCCGCAAAACACCTTGCCGTCGGCGACGAGCGTCGAGCCCCACAGATGCGCCTTCATGTCATAGACCCAATTCACTTTGCCGGTTTCCGCGTCGAGGCAGTGCACGAAGCCCGAGAAGTCGCCGATGAAAATCAGGCCCGTCTCCGGATCGAGCGACACCGTCGAGATCGTCCGGTGAATCCCCTTGTAGGACCACACGGTGCCCGTCTTGGTGATGTCGCCCGTCTTGGTCGCGTCGATGCAAACCAAGTGGCCGACGCCCTCGCCGTGCTCGGGGTCCTGGCCCGTGGCGACATAGACCCGGTTCTTGTAAAAAACCGGCGTGGCGTTGATCTCGCTCGGCCCCTCGGCTGCCGGGTATTTGATCGGCTTGCCGTCCTTCGTTTTGTATTCCGGCGGATTGCAGTCGTACTTCCACACCGTCTTGAGGAAGCTGCTGTCGCCGTCCTTCACCGGGATGGGATCGAAGGCGTAGCACCAGCCGTCGCCGCCGCCGAAGAGAATCAGCTTCTTGCCGTTCACGATCCCGACGGAGGGCGAGCTCCATTGGCCGTGGTAAATGCGCTGGCTGATCTTCGCGTCGTCTTCGCCGAGGAACTCGCCGGTCTTTTTGTTGAGCGCGATGAAGCTCGGCGCGTTTGGCGACGGGATGTTCGAGTGCGTCCAGTCCTGGCCGTTGGATGTGCCGGCATAGACGATGTCATCGACGACGACGATCGAGCAGTTCGAGGCGTTGTGCGGGAACACGCCCAGCTCGTCCATCATGTCGTACACCCAGATGATGTCGGCGTCCTTCGGGCCGATGTTCGCCGAGGCGAGCGTCGTGTCCTTGATGACGTACTTGGCTTCATCCTTGAACGGGCCGTCGTTGCCATTGGCCATCCCTTCGACGTCCAGGCACATCACTTCGCAGCGGCTGGTCGTGATATAGACGCGGTTGCCATCGACCGTGGGCGACGAAAGCAGGCCGAGGCTCTCCCAGTCATTGACTTTGCCGGACTTGAGTTTCGGCACGACGACCTGCCAGAGAAACTCGCCGCTCTTCTCGTCGAAGACCATCAGGATGCTGCGATCGCCCTGATGCTGCTTGTCGCGCGGAGAATCGTTGTTCGTGCCGACGAAAATCCTGCCGCCGGCGACCGTGACGTTGCCGTAACTTTGCGAGCCGAGCTTGGCGACCCAGCGGACGTTCTTGGTCGTGCTCAGGTCCACCTCCTCGCTGTTCGGCTTGAACTTGCCCGGGTCGAAACGGTCGGGCAGGCCCTTGGCGGGCGAGTACATGTTGCGCATCGCTCGGCCGCCCCACTCGGGCCAGTCGGCGGCGTAGGAGACAAGCTCGCTCGCAACGAGCGCTACGGTGAACAGAATCGCTATTTTCATGAGTCGGGGTCGAGTTGTCAGGCAAGGCATGGTTCAAATGAGGATCGGGTCCGGCTCGCGGCCCTCGCGGCGGTCAAAGTGTTCGGAACGGAGTTCGGGCACCGGCAATGCCTGCACTGGCGGCCAACCGTAGAGCCGCCGCAGCGCGTGGTAAGCGGGCGATGCCGGCAATGGAAAGCGGTCGAACACATTGCGCAGTGAGCGCAAAGTTTCGATCACGCCGTCACTGGGCGGAATGCCGAAGTCATAAGCCGCGCAAACCCGATGCACGTATTCCGCCGCGTCGCTGACGGACGCAAGTGACGCCGGGGCCTCGGTGTCAGGATACAGGCTGTGGTCAATTTCCGGCAGCATCGGTCAGGAACGTGTTGAAAAACCAGTCGCGCACGACGGCGGCAGTCGCCCGCTCGGTCTCGTCCGCAATGGAATCGAGCGGACGGCGGAGGCAGATGCCTTCCAAGTGCACGCGCGCCAGTTTTCTCGCATCGGAAAGGTTGCCATCAGGATTCTTCAGCCGCCAGAGATCCCACAATTCGGCGATCGTGAAGCCGAGTTGGTGGTGAACTCGGTGGATGTCGCGGAAATCGCGTCCCGCTCCCCGCGCGACCAGCGCGGTGATCTTGGACGCCACGTTGTCGCGCAGCGACTCGATCTGGACACCACCCCAGGCTGAGGGCAGATACGGTTCGAGTTGCGCCGAACGGTCGGCGATTTGAAAACTATACACAGCCCTGGCTCCTCGCATGACCTTGAGTGAATCGATATCGGCCCAACGGTCGTGCTTGATAGTGTGGCCGGGGCTGAGCCGCAGCAACGCCGCCGAAATTTCGGAGACAATTTGCCGACGATCGGCCAGACCAGCCGAAGCATCCCACCATGCATCGCAGTCTTTCGTCGGCCGGTAATCCACGTAGTGCTTCAATGCGACCCCGCCGCCCAGCACGACGAGGTGCGCCCACGGTTGGGCGCCCATCCACTCGAGCAGGCCCTCGGTGCGCGGGTCGAGGGTCGCGGGCTTTTGCGGGGCGGGAGACATCGCTGGAGTTTTGCCGGGGCACGCTGGAAATCTAGTTCGCCGTCACGCTCACGTTGTCGATGTGCACCCGCTGGTCATTCGGTGAGAAACCGTACAAGCCGGGCGAACCGCTCGGGTGCGCCGTCTTGTGCGGCACCTCGATGCTCCACTGGGCCGGCTCGGGCTCGTCGCGCTTCCAGGCCTTCGCGCGCACGACGCCGGTGCCGTCGGAGGCCACATCCACACGGGCTTTCAGGCGATACCAGACGTTGGGCGACCACTTGAAATTCGACGGCTCGTCCGCCGCGGGCACGCGCAAGCGCTCTTGATTGGAGTTGACCTCGATCTTTTGCTCGTTGCCTTTCAGCACGATCAGGTAGCGCTGGTTGAGCAGGCCCACGTCGGACATCTTGCGCCGGTTGCCCTCGCTCATCACGTCGGCCTCGATCGTGTAGTTCTTCATGTCCGGCGTGCCGATGAAGACAGTGGCGCGCTGGAAAAACTTGTTGTCGATTGTCTTCGTCAGCGCCTTCGTGCCGTCCTTGTCGCGCACCTCGAACTTGAAGCGCGCGCCGATCCACGGCAGCGGCGGATAGGCGAACGGCGTCGGCTGCTCGACCGTGTTGGTCGTCGTCTCGGTGAGTTGGAAGGACTCGAAGTCCTGCTTGAGCGGCAGCGCGGGCAGGATGCGCCCGCGCATGTGCGCCTTCAGACCGTCGAGCGTCGCCTCGTACGCGCCGACCGACGGCGCCGGGTCCTTCGCTGCCGCAATCTTGCCATCCGGCGTGAACGACACCTTGAGCAACGCCCGCACGCGCGCCGTCGGCGGCACGTATTGCGTCCATTGCACTTTGCTCACGTCCTTCACTTCCTCGACGGTGAAGCCGTGTGCGTCGAGCTTGCGGACGCGGAAGGGCACCACTTCGCCCGGCTTGAGCAGGACTTCCGACGGGATGATCTGCAATTGCGCAGCCGCGCCTGGCGCCGGCCACTTCTCCGCCGCAGGCGCGGGCGACAGTCCCGGGTTGTTGCCGCGCTTGCCGAAGCAATAAAGCTTCTTCGTCGTCTGTTGATAGACCTTGCCGTTGTAGGCCGCCGGCGTGCCGAAGCACTTTCCCTCCAGCGCGGTGTGTGAAAGAACTCTCCCCTCCGCGTCCGTCGGCTGGACGACATAGAACCCGCCTTTGCTGCCGGCCTCGCCTGCGCCGCTCTCAGCCTTGCTCTCCGGGTCCTCGAGGATCGGCACGTAAAGCTTCCCGTCGGCGTAGAGCGGACAGGAGTTTCGTTGCTCGATGCCGACCTTCAGCCGCCAGAGAATCTTTCCACTGTTCGCATCGACGGAGCAAAGCTCGCCCTTCTCGGCCACGACGTAGATGCGATCGCCGACGAGGATCGGCGAGCTGGTCGAGGTCGAGATTTCGTTGCTCCACAGCTCGACTTGCGAGCGCTCGATGACGACGGGACCCGCGGCGTTGTTGGTCGGCGCGACGTGCGGAATTTTCAGCGCAACCATCTGACCCGGCTCGTACGGCGTGCCGTAGATTCCGACCACTTTGTCGTGGTTGTGGACGAGCACGGTGGCGTTGATGCCGGCCTTGAAGAGCGGGACGCGCCACACCGGATCGCCCGTGCGCGCGTTGACGCACACGACGCTGCCGTCGCCCGTGGCGGCGAAAAAGACCCGCTTGCCGTCGAGCCAACCGAGATACGGATGCGAATACGAATTGTCGCGCGGCCGGTCGCCCGGGGCGACGGTCAAGGCGTGCGGCCAGACCAACTCTCCCGTCCGTTTGTCGAAGGCGTAAAAGCGGTCGCCGCCCGCGCCTTGCGTGCCCCAGTTCGCCGTGATGCCCCGCGTGATGACCAGATCCCCGTCGATCACCGGCGTCCCCGTGCGGCTGTTCGGGAACGTGAGCCGGCCATACAACTCCATCATCGAATGTCGCCACAGCACCTGGCCGTCCGGCGAGAGCGCGGCGAGGATGCCCTGCGTGCCCTGCATATAGACGTTGCCTGTCTCCGGGTCGATCGTCGGGCTGGAGGTCGCGTAGCGCAGGTAGATCGTGTCGCTGAGAAAATCGTTGTAGCGCTGCTCCCACAGCTTCCTCCCGGTCTCGGCGTCGAAGCACGCGACGCCTTCGCGCAGGTCCGGCCCTTCGTCAACGTAGCCCATGATGAAGAGCCGGCCGTTGGCGACGACGGCCGTCGATTGCCCGGGGAAATCTGCCGTCCACAGCGCCTCGCCCGCCGCGATCTTGTCCGGCAAGCCCGTCTCGCGTGACGTGCCGTTCTGCTCCGGCCCGCGCCAGCCCAGCCAGCCGCGCGCGGGAGCGGATTGAAGCCAGGGCACAGCGACGAGCTGAGTGGCGAGCCAGACGGCCAGCGCCGGCTTAACGAATGAAGACAGGGGCCTCATGATCAGACTTTGATTGTGCACGTCAGCGTCCAGTTTGGTATCGGGTTCCGCGGCCTGAAACAACGAATTTTCTTCTCAGGCGGGCGCGACTATTCTACAGCTTCAACGATTTTGCAACCGAAATAATACCTACACGTATAAAGTGGGCGCTGCCTGCCTGATCATGGCCAAGCGTAAACCCAGTCCATCCCGGACCGCTCGCTCGCGGGAGTTGCCGATCGACGCGCCAGAGCGCCGCCGTCTGCCGCCCTTGCTGCGCCGCGCCTGGTACAGCCTCAATCAGGCCTTCCGCCGCCGCATCGCCCACACCGGGATGACGCCCGACCAGTTCACCGTCGTGCGCACGCTGCTGGAAGGCGATCCCGAAGGGATCACGCAAAGCGAACTGACCCAGCGCATGTCCAGTGATCCCAACACGGTGGCCGCACTGGTGGAGCGGATGGAAAAGGCTGGCTGGATCGGGCGCCTGCCGCACG
>ORMF012248013.1_pt1 | contig 11569 bp, 11 predicted proteins | sample 1779871 | NCBI WGS metagenome assembly ORMF01 (sample SAMEA104232316, study PRJEB22302) | groundwater metagenome | biome: forest; feature: aquifer; material: groundwater | place: USA | collected 2011-08-07 | depth 5.4 m
AGATGACGGATGAGATGAATGAATTTATCCGAGATTTCAAAAAGCAGCCGCGAAAATACATAAAACTTTCTATCATTTAGCGGGATTTTAAGGCTTCCCGCGCAAGATCTCCGAGAATTTCGCTTGCCGTTGGATGAGGAAAAATAATTTCTGCAAGATCGTTCACCTTAAAGCCCTTTAGAATCGCAAGAGAAATAACGCCGATGAGTTCAGGTGCTTCCAAGCCGATAATAGATGCGCCCAGAATATATTTACTTTTTGGGTTGATCATGAGCTTTGCGAAGCCTTCTGTTTCCCGTTCCACCCAAGCTTTTCCATTGGTGCTTGCTAAAACTTTGGTTTCAAGGACATCATGCCCGAGTTGCCTCGCTTTTGTTTTGGATATCCCTACGGAAGCAACGGGAGGATCGCTGAATGTAACGTTCGGGATGATGTCGTAGCGAATTTTTTGCTTTGACGATGCTTTTAAATTTGAAATAACAAGACGCGCCTCATAAATTGCCGCATGAGCCAACTGAGGAGCCGCAATTAAATCTCCAATGGCGAAAATATTGGAAACGCTGGTTTCTAAATAGTCGTTTGTTTCAATGGCAGTTCCATTAAACTTAAGCCCGATTGCTTCAAGTCCCATATTTTTAAAATTTCGCTCTCGTCCAATGGCAATTAACACCTTGTCTCCGTGTGCCACATTCCCACCGTCCAAAAGAACGCGCATGGTGCCGGTTTCGGGTTGAATTTTAATGACGTGCGAGGCGGTTTGAACTTGTATGCCTCTTTTTTTATAAATCATCTCAAGCCGTTTTCCAATTTCCTCATCTTCAAGGGGAAGTAGACGGGGAAGCGCTTCTAAAATGGTAACTTGAGCTCCAAATGCATGATAAAACGAAGCAAACTCAACTCCGACTGCGCCAGCACCCACAATCACAAGAGATTTTGGAATTTCCGGAAGGGCTAAAAGGTCCGTCGATGATAAAATATTTTTTCCGTCAAAAGGGAATCCGGGGAATGCTTTTGGTTTTGATCCTGTAGCGAGAATGATTTGTTTTGCTTCAACCGTTTCAGTATTTTTATTTGAATGAATTTCAATATGAGTGTGATCTGCGAGTTTTGCTTCTCCCTTGAAGCGGGTGACTTTTGTTCTGCCGAGCTGCCACTCAATGCCTTTTTTTAACATTGAAACGATACGGTCTTTTTCTGAAAAGGCTTTTTGGATGTCAAAGCTTGCTTCGCGGACATTCGAAATACCATATTGATCCGCGTGTTTGATTTGACTGAAAAGTTTACTCGAGGCAAGAAGGGCTTTTGTGGGAATGCAGCCCCAATTGAGGCAGACGCCGCCCAGTTCCTCTTTTTCGATTAAAGCAGTCCGGAAGCCTGCTGAATCGCTTTGAATTGCAGCTTCTACACCTCCAGGACCCGCACCTATGACAACAACATCAAATTTTTCCATTTTTTCCATAGGTGAGGATTATATCAAATATAAGAAGAAAATATAGGTGAAGTTCACGATTAAATCCGGCTTAAATAATGAGATGTTTTCTTAGCACCTTCATTAAAAATCTGTTTTTCGGGAAGCAAACTTACAACCAAATGGGAATCTCGAGTAAAATCAAAAAAATAACCGGGGTGAAGCAGGACATGATGATTTTCAAGAAGGCCTATTGCAATTTTTTCTTCATCGATTTTTTTCTTGATGCGTAAAATGGCGTACCAACCACCTTCGGTAGACAGAAGTTCGAAAGCTTTCGACTCTCGACCTACAGTCTCAAGAGTTTTCCGGTTCTCAAGCGTCCGAGCAAGAATTTCCTTTTGAATTACACATTGATATGGAAGCCAACTTTTGAAAGCATTTTGGACCGGTGTGTTTACGGATAGAAAAGTGTCTGAAACAATCTCAAGACGGTTAATTGCCTCTTTTGCTAATTGCCGAGGTCCCGAGACCGCTATCCAGCCAAGCTTCATTTGAGGAAGTCCTAGAATTTTTGAGATTCCGCTTAACGTAAACGTTAACGCATCCTGATTTGCCGTAAAACTCGGTACTGCTCCTAATGTTTTTTGAAGTTTGTAATCTAAAAACACCTCATCGGCAATAATGGCGCATTTACCTTCTTTTGCAAATTGATTCAACCGTTCAAGTTCAAAACTTTTTACAAAAGATCCGGTGGGGTTGTTCGGATGGACTACGATTAAAGCTTTTGCGTCGCTCTCAAGTTTTAAATGAGTGAAATCGATAGACCACGAGCCTTTAACATGCTGAAGCGGATAATGATTGAGGCAAACATCGTTTAAGCCTGCCAGAAAGTTAAGAAGGGGATAGCTAGGGGTGGGCGCAAGAATTGAATCGCCCGGGTTTGTGAGGAGCCGGAAAAGATATGAATAAGATTCGCTTGTGCTTGCCGTGACAATGATTTGCTCTGGATCTACTGCGATCTTTTTTTCGGCGTAATACTGGGCGATAGCTTCCCGGGTTTCCGGTAATCCTTTTGAAGAAGGCTGATAGCGAAGATTGTTTGGATGAGAGAGTTGAGAAAGAATTTCTTTTGGATATGAAAAACCTGCTTGTGTTGGATTGGATTCGGTTAAATCAAGAATTTGAACATTCTGATTTTTTAATTCGGAAATCTTTTTTGTGAGCGCGTTTTCGGCAAGCGGCCAGTCAGTTCTTTTTGAAAACATTCAGGCAGTATAAAGGGAGAATTAATCTTGCGCAACTCGAGAGTTCTCCGGATTAAAAAAAGGGGAGAAAGTTAATTTCCGATCGATTTCCTTCAGAGTCAGGGAGCCGCTTTCTGACATTTTATAGATTTTAGTATCGGGAGGAGCTAGAGTTGAGATTTCCCGAAAATTATTTCTGTCATTGATAATCAAAACCCGCGGATTTATTTTTTTAAGCAGCCGTTCTGCGGAAGTTTCGTCATAAAGTGAGATTTGAGAAATATAGAGAACGTCAGCAACAGAGAATTCACGCTGAGACAGAAGGGAGATTTGCTTAAAATCCAGCCGATTCAGGAATAAGATTGTATGTGTCCTGGTTAAAAGATAGAACCCTACGCAGTCATTTCGACGATGCGACTGCTCGTCCACACCAAGCGTTTTCATGTGTAATGATTTATCGATAGAAAAAATTTGACCGTTCTCTAAGTATTTTGTTTGTTTAATTTTAAAATGCAAAGCGAGCGTTTGATTCCATTTTATTTTTTGCGTTGAGCTCTTTATCCACAAAGAATCTATTTGGTTAACGCCGCTTGCCATGAGAAAAGGTTTTGCAATCCAGCGTGTTACATCATTTAAATTGCCGTCAAGTGACGCGAGACCATTTGTTTGAGGGGTTCTGAAGAAAATCAGATTTTTCTTTCCAATATTCAAAAAAGTAATTTCAATGGACGGATTTAGGTAGCTTAAAGAAAGGCCTATGCAAGAAGCGGCAACAAAACCGGCGCCGAGCGTTTTAAAAAATCTACTCTGCCTCCCGAACAAGATTAATAAGATTCCCACATAATAACTTCCAATTTCCCACACAGATGGAGTTCGGATATAAAAATGCCCACCGGGCAGATGAGCGAAGAAATCAAGCGATCGCGTAGTGAGTTTGAGGCAGGTTATGGGCAAGAGCGCTAAGATTTTACTGATTGGCTCTGAGATATAAAAAATCGGCAGCAGAATCAAGATCAAGACATTCGCGAAAAGAATCAGGGGGCTCGCAATTAGGTTGGTAATAAAAACGACATGAGAGAGGGTGTTGAAATAATAAATCAAAATGGGTAGAAGGGCTAAGAATGTAATAAGCGAGGAATAGAAATCCTTTGCTATTGAAAATAAAATATTTCTCAATAATTTTTTTGAATTCTTATCAATTTGATTATCATCCTGTATCGAAAATAGACTGAGCGCAAACACGGCGCCGAAAGAGAGCTGAAAAGAAGGTGTGAGTAGGCTTCCCGGACTAAGAACGATGACGAGGAAAAAAGCGAGAAGCAGGGAATTTAGAAAATTGCCATCATGCTCCAGAATGATTCCTATTAGAAAAACAGATGCCATAATACCGGCCCGCACGACCGGAGAGTTTGCGCCGGCGATAAAAATATAGAGAATGGTCAGTAATAATGCAAGAAAAGCATTTATTTTCCGGCTAAAAATATGAGTGTACCGCAAGAGCAGGTAAAAAAGTCCGGACACAAGCGTGATATTAAGTCCGCTGATGGCCAGCAAATGTGCAGTTCCTGTTTTTGCGAACATGTCACGGATGTCATCAGGAATATTTTTACGTGTGCCTAGAATTAACGCGGCTGCAAGTGAATTCTCCGGATAATGAAAAATTTGATCAATTTTGTTTTTAATGCTCAGTCGAATGAGATTAATTTGGTTAATCCATGTTGGTTTGCGCGTTTGAGGAATGATCCAAATAGAACGGCTCCCAATTCCGAACGCTGTTTTTCTGATTCCCATACGGGCGAGATAAGTTTTGTAATTAAATTCTCCCGGATTTGACGGTGTTTTTGGATCTTGAAGAGAAGCTTTTAAGAAAATTGAATCGCCCGGACTAATTTTTTTATAAGGATTGAGTAAAGTGACCTGAATTTTTCCCTGAACTTTTTGCCATTTCTTATTTATTTTTAATTCATGTGCTTCTAAAATAAAACTCGTGGTTTGTTTTTCCCCTACCCATTTGTCTTCGGGTAATGAGGCAACCTCTCCTTTAATAACTGTTTGTTCGGTGTTTGAAAAGCGCGCGATGTGGTTTGGTTCCAGATATTGCGACGCACTTCCGTACAAAATCCCCGCGCACAAGAATCCCACACAAAGGATTTGCCGGACATGGATATAATTCTTAAAAAAAACTAAAAAGATGAAAATAGAAATTAATCCATTCAGAAAAATTTCATTCCCACATTTCCATTGAAACGCAATCAAAATTCCACCGGTGAATAGGGCGATGGGAATTAAAAGTGGAAGTTTTTTGGAATCGAGTGGAATTAGGTCTATTTTAAAAAGAGGTTTTGTCATGGATTTGGAAGTAAAAGAAGAGAAATAAAATAAGGAGAAGGATTAACAGGATCTGGTTTTCATAGTATTTTGCCGGTTTCATAGAAAATGCGGTTTTGGAGGGAGATTATTATAGAACACGGCTTAGTTTCGGGCTATAAAAATATTTAATAAAAAGAAATAAGTATATGTTAAATGATCAATTTTTGAATAAGGTTTGACATCCGGCGAAAAGCGGTTATAATACCAATATAGAAGTGAAAATCATGCTTAACATCGAGAAAATACAGAATATTATGGAACCCATTACAAGTACCCTAACGGGGTACGCAGACGCGCTTTGTGCGTCCGTGCGTGCTATGCACGCCGTCGTGGCATTTTGGTACGCCACTCCGGTCGCGGTAATGGGAGAGGAGAATCTCGGAAGCAGATAACCCGTAGTAAAACGATTTCCTGAATACGAAAACCCATTACTGCAATAAGCGGTAATGGGTTTTTTATTTTGTGTCCGCATTCAGGGAGAAAGGAGGCAGGGAAATGGACACAGCAAAACAGAAAAGCAAGCTATTCCAACGGGTGGTGCGTACAAAGAGCCATCCGGTTAAATTAACAGCACTCTTGTATCTTAAGCAGGCGCTTTTGAAGGAGCAGTATGAAATGTGTCCAGACCTGATTGCGATCGCAAGAGAATTCGGAGCAAAGGAGGTGGAGATACAGAACTTACTAGAAGATCCAAGGAGAAATCCTACATAAGCCAAAGGGGGCGGCAGAGATGCCGTCCCCTTTATTTTTAGAACTCGACTTTGCCTTGACAGCTTATTTTTTTTCTGATTAAATCCAATGGTATTTTGAATCTATGCGACTCCTGGTTTGTACATGAAACGTTATCCCGAATGGTTGAGGAAGCCCAGACTTCCTGATTCAGCTGTTTTTACTTCCCAAGTTCTTGCCGATCGGAATGTTCATACGGTTTGCGAATCTGCTAAGTGCCCAAATCGAATGGAATGCTGGGGGAGGAGAACAGCCACATTCATGATTTTAGGTGATGTGTGCACGCGGCGTTGTGGTTTTTGCGCCATAGAAACAGGTAGACCGCTTGCGATTGACTTGGAAGAACCTAAAAATGTGGCGAAAGCCGCAAAAGATTTAGGATTAAAACACGTGGTGATTACCTCAGTAGCCCGGGATGATATGAAAGATGGCGGTGCGGGACATTTTTACGAAACAATTTTAGCGATTCGGGAGTCAGCGCCAGAAACAACGATTGAAGTGTTAACGCCGGATTTTAAAGGGAGTGAAGAGTCAATTGAAAAAGTGTGCGAAGCAAGGCCCGATATTTATAATCACAATTTGGAAACTGTAGAAAGATTAACACCGTTTGTCCGCTCGCCTAATGCGCATTACGGAAGATCTTTAAAATTGATTCAGCATGTGAAAAAAATTGATCCCACCATTCAGACTAAAAGTGGTTTAATGATTGGCTTGGGTGAGCAGCGGGATGAGGTGATTCAGGCGTTTCATGATTTAAAAAATCATCTTTGCGACATTGTGACGGTGGGGCAATATTTGCAGCCCACTTATGAGAAATTGAGTGTTCAGGAATTTATCCCATTAGACGTATTTGAGTCATACGAAGTTGAGGCAAAGAGCCTCGGTTTTAAAGAGGCTTTTTGCGGTCCATATGTTCGAAGTTCATATCACGCAGATGAAATTAGCGAGAAAGTTTTACGCTAGAATGGAGAAAAAAAGTGCCCGTTCATGAAGCAAATCGAATGAAGCGTCTTCCACCCTACTTGTTCACGTTGGTGGACGGCTGGAAGCGGGAAGTCCGTGAAAAAGGTGCGGATGTTATTGATTTTAGTATGGGGAATCCTGACTTTGATCCGCCGCCTCATGTGATGGAAGCCATGAAGGAAGCGATTGATTCGCCAGAAATTAGTCGCTATTCAAAAGCTGACGGACAGGTTGAGAAAAAATTTCGTAAATCAATCAGTAATTGGTATAAGGATCGTTTTAATGTAGATCTTGATCCGGACACCGAGGTACTCCCTTGTATTGGCTCTAAAGAAGGTATCGCGCATTTGTGTCTTGCATTCATGAATTATGATGATCTTGCGCTTGTTCCGTCTCCCGCATATCCCGTCCATTTCAACGGTGTCGTCATGGCCGGCGGAATTCTCTACAATATTCCGCTTAAAGAAGAGGCAAATTATCTTCCGGATTTTTTCTCACTCCCCAAAGAAACTGTACGGCTTTCTAAATTACTTTTTGTAAGTTATCCGCACAATCCCACTGCCGCAACCTGTGATTTAGGTTTTTATGAAAAGATGATTAAGTGGGTCAGTGATAAAAATATTATCGTTGCCTCTGATTTGGCTTATTCTGATTTTGTTTATGATGGAAAACGCGCGCACAGTGTTCTTGAAGCGAAAGATGCAAGAAAATACGCGATTGAATTTCATACACTTTCAAAATCTTACAGCATGGCCGGCTGGCGCGTTGGTTTCGCAGTTGGGAATCGCGAGATTTTAGCAAGTTTGAACAAGACAAAAAGTTACTGTGATTTTGGACTTTTTCGCGCAGTTCAAGTCGCGGCGACAAAAGCTTTGAGTGGTCCTCAAGGATATATAAAAATAATTTTGGGTAAGTACAAAAAGCGAATTGACGTTTTGGTGGATGGTTTGAACCGAATCGGCTGGGAAACGAAGAAACCCAAAGCCACTTTTTATGTTTGGACGAGAATCCCTGCCAAGTTTTCTGCGCTGACTTCTATGGAATTTACAGAGCTTTTGATTCGCGAAACCGGTATTGCAGTTGCGCCGGGAACGGGGTTTGGCGAATACGGAGAAGGTTATGTCCGTTTTGCACTTGTTGTACCTGAGGAAAGAATCGAAGAAGCACTCAAGCGTCTTGAAAAATGGCTTAAAATTTCGGATTGATGAATGAACCGAACATTCGGTATTGATCCTAGTTTGCCTATCGGCGTTTTCGATTCCGGCCTCGGCGGACTCACGGTTGTCCGCGAAATTTTAAAGCAGCTCCCGCACGAAAATATTATTTATTTTGGTGATTTAGCCCGCCTTCCTTACGGCATCAAATCAAAAAGACAAATCGCGGATTTTTCTCGGGAAAATACGGAGTTTCTAATCGAACGCAGGGTAAAAGCTATTGTGATTGCGTGTAATTCTTCCGCAAGCGCCGCAGGCAGTGAGCTTCGGCGGGATTATGACATTCCTATTTTAGATGTGATTCGTCCGGCAGCCCGGGAAGCGCTCCGGCTTTCTTCTAAAAAACGGATTGGTGTTATCGGAACCAGCGCAACCATTACAAGTCGCGCTTACGAAAATATTCTGAAGTCTATGGAAACGAAGGTGCAAGTGTTTGTGCAGGCCTGCCCACTTTTTGTACCTCTGGTTGAAGAAGGGATGCTCGGCGGAGAGATTGCGAATGCTGTGATTGAACAATATGTCAAACCGCTGGTTCAAAAGAAAATTGATGCTTTAATATTGGGTTGCACGCATTACCCTTTGCTTAAGACCGCGATTCAAAATTATGTGGGAAAGGGAATTGAGCTAATAGATTCGGCAAGCCCTACGGTTTCAGACCTCTGCGCGCTTCTTGAAAGTCAGAGTTTGCTTTCTTCTTCTTCGGCTAAAGGAAAACTAAATGTGTTCGTGAGTGATCTTCCGCAAACTTTTCTTAAAATTGGTGAACAATTCTTAGGTAAAAAGCTAGCGAATGTTAAATTGGTGCGTCTCACTGAAAAAATAACGACTCACAGAAAATGGGCAGCTCAAGTCGCATGAAAAAAGCAATTTGTCTTCTCTCCGGCGGGCTTGATTCCGCAACTACGCTCGGCATCGCACTTCGGGATGGTTACGAAACCAGCGCGCTTACCATCAATTACGGCCAGCTTCATCAAAAAGAAATTGAATCTGCGGAAAATATCGCGAAGCATTTTGGGATCGAACATGTTTCTATTCGCGTTCCGATGCCCTGGGGCGGGAGCGCACTTCTCGATAAAAATATCCCTCTTCCAAAAGGAAGAAATGAAGATGAAATGGCTTCCGGAATCCCGGTTTCCTATGTTCCTGCGCGCAATACAATTTTTTTAAGTTTGGCCGCTTCGTTTGCCGAAGCGAGAGGAGCGGACGTAATTTTTATTGGTGCGAATGCGATTGATTACAGCGGCTATCCGGATTGTAGGCCTGATTTTTTTAAAGCATTCCAAACTGTAATTGCGAGGGGAACGAAATGCGGTATAGAAAATAAGCAAATTGAAATTAAAGCACCCCTTCTTGAATTGACGAAAGCCGAAATTATCGGGTTGGGTTATTCTCTTCAAATTCCATATGAACTCACATGGTCTTGTTATGAGGGCGGGAAGGTTCCGTGCGGCGAATGTGATTCGTGCAAATTGCGTAAAAAAGGCTTTGAGGGAGCGCGCTGTGAAGACCCTTTATTGATGCGCCAATGACAACCAAAACAGCTGCAATCTCCGAAATTTTTTCATCACTTCAAGGTGAGGGAACGCATATGGGAGAGCGTCATATCTTTCTTCGCTTTGAACGCTGCAACATTCACTGTGAATACTGCGATGAAATTGACAAGCCGGGTTTTGAGATGGAGCTTGAAACCGTGCTTTCAAAAATAAAAACATTTGAACAGGAAGATGGGCCGCATGCTTTTGTGAGTTTGACCGGAGGAGAACCTCTCGTTTATTCCTCTTTCTTGAAAGAATTGTGTCCTGCGCTAGTTCGCGAAGGATTTTTGCTCTATCTTGAAACCAATGGAATTTTGTGGAAGGCGCTCAAAGAAATTCTTCCCTGGGTTCGCGTGATTGCGATGGATCTAAAACCCGCAAGCGTGACCAAAGACAAAACTTTCATGGATGAACACAGGCGTTTCTTGGAGATCGCAAAAACTAAAGAAACGTTTATTAAAATAGTTATCTCAAAAGAAATTGATATTGCAGAATTTCGGGATTTGTGCGAGCTTGTGCGCAGTGTTCATCCGCTTGCGCCGGTGATCTTGCAACCCATCTCAACCAAAGAACGGGAAGGATACGAGGATCCGGAGCTTATGCGTCTTTTGGAAGAGTTGAGACGAATTGCAAGCGGATCTTTAAGAGATGTTAGAATTGTACCCAGACTTCATAAAATATTAGGAATCAGATAACCATGAAACGCCTTGACGGACGTAAAACATCGCAATTAAGACCCATTAAAATTCACGAGCAATATCAGAAGTTTGCCCTTGGTTCCTGTTTGATTGAATTCGGAAATACGCGCGTTCTTTGTGCCGCTACGCTGGAAAATCGAGTACCGCCTTTTTTAAAAGGAACAGGGAAGGGATGGCTTTCTGCTGAGTATGGAATGCTTCCCGCATCTTGCACCGAACGAATTCAGCGCGAATCCTCGAAAGGTAAGGTAAGCGGTCGAACGCAAGAAATTCAGCGTCTCATTGGGCGTTCGTTGCGTGCTGTGATGGATTTTCAAGTGCTGGGCGAACAAATGATTTGGATTGATTGTGATGTGCTTCAGGGGGACGGCGGAACGCGAACGGCGAGTATTACAGGCAGTTTTCTCGCGCTCTCACAGGCCATCGAGAAGATGTTGAAGGACGGTTTAATTACCAAGAATCCCATTAAGGATTATGTTGCCGCAATTAGCGTTGGAATTGTCAACGGAACACCATGTCTCGATCTCTGTTACACAGAGGATTCAAAAGCCGAAGTTGATATGAATGTGGTGATGACGGGAAGTGGGAAATTGATCGAAGTTCAAGGAACTGCCGAAGGGGAACCTTTCAGCGAGAAGCAAATGACAGAGTTGCTCGGCCTCGCCAAAAAGGGAATCCGTGACATCGTGCGTCTCCAAAAAACCTATACGAAATTGTAATTCCTACTGTTTGAGTGTCTGTGAAACTTTTAATCGCATCTCAAAATCCAAAAAAACTAAAAGAACTCCACGAAATTTTCGCACAAGTCCTTCCTCAAAAAAATTTAAAAAAAATCACTTTAGTGTCTCTCTCTGAATTTCCGAATATTCAGGATGTTGAGGAAGACGGAAAAACATTTGAGGAGAATGCAATTAAAAAAGCTTTGGGCTATGCTAAACAAACAGGATTTCTCACCCTTGCTGATGATTCAGGTCTGTGTGTGGACGCGCTGGATGGTGGGCCAGGTATTTTTTCCGCGCGATATGCGGGCGCCGGAAAAAATGATTTGGATAACTGTCATAAATTAATTAAAGAAATTTCTTCAGTTCCAGAAAATAAAAGAAGCGCTCATTTTGAATGTGCTGTCGCAATTGCTCTTCCAAATCGATTGATCGGAACAGCTCATGGCACTGTCTCGGGCGTTATTTTAACCGCAATGCGGGGAAGCCATGGGTTTGGTTATGACCCGCTTTTTTATTATCCACCTTTTATTAAAACTTTGGCTGAAGTGCCCACTTCCAAAAAACATCAGATTTCTCACCGCTTTAAAGCTTTAAAACAGGCTGCCGTAGTCTTATCTAAGTTCTTATCTGATAATAACTTATAACCAGATAATAGGTAATTTTATCCTTATAGCTTGAAAATA
>ORMF011770323.1_pt1 | contig 11564 bp, 12 predicted proteins | sample 1779871 | NCBI WGS metagenome assembly ORMF01 (sample SAMEA104232316, study PRJEB22302) | groundwater metagenome | biome: forest; feature: aquifer; material: groundwater | place: USA | collected 2011-08-07 | depth 5.4 m
CGAGGCGTTGGCCGGCGTGCGCGCGCTGAGCGAGATGGAGGGCATTATACCGGCACTGGAGCCGGCGCACGCGATAGGCTATCTGCTCAAGCACCGGTCGCTGTTTAAGAAAAGCGACATAATAGCGCTTTGCCTTTCCGGCCGCGGCGACAAGGACGTGCATCAGATTTCCAAGGCGCTGGGACGATGAATCGCATAGTCAAAAAATTTTATGAACTCAAAAAAAAACGCAAAAAGGCGCTGATTGTGTATCTGACGGCCGGTGACCCCAGCCTGAAGAAGAATCAGGAGCTCATCCATGCGTTTGAGAAAGACGGCGTGGACCTTATTGAGCTGGGAGTGCCGTTTTCTGACCCTCTGGCCGACGGGCCGGTGATACAGGCCGCCTCGCAGCGAGCACTTTCCAAAGGCACGCGTCTGACGGACATTCTCGGTCTGGTCAAAAAGGCTAGGCGAAGCTCGGACCTTCCTATACTCCTCATGAGCTATCTGAACCCGCTCTTGCGTTTCGGCATGCAGCGCTTCGCCAGACAAGCTGCCGCAAGCGGCGTGGACGGCGTAATCATCCCCGACTTGCCGCCGGACGAAGGGCGCGCCATCGCTTCGGCGTTGCGCAAACAGGGGTTATGCCTGGTTTACCTTTTGGCGCCGACTAGCACGCCGGAGAGGGTTCAAAAAATCATCAAGGCATCCAGCGGCTTTATTTATTATGTGTCTCTCACCGGAGTCACCGGCTCCAAACAACAGGCGCCGGGCCTCATGCGCGACAACCTTCGCAGGGCCAGGCTGAAGTCGCGTCTGCCAGTTTGCGTGGGTTTCGGTATCTCAACACCGCGGCACGCGAAGGCCATGGCTAAGCTGTCTGACGGCGTGATCGTCGGCAGCGCGCTGGTGAATGCGCTGTACGAAAATCCGTGGATGTCGGCCACCGCGTTCTCCAACAAATTTGTGCGGCCTTTCGCGCGCGCGCTGAACGGGAAAGGCTGACGCATGGCCCAAGCGGTGATCCTGGCCGGCGGACAGGGCGAAAGATTCTGGCCGATGACTCATGCCAAGTTCCCGAAGTACCGTATTCAGTTTGACGGCAAGGCCTCGCTGCTGCAAGGCACCTACCGACGCCTGTTCAAAGTCTATGGCAAAAAGAACGTGCACGTGGTCACAACGCGGCCGCATTTTGCGCTGATACGCGCGGAGCTTCCGGGCCTGGACAGGCGCAACATTCATATCGAGCCGTTCCGCAACAACACGGCCGCCGCCATTTTCCTGTCGTCGGCGTTGATGGGCCGCCGTCACGGCGAAGGTGAAAGTATTTCTTTTTTTCCCGCTGATCAACTGATACAGAACGAGGTGGCATTCAAAGAAACCCTGCAGGGCGCTCTGACGCTTTCACAAAAAAAAGCTATTTTGGTGACTGTCGGTATACGGCCGACGTTTCCGGCCACGGGTTACGGTTACATCGAAGCGGGCGCGCCGCTGCCGGGAGCGCGCGACGCTTACCGCGTCAAGCGCTTCGTCGAAAAGCCCGACCGCCGCACCGCCGAAAAATATATCAAAAACAGGCGCTTTTTCTGGAACGGCGGCATCTTTACCTGGCGCGTCGGTGTTTTTATGGAGAGCATGAAAAAATTCGCCCCCGAGATTTACCGCAGGTTCGACCTGAAACGCCTGGCCGCCAGCTACAAGGCGTTGCCCAACACCTCCATCGATTACGCGCTTCTGGAGAAGGCCGACAACATCGCGGTATGTGTCACGCGCATGGACTGGTGCGACATGGGCAACTGGGACATGATGCTGGAAAAATCATCGCGCGACAAGCGGGGTAACTTCACGCAGGGTGTGGCCTGGCATGAAGAGGCCGGCGGGTCGCTGCTTATCAACCAAAGCGCCGTTCCGCTCGTGACGCTGGGCGCCAAGAACTTGATAGTCGTGAGCACACCGGCCGGCACGCTGGTTTGCCCCCGAGGTAGGGCCGAGGAGGCCGCGCTCTTGCTCAAAAAGATGAAGACGCGCAGGTCTTGAGGATACTGGCGGTGGATTTCGGGCAAAAGCGCGTGGGTGTGGCGGTGTCCGACCCGCTGGGCTTCACGGCGCAGGGGCTGGAGACGCTTCTTAACACGGGTAAAAAACATATCATCGAATCGCTGGCCAAGTTGTGCAGGGAATACCAGGTGAGCGAGCTGGTGATCGGACTGCCGATAAACATGGACGGCAGCCTGGGGCCGAAGGCCAAGGAGGTGCTGGCGCTGGTCCCCGAGCTGGAAAGGATTTCGCAGGTGCCTGTGAAGACCTGGGACGAGCGCCTGTCCAGTCGTCAGGTTGGCCGCTTGATGATCGAAGAAGGGCTTTCCCGGCAAAAGCAAAGAAAGCACAGTGACCGCATGGCAGCGACGGTGATACTGCAAAGCTATCTGGAATCGCGCCGCATCCAGGGACCGGAGAACCGATGATAACGAAATCAAAGCGCAGGCCTAAAAAAGTCGACCAATACCCCATCGTGACACTACCCAACGGCATCCGCGTCGTTGCGGCGCCTCAAAAAGAGAGGCAATCGGTGTCCCTGGGCATCTGGGTCGGTGTCGGAGGCCGAGACGAGCAGGTGCGGACGGCGGGTATCTCACATTTTCTCGAGCACATCGTCTTCAAGGGCACGCACACGCGCACGGCCAACCAGATCAAGGAATCCGTGGAAGGCGTTGGCGGCAGCCCCAATGCCTTCACCTCCGAAGAGTACACCTGTTTTTTGGCCAAGGCCTCATACAAGCATTTCGAAAGCGTGTTTGACGTGCTGTCGGACATGGTGCTGAACGCCTCGATCAAGGAAGAAGATGTCAAGAAAGAGCGCACGGTCATCATGGAAGAAATCAAGATGACTCAGGACCAGCCCAGCCATCTGGTGGATGAAAATCTTACCGAGATCCTGTGGCCGGAGCACCCGCTGGGACGCCCGCTGGCCGGTACGCTGGACACCGTCGGCGCTCTCACGCGCGAGAATCTGGTGGCTTACCGCGACCGCTATTATGAGCCGGGGCTGATCACCGTAGTGGCCGCAGGCAACGTCACTCAAAAGGCGCTGCTCAAGGCCACAGAATTGCGTTTCAAGGGTGCGGGCAGGGGGACGGTCAAGGATCTGGAACTTTTTAGCGGTTTACAGAACAAGTCGCGTGTCAAAATATTCAAGAAAGACACCGAGCAGGTACATCTGGCGCTGGGACTGCATACGTTCCCGAAAGAGCATCCCGACCAGTACGCGCTGGACGTCTTGAGCGTGGTCCTGGGCGGCAATATGTCTTCGAGGCTTTTTAACGAAGTGCGCGAGGAGCGCGGTCTGGCTTACGACATCGGGGCCTTTGTCAGGCGCTTTCAGGAAACGGGCGCATTTGTCGTCTCGGCGGGCGTGGACAACCACAAATACGACGAGGCGCTTAAGGTCCTCATCGGCGAACTGGACAAGGTCACGCGGCAGCCGGTGGGCGCGGATGAGCTCAAGCGCTCCAAGGAATTTTATCTGGGCCAGCTCGAGTTGGGGTTGGAAAATAGCATGAGCCAGATGCTCTGGGTGGGGGAGAACGTCGTGTCCCTGGGGCGCTGCAAGACGTCCGAAGAAGTCGTGGAGCATGTGGAAAAAGTCAGCGCGGAAGATGTTCGCCGCGTAGCCAAGGGCCTATTTAAGAGCAAAGGCCTCAATCTCGCTCTGGTCGGAGCTATCGACCCCGAGCGAGAGAAGGGGCTGGGTGACCTGCTCTCCTTTTCGGGCATCTGAGGCGAAAAGCCCCGCTGATTCCCATCCCCAATCCTCCCGTTATCCTTTTATTCCCAGATATTTCTGTCATTTTGGAGCACGATTTTGTTATACTAATTCTTCTTTTGGTAAGTGGGGTCAACCTATGAGGAACGCGCGCGCCCGATGAAACCGCTGGCCATTCAAATAGCCCCTTCGCTGCTTTCGGCGGATTTCACCAACCTGTCGGCGGAAGTGGCAAAGGTTGAGAAGGCAGGCTGCGACATGCTGCATATCGACGTGATGGACGGGCATTTTGTGCCCAACATCACTATCGGCCCATTCATTGTCAAGGCCATCCGTAAGATTACCCGTCTGCCGCTGGACACGCACCTGATGATAGAACACCCTGAAAAATACATACAGAATTTTGCGGACGCCGGCTCGGACGGTATCACGGTCCACGCCGAGGCCTGTCCGGGGAATTTGCCGCAAGTGCTGGCGCAGATCCGCGCGCTCAAGCTGCGCTGCGGCGTGTCGCTCAAGCCCGCGACGCCGCTGGCGGATATCGAGCGCGTTCTGGACCAAGTCGACATGGTACTGCTCATGACCGTGAACCCGGGTTTCGGAGGACAGGCGTTCATGCCCGAGGTGCTGCCCAAGGTGAGGGCGCTCAGGGAAAAATACAGCGGTGACATCCAGGTGGACGGCGGGATCAACAAGCAGACGTCGTCGGAGGCCGTACGCGCTGGGGCGAACATCCTGGTCGCCGGCACGGCCATCTTCGGCAGCGCGGATGTCAAACAGGCGATCGAGGACTTAAGATGTCACAGATAAAATTCGGCACCGACGGCTGGAGAGCCATCATGGACAAGGAGTTCACGTTCGAGAACGTGGAGCGGGTCGCCCAGGCGTACAGCGATTATTTGAACGCTTCGTTTGTCAAAGAACCGAAGAAGATACCGCGCGTCGTTGTCGGCTACGATTACCGCAAAAACTCGGAAAACTTCGCCAAGACCGTCGCCGAAGTGCTGATAGCCAACAATATCCAGGTACTTTTATCGACGGTGGCGTGTCCGACACCCGCCGTGAGCTACAAGATCGTCAGCGAAAAATACGACTCGGGCATAGTCATCACGGCCAGTCATAACCCTCCCGACTACAACGGCATCAAAATAAAAACTGATTTCGGCAGTTCCGCGGACAAGGCTGTCACCAACGGCGTAGAGGAGCTCATAGGCAAAAACCCGGTGGCCAAGCGCCCGTTTATGCACGAAAACCCGCGGCTTGAGAATTTTAACACCGGTTACCTGACCTTCCTGAAAAGTTACGTGCGCATCGACGCGATCAAGAAGGCCCGCTATAAAATCATTGTCGACTCGATGCACGGTGTTGGTAACCGTCACATAGAAAACCTGCTGGCAGGCGGAGACATTCAGGTGACCACCATCCGCAGCGAGCGTGACGAACGCTTCGGCGGGTCGGCGCCGGAGCCCATCCCGCAAAACCTGGGGGCCTTGATAGAGCAGATGAAAAAAGGGGGCTTTGACCTGGGCGTCGTCACCGACGGTGACGCGGATCGTGTAGGGGCGATACGCCCCGGGGGCGAGTTCATTTCTCCCGGCATTATCTTGGCTCTGATACTCATCCATTTTGTTGAAGACTTGAAAAGAACGGGCAGTGTCGTGACCACGATCTCCAACACAGCGCTCATCTATAAAGTGGCGCGCAAGCTCGGGCTCAAAGTGCATGAGACGCCGGTAGGTTTCAAATACGTGTGCGAGATCATGAGACGCGAAAACGTTCTGATCGGGGGCGAGGAATCCGGCGGCATCGGCTTTCAGGGCTATCTGTATGAGCGCGATGGCATGCTGTCGGCACTTTTGCTCATGGAGATGATGGCGATGCGCAATCAGAGCTTCGATGAGATACTGCTCCAGGTAGAAAAGGAGTTCGGCAAGCTATATTATGTGCGCCGCGACCTTGACTATCCCAACGAGTTAAAGCCCAAGCTGTTTCAGTTTTTGGCCGCGCATCCCCCGACGATGCTGCGCGAGCAGAGAGTCAAAGACGTGAAGACGCAGGACGGCATGAAGTTTATACTCGAAGACGACAGCTGGCTGCTTTTCAGGCTCTCGGGCACCGAGCCGATACTCAGGATTTATTCGGAGGCGACCTCGCAGGCCCTGGCCGAAGGTCTCGTCGACCACGGCAAGGAATTGGCGTTCAAAATTTAGCTTTCGGGCGGGCCTATTGATACATAACAACATAAGAAATTTCTCCATCATCGCTCACATCGACCACGGCAAATCGACGCTGGCCGACCGCATCCTTGAACATACGGGCGCCATCGACAGCCGCACCTTTCATAACCAACTCCTGGACGACATGGACCTGGAGCAGGAACGCGGGATCACTATCAAGGCCAGCTCCGTGAAAATCACTTACCATAAAAAAGACGGCAAGACCTACATCCTGAACCTCATCGACACACCGGGCCACGTCGATTTCACCTACGAGGTTTCGAAAAGCCTGCGCGCCTGCGAAGGGGCGCTGCTTTTGGTGGATGCGGGGCAGGGAGTCGAGGCGCAGACGGTGGCCAACCTTTACCTGGCGATAGAGCACAACCTCGAGATCATCCCGGTGATCAATAAGATCGACCTCAGCACGGCCGAGCCCGAGAAGGTCAAAAAGCAAATCCATAAAATCCTGGGCATCGACGACAAAGACATCATCTTGGCCAGCGCTAAATTGGGCATAGGCATCGAGGAGATTCTCGACCGCGTGGTGGAGCGGATCCCGCCGCCCGAGGGCGACCCCGCCAAGCCGCTTCAGGCGCTGATTTTTGATTCGAATTTTGACATCTACCAGGGCGTTATCGTTTATGTGCGCGTCTTTGACGGTGTTTTGAGGCGTGGCATGAAGATACAGATGATGGGTACGGGAAACACGTTTGACGTGCTCGAGCTAGGTGTGCTGGCGCCCAAGCCGGTGCGCTGCGAGTCTCTGTCCTGCGGCGAAGTCGGATACATCACCTGCAACATCCGCTCGGCCAAGGAAGTCGAGAACGGCGACACCATCACGGACGCCGCCTCGCCGGCCGCAACGGCGCTCCCGGGCTACAAAAAAGTGCGTCCGCTGGTGTTTGCCGGCATTTATCCGGTGAACTCCAAGGATTTTCAGGCGCTCAAAGACGCGATGGAAAAGCTGTCGCTCAGCGACGCGTCTTTTGTCTACGAGGTCGAGAGTTCTGCCTCGGTGGGCTTTGGTTTCCGCTGCGGCTTCCTCGGTCTGCTGCACATGGAAATTGTGCAGGAGCGCCTGGAGCGCGAGTACGACATGAACCTGGTCATCACCACGCCCAGCGTCGTTTATAAGGTAAGGAAGACCGACGGCGAGCTCGTCGAGATAGAAAACCCTTCCAAGATGCCGGACCCTAGCCAGACCGCGGCCATCCTTGAGCCTTATGTGGACGCCACGCTGATGATCCCCCAGTCCAGCATCGGCACCGTGCTCGATCTATGTGAGCAGCGCCGCGGTGTATACAAGTCCACTGAATACGTCGACGACCGCGTCAAAATCATTTACGAGTTTCCGCTCTCCGAGATCATTGTCGATTTTTACGACCGCATCAAATCGCTCTCTCGCGGCTATGGCTCGCTGGACTACGAAGTTAAAGGGCATCGCGAAAGCGAGCTAGTGAAGCTGGATATCCTGATCAACAACGAGATCTGCGATTCGTTCAGCTCCATCGTGCACCGCGACAAGGCCCAGCATAAAGGCCGCGCGCTGTGCGACAAGCTCAAGGAGCTGATCCCGAGGCAGATGTTCGAGGTCGCCATCCAGGCGGCCATCGGCGGCAAGGTCATCGCCAGGGAGAACGTGAAACCTCTGGGTAAGAACGTGACAGGTAAATGCTACGGCGGCGACATCACGCGCAAACGTAAACTCTGGGAAAAGCAAAAAGAGGGCAAAAAGCGCATGAAGCAATTCGGCAAGGTTGAGATCCCTCAAGAGGCCTTTTTGGCCGCGCTGAAGGTGGACTAGCGTGCCTTTCCCGTTCCCTATAGAGATCAACAAAGAGACGATTAAACGGGAGGCCAGGGAGTGGAGCCACGCGATACTGGTGGCCATCGTGCTGACGCTGGTGATACGCACGTTTGTGGTGCAGGCCTTCAAGATCCCGTCAGGCTCGATGCGGCCGACGCTGGTGGAAGGGGACAAGCTTTTCGTCAATAAATTCGTCTACCGATTTGAAGACCCCAAGCGAGGGGACATCGTCGTCTTTAAATACCCCCAGGACCCCAAAAAAGACTTTATCAAGCGCCTGGTTGGTTTCGGCGGCGAGACTGTAGAGATAAAATTCGGCCGCATACTCGTCGACGGCAAAGCGCTGGACAACCCGGCGCATTTCGGCAGGTTTTATTATTACAACCATGACCCATTCGGCAGCCCCGACGAGAAGATCAAGATTCCCGAGGGCTCTTATTACGTGCTCGGCGACAATAGCGCCAACTCTACCGACAGCCGTTTTTGGGGTTTCGTGCCCCAGAAAAACGTCATAGGGAAGGCTATCTTCCGCTGGTGGCCGCCCAAACGCATGGGGACGCTGAAATGACGGCTCCGCTTCCGAATTGAATCTCGCCAACAACCTCACCCTCCTGCGAATTTTGCTGGTGCCCGTATTCGTGGGTCTTTTGACCTATTATTCGCCGGGCCGGGAATACCTTCTCACGCTGAGTTTGGCCCTATTTATTTTTGCCTGCCTGACAGACGCGCTGGACGGGTACTTGGCCAGACGGTTGCGCCAAATGACTGTTCTGGGAAGTTACATCGACCCCCTAGCCGACAAATTACTTTTGTTGAGCGGGTTTTTATGCCTTTCTTTTATGGACCACCTGCCGCTGTCTATGCGCATCCCTGCCTGGGTGACCATCCCGGTGATCACGCGCGATGTGATCATCCTGATCGGTGCGATGATTATTTTTATCACCACGGGAAAGCTTAAGGCCCAGCCGCTTTTCATAGGCAAGGCCACGACGGTACTCCAGATGACGACGCTTTTGGCCAGCCTGTGCTCGGCCCCGTATCCGCTGCAGTTATTTTTGTTCATTTTCACGGTGGCGCTGACCGCGTTCTGCGGCCTTCAGTACCTGCGCGCGGGAAGCGCGATGCTCAAATGATCAAGACCCTGCTATTCCTCTCGGGCGCGTTCTTTTTAGGCGCGCTGCCCACGGCCTATCTGATGGTGAAGCGACTGAAGGGCACGGACATCCGCACGCAGGGCAGCGGCAATGTGGGCGCTACCAATGCCCTGCGCGTGCTGGGTAAAGGCCCGGGCGCCTTGGTATTTCTGCTAGACTTCAGCAAAGGTTTTCTGCCCGTGGCCCTTTTTGCGGCGCTATGGCCTGAGCCGGCCGGGCAGGCAGACTTACCCTTGCTTATAGGACTGGCCGCAATTTTAGGGCATATTTTTACCCCCTTTTTGGGATTTAAGGGAGGTAAGGGAGTGGCTACCGGGGCAGGAGTATTATGCGCCTGGTTTCCCTTGATTTTTGCCTACGCGGGTGCAGTCTGGCTAGTCACGTTTATTTTAACGCGGATTGTTTCTATAAGCTCTTTAGTTGCATTAGTTTCGCTTATTATAATGAGCTTGCTTCTAAAAGTGAGCTCAACGTCCCTCGCTACATTATCTTTTATTTCTCTGCTTATAGCGTGGACTCACCGCTACAATCTGGCCAGGCTATTTCAAGGCATGGAAAAGAAGATCTAGAGTTAGTAATACCAAAATAATGATGTAAGTTGACTATTATTAGTAACTAATGTATAATTTCTTGAGGGCGATTTTTTTTAGATTGCTTCTTTAAAAATTTTAATATCTTGTATTGAAAGACGGGGTAACTGAATGATACCTTATCGCGTATCCCAATATCAGCAAAAATACTTGCATTCGATGGCTGATTTGGAAGACGCGAACGTGGCGACCATCAACTGTCTTGCGTTTGCCATCGAGGCCAGGGACCCGCTCACACGAGGGCATTCGGAACGCGTGGCTACCTACGCGGTGCGCTTGGCAGAGGCACTGAAGTTGGACAAAAAAAGGATACAGCTTTTAAGACACTGTTGCCGGCTGCATGACGTAGGAAAGATCGGGGTGTCGGACACCATCCTGCTGAAGCCGGGCAAATTGACCTTAGACGAAAGGGGACAGATAGAGATGCATCCTGTGTTTGGAACAGAAATCTTGAGCAACCTGTCATTTATCTCCAAAGGACTTCCTATCATACTACATCACCACGAGCGGTATGACGGAAGGGGCTATCCCCATGGACTCAAGAGGGACAAGATCCCGCTGGAGGTTAAAATCATCACCATTGCCGACGCGTTTGACGCGATGACTTCCAACAGGCCTTACCGTAGCGCGCTGTCTATGCCCGAGGTATTGCGCGAGCTCAAGGTCAACTCCGGTACTCAGTTCGACCCCAAGATCATGAAGGTGTTTCTGAAAATCGTGGAGAACGCCAGCATCAAGTATCCAACCAAATCTTTAAAGGCTGCCTGATATGAGAGAGATATTCATCAAGACAACGACATCGGATAACCACAAAAGAAAGAACCTCTCCATCACCGAGGTTATCAACCAGGACGGATTCGTCGCGCGCGCCGAGAAGAAGTACTGCTATTACGTATCCGAGCAGCAAAACGGAAAGCAGTTCAAGGACCCGACGGACGTGAAAGAGTGGATGGGGTTGCAGGCGCAGTCGCTACAGAAGAAAAGCCGGCACGTTTCCATCAAAAAAGTGTTTGACCATAAAACAGGCATTGGCCAGATGATCTACCGCGTGATCGGTAGTTTTTACGTGGTGCAAGACCTGCACGTGTTTGCCGTGGTGTTCATGCACACCATTAAATTCGACATGATTTCGGCCGACCTGCCGCATACCAAGACCGCCTAATCGGAATTTCCCCGAATTTAAGCAATTTCCGTCAATATTTCATTTGACCCTCGTTTGGACGTTTGTTATACTTACAGACCTATTCGATGAGGGGATGGTGGCTTCTTAAGCCTTTATGCAGCAGCAAGATACAAAAATATCAGTTTTGGGAGACGGAGGGTGGGGAACCACCCTCGCTTTACTTTTGGCGCAAAAAGGACACGCGGTGACGCTCTGGGGCGCCTTTCCCGAATACGTAAAGGAGATGGCCAAAAAACGGGAGAACCGGAAATTTCTGCCCGGCTTCCGCATAGGGCGCGGCGTCTCGTTTTCCATCGACATCCATGACGCCTGCGCTGCGTCAGACGTGATTGTGCTGGCCGTACCGTCGCAGTACATGCGCTCGGTTCTCTCGCGCCTGAAAAAAGGCAATTGGCGCGACAAGGTATTTGTGAGCGTGGCCAAAGGGCTGGAGCTTGGAACGCTGAAAGTAATGTCCCAGGTGGTGAGAGACGAACTGGGGCGCGCGCGTCTGTGCGTGCTGTCCGGGCCCACGATAGCCAGGGAAGTGGCTCAGGGCCGCCCAGCCGCTGTGTCACTGGCATCCAGTGACAAAAAAGCGATGACCGCCATCAGAAAAATTTTTGAGAGCGAGCATTTCAGACTGTTCGAAACCACGGACGTGTTGGGCGTGGAGCTGGGTGGGTCGCTGAAAAACGTGATTGCGATTTCTGCCGGCATCGTACAGGGGCTGGGCCTGGGATCGAACACATGCGCCGCGCTTTTCGCCCGCGGCGTCGCCGAGATCGCGCGTCTAGGACATCGTATGGGTGCCAGGCGCGAGACGTTCATGGGGCTCAGCTGTCTGGGCGACTTGACCACTACCTGTATCAGTCCGCACAGCCGCAACC
>ORMF010240675.1_pt1 | contig 11561 bp, 11 predicted proteins | sample 1779871 | NCBI WGS metagenome assembly ORMF01 (sample SAMEA104232316, study PRJEB22302) | groundwater metagenome | biome: forest; feature: aquifer; material: groundwater | place: USA | collected 2011-08-07 | depth 5.4 m
CGCGCGCATGGCGAGCAGGATGTGATGGCAATTGATGGTTTCCAGCGGGCGGGCCGGGGAGTAACCGGTTTCCGCGCCGGCGATTTCCACCACCAGCCGCGCGGCGAGCAGCGTCTGTAAAACTTGTTGCGCGAGCCGGCTGGGAACGCCGAGTTCGCTGGAAATTTCGCGGATCGTGACCGGGGGCAGACCGCGCTGGAAGCGCTGGCTGATGCAGGTCATCAACCGCAGCGCCACAAACTCCCGCCCGCGCTGGTTCACATTTTCCGCGAGCTTGTCCTGCAAGTAAGCCTCCCGATTCTGAAAGGCGTAGGCCATCTGCGCGCCGAACAGTAGGATGAGCCACGAGAGATAGATGCCCGCCATGAACACGGGCACGAGGCCGAGGCTGCCATACATCCTGCTGTTGGTCACGACGCGCGAAACGTAGAGAAAACCAAACACGTTGTTCAAATGCCACAACGACCCGGCGACCACGCCGCCGACCAGCGCCGCGCTGAACCGAACCTTGGTGTTCGGCACCAGTTGATACAGCAGCGCAAACGTCAGCCACAGCATCACCAGCGGCAGCAGTTTGAAAAAGAGACTCCCAATGAACGGCATCTCCCCAATGACGCTTTTTGTGGATTGCAAATACGGCCCGCTGGCCAGCCCCAGCGCACAGGCGAGCAGAAACGGGCCGAGAGTAATCACCGCCCAATACTGAACGATACGGACGAACCAGTTGCGCCCGCGCGGGACGCCCCAGATGTCGTTGAACGTCTCCTCGACGCGGCTTAGCATCGTGATCGCCACAAAAATCAACAGGATCATGCCGGTGACGCCGAGCTTGCCGCTGCTGGTTTTCTGGATGAAATCAAAAATATATCTCGCCGCCTCCTTTTGCGCGGCGACGACGCGGACTTCCGTGACCGGGGTGGGCGCGTTCGTTGCGCCTGCGGCAACAGCGGTCACGAGGTTCCGGATCGTTCCCGTCGCAGAATTGGTCGCCGCGTCCGCCAGATTGGCAATTGCCGCATCGGGGATCGAGTTTGTCGGGGTGAACGCCAGGGACGCGGGCGGTGTCGGGGGAATAACGCTGTTCACGAATTGCTCGATGAATTGCTCGATGCGCTGCTGACCTTCCGATTTCAGCAGGCTGCTCGTCACGCTCACGGCCACCGCGAGCAGGGGAATTATCGCCAGCAAGGTGGAATACGACAGCGCCGACGCGCGCACCGGACAGCGGTTGCGCACGAAGCTCCGGCCCACGAGCGCCCAGAAGTGCGCGAATTTTTCCAACTTGGAAACGCCGGCCTCCAGCAACGGCTCCTCGGCACCGTTGGCGGGAGCGCCGGTTACGATGCGGATGAGCCGGGAAAAGGTTTTCTTCGACATGACGCTCCGCCACGCTAACAAAGCGCCGGGGCAAGTCAACCGGCGTGGGGGGGCCGATGCGGGAAAACCGATAAACGGCGCCGCGCGATTACACCAGGTCCGGTTCTTCGATTTCCTTGGGCGCCCCGAAGGCCGGCGGTGCAGCTTGCGCTCCCTTCACTGGGCCAGTTGCCAAATGAAGATCAGACAACCTCGGGCACGACGAAGTCTTCCGACGGTTTGTAGCGCGGCGTGGGACGCGCGCCTTCGACATACTCAAAGACTTTGCCTTCGTAGTTGCGAATCACCACGCGGTCGGCGGCGCGGCTCAGGACGTATTCGGGGCTGACCGGCACTTTGCCGCCGCCGCCGGGGGCATCAATTACATACTGCGGCACGGCATAACCCGTGGTGTGACCGCGCAAGCCTTCCATGATCTCCAAGCCCTTCGCGACGCTGGCGCGCAGATGCGCCGAACCGGAGATCGGGTCGCACTGATAAACGTAGTAGGGCTTAACGCGGCACATCAGCAGTTTCTGCACGAGCGCCTGCATCGTGGTCACGTCGTCGTTCACCTGCTTGAGCAGGACGGATTGATTTCCCAGCGGGATGCCGGCATCGGCCAGTCGCCCGAGGGCTTCGCGCACTTCGGTCGTCAACTCGCGCGGATGATTCGTGTGAACGCTCATGAAGAGCGGATGATATTTCTTCAACATCGCGCACAGCTCGGGGGTGATGCGTTGCGGCAAAAAAATCGGAATGCGCGTCCCGATGCGCAAAAATTCGACGTGCGGAATGGCGCGCAGTTGCGCCAGCAGATGTTCCAGCTTTTCGTCGCTGAACAACAGCGGGTCGCCGCCGCTCAACAGCACGTCGCGCACTTCGGGGTGCTGCGCGATGTAGGCGATTTGTTTGTCGAACTCCGGATGAAAGTCGTAGCCGGTGGCGTTGCTGACGAGCCGGGAACGCGTGCAATAGCGGCAATACGCCGCGCACCGGTCGGTGACGAGAAACAACACGCGGTCGGGATAGCGATGAACAAGGCCGGGGACCGGCGAATGGGAATCTTCGCCGCACGGATCGCTCATTTCCCAGGCGGCCGTGTGGGTTTCCTCGACGCGCGGAATGACCTGGCGGCGGATGGGGCAGTGCTCGTCCGCCGGATCAATCAGGTTGAAGAAATACGGCGTGATGGCGAGGGCGAGCTTGTGGTTGGCCAGTTTGGTCCCGGCGTATTCCTCGGGCGTGAGCGTCGGCATCAGGCGCACCAGTTGTTCCAGCGTGGTGATGCGGTGCTTGAGCTGCCAGCGCCGGTTGTTCCAGTCGGCGTCGGCCACGTCGGCCCAGAAACCGCGGCCAGCCGGGGAGAATTCCTTGAGCGCGTTAAGCCGGGCCCGTGGGGGCGGCTCGTCGCTGGTTGCCAACTGGGTTTCGGTGTGCATTTTTTCCGTAGCGCACTATAGATTTGAACTTCGTGCTGTCAAGTTGACCGGTGAATTCGCTTCACGTTCAAAGTTCGCGCTGCCGTCACTGTCCGGGTGCAGCCGGTGCGGCCGGCGGCGCGGTCGGAGGGTGGCCGGGCTTCGGACGCAGGGCGGCACGCCGCCGGTCGAGTTCATCAAGCTGCTGGATCGCCTCGCCCACGACCTTCCCCGCCCCGGGCGTGAACAACCAGAGCTTGGCAAACGTGGATGCCGCCCGCTCGCGCTGCTGAAGATACATGGTGAGCACGCGGCGGTAATCGTCCACCAGTGCCATGAACTCCGGGGCAACCCGCAACCGCGCCAGTTCCAGTTCGTTTATTTTGCCGCGGATTGTCGGCGTCTGGCGCAAGGGGTCCCACTCGCGGATGATAGCTTGCAGGGTTACTTCGTCGTGAGTGGGCATTTCGCTGCGTGTGCGGCGGATGGCGACGCTGGCACGCAAGAGGTCCGCGAGCTTTTGCCAGCTTTCCGTCTCTGTCCAGAGGTGCATGGGATCGCGCCCGACGAAATGCACGACCTGCAACGTCCACCATTTTTCGACGGCAAGCTGATTCACGAAATGCGGCGCGAACGCGCGCCGGAACGCCGTCTGCCAGTTGTAACAGCCCGCCAGGTCGTTGATCATCGCCCGTAAATACTCCCGCCCCTGCTGCAAGCCCAGCAACTCCGTCACGAACAACTGGGCACTGCACCGAAAGGCTTCCCCCGCGTCGCCGTCCAACTGGTCGGCGCCGGGCCAGCTCAGTTCGGCAAGTGAGAGCGGCGGCTGGTTGCCCAACACGCGACGCGCGACCTCCAGCGGATCGCGTTGGCGGGCCTGGATGACGGTGGGGCCGAGCATCAACGAGCCGAAGCTTTGGTTGGGCGGCGGCAAAATGATTTCCACCTCGCGCGAACCGAGCAGTTGTTGGGTGAAACCCTCGGTGAGCCAGGCGGGGATTTCGGCCAGATGGTCGGTGGCCTTGCGATTGGCCATCTCCTGCAGCAGCACTTGCACGAGTACGCGCACCAGCCGACGCCGCTCCACCTGGGGCGGCAGTTCCAGACGGTAGATCCAGTTGTTGCCGAAACGCTCGGTCGTGTAGGCGAAATCTTTTTCCGGGCCGCGCGCGGGTCGGATGGTGATGTAAATTACCCCCCGTGACTGTGCCGTAACGCCCAAATTCGCGTAAAGCGTTTGTTTGATACGCTCGCATGAAACCGCAAGGAATGATGGTTCCAAGGCCAGAAAATTCTGATTTGTCCGCGCCACGCCGGGGGTTGCGCCGGGTTCGTTCGCCGGTCGCGCGTCGCTGACCAGGAATTGTCCGGTCACACTGCGCACGGGCCGGCTTGCGGGCAAACCGGTCTGCGCCGGCATCGTCTGACTGGCGGCGACGAGCAGGACGATGACGACAACGAATTTCATGCGGCGGACCGCGACCGGTGCGCGTCAGGTTTTCGCGCCGGCGGTCTTGGTGGGTTTGGACTCCGGCTTGGCGGCGGGCTTGGCGGGGGCGGACGTTTTGCTGTCGCTGCCGGTTGCGGCGGGCTTGGCGGAGTCGGAATCTTTTTTGGCGGCCTGCTTGTAACCTTCGCTGCGGTAATCGGTGATGTAGAATCCGCTGCCTTTGAAGATCAGCCCGCCGCCCGTGCTGATTTTACGCGTCACGCGGCCGCGCGCCCATTTCTTTTCCGCGCAAACTTCCTTGAGACAGGTCGTCAAGGCCGGGTCCGCCATGGGTTGGATCTTTTCAAATTCGTGTCCGCATTTCGCGCAGACGTATTCATAGGTCGGCATATAGAACGATGTTCATAGGCGGGCCGGGCGGAAACGTCAAGCGGTTGCGGTTCCGGGTTTTCACTTCGGGCCGCGTTTCTTCTTCGGATGGCCTTTGATGTCGCGCAATAAAAACTGCGCGAGCCGCCGCAGCCGGGTTTCCACGTCCAGTGCTTCCAAGATGGCCTGCCGATCTTCCCCGCCCGCCAGCACAGCGCACGACACCAGGTCCGCCGCCTGTTCCGGATCGGTGATGGAATCCAGATAACCGATGACTTCCTTCGCGGAAAACGCGGGCGGCGACTGGCCGGGCGAGCCGGGTTGTTGGTGCGACACGAGCGGGAAGGGAAACGGCATGCCGAGTTGAACGCGTTCCTTCAGCAGTTCCCGCACGGTGACGAGCAGCGCGTCCGCCGTAGTGGTGTCGCATGGCGGCGTCGGCAACGGGGTAATGCGGTGGATGCGATAGGGCCGGTAGCGCACGGCCTTCCCCAGCTTCACGCGGGTCAAGCCTTGCAGGATCAGATGCGACGTGCCGTCCTTGTGGGCGACCGAAACCCGGATCAAGCCGAGGCCGGCGACTTCCGTCGGTGTTTCGCGCGGGCTGCCGGGCCGCCGCATAGCGACGGCGAGCAGGCGATTGGAGTGGAGCGCATCGGCGAGCATCTGCCGGTAGCGCCCCTCGAAGATGTACAGCGGCAGCAACGCCTGGGGGAACAACGTGGCGTTGGGCAGCGTCATCACGGGCACTTCACTCGGCAAATCCATGGGGACAATTTAGGAAACGGGCGCACGGGCGCAAGCTTACAGCACCGGCCCGTTTGGGTTGGAGGCCCGCTCCTCCGGGGCCGCGGGTCAGCGAGGACTCGAACTAACCCTTCTTCTCCAGCACAAAATTGCCCAACGCCAGCACGTCGAAGCCGGTGTCGGAGAAGAACAGCACCGCCGCGCGCGGATGATTCACGATCGGTTCGCCCAGGACATTGAACGAAGTGTTCAGCAAAACCGGGTCGCCAGTAAATTTCTCAAAAGCGGATTCAATCTGGAAACATACTTGTGCTTGCGCGTCCCGCCCCCCGCACGCAAACATTCCCTGTGGAAAGTAACAGCCTGCTCCGGCAAATGCTGGGTCGCGTCAACGCAGTTCGGCGTGACCTGTTAAATTTTCTTTGGATCACCGAGGCCAGGGTGCGGGGATTGAAACTCGGGGCCGGCATCCGGCTCAACGGTCGCCCCTACCTGCACCGGCAACCGGGGTCGTCAATTGCCCTGGCCGATGGCGTTAACCTCAACAGTTCACTCCGCAGCAACCCCCTCGGCTGCTCCCAGCCGGTGGTGTTGCGCACCCTGCAGCCCGGCGCGGAAATTATTCTCGGTCGCGGGGTGGGCCTGAGCGGCAATTCCGTGTGCGCCGCCCTCCGGATTCACATTGGCGAGGGAACGTTTGTGGGGGCGGGGGCCATGATCTTTGATAACGATTTTCACTCCCCGGTCGGCGAATGGACCTGGGGCGAGGCCGCGCCGGACAACCCCCAGCCGATCATCATCGGTCGCGGCGTCTTCATCGGGGCCCGGGCCATCATTCTCAAAGGAGTTACCATCGGCGACCGCGCCATCGTGGGCGCCGGGGCCGTGGTGACGAAGGACGTTCCCGCCCGCCAATTGGTCGCCGGCAACCCTGCCCGCGTCATTCCCATGACTGACGCGTAGAGTTCTGCGGAATGAACGGTTGGCAAGGACGCTTTCACTCACGTTACCCGGTGTCAACCTTCAACAACCGCAACCGGATCGTCCTCACAGTCGCCCGCCTTGTGACAGTTCACCTCTTCCTCGCTTCAGAGAAGAGGGAGCCGGGCTTGTAGGGCCGACCATCCGCTTCGGTGTCGAGGAGGTCGCCCGCAAATCCTGGGATCTGGGATTCGGACGCCGACAGGAAAACGACCTGGTCGAAGCCGCAGCGCTGAAGTAGCCCGGAGAGACTGTGCCGGTCATACATCCACTTGTGCTTCTCACCGATGCGAGTGTCATCAATCAGCGTTGAGCGCAGACCCGGAGGCAGGAGGCGTTTCACCAAACCAACATACCCATAAACCAGCTTGGTGCGGAGCTTGTTCCAGGTGAGGGATCGGAGGCGACCGCTCAGCGTGGCAGAGGCTGACGAAGTCCAAGGGATCGTGTCGGTGCGGGACTGGACGTAGGTAATCATTTCCTGGTCGTTGGCCGCCATGAGCTTTTGCCGGAATGGACTTATCAGCCCGGAGGGCTGGGTGCGGGTCAGTTGGTCCAGCAGTTCCAGGATAATCCACTCGTATCGTCGCCGCGCCGCTTCCGAGGTCTTGACTTCATCGAGAAGGCGCACGTATTCCCGGCAGGCGGTCTCCAAGTCCGGGAGTACCGTCCGCAGGATTCCTCCCGGTTTCAGCACCCGATGACACTCCCGGAGCAAGGCTTCCGCAGTCGCCGGGGCAAAATGTTCAAGGACGTGACTGCTATAAACTACATCGAAGGCCCCTTCAGCAAATGGCAGGCGACGCAGCAGATTCACGCGCTTTACCTCGGGGTGCTCCGAGTGAAAATCAATGTTCACCCAGCCTTTGACGTAGCGGTGGCCACAGCCGAAATTCAGTTTGTTCACGCCGACAGTATGACAAGCGAACTGGCGTTTGTCCATCGGCGGGTACATCCGTTCCAGAAATCACGCCGATACCTCATTCCCCGCTGCCACCAAATAACCTTTACACCGGTAGGGTCACTCACCATTTTGTCCGCGCCCTTTACGAAAACGATTTCGAGAGCTCACTGTGTTGAAACAACCTTTAACCGTCGCCTGGATTTCCGATTTCCCGATTGAATGGCTGCCGGATATGCCCGAAACCGTGCGGGCCCTGCCCCGGCGTCATCCGGCGACGTGGCAGATGGTGTTGCTGGCCGAATTGGAAAAGAACCCGGCCATCCGGACCCATGTTATTGTGCTACGCGGCTCCATCGCGCGGGACTTTTCCTTCGAGCGCAACGGCACGGTGTTTCATGTTTTGAAAGCGACGGGGAAGCTGCGGCTGGCGTCGTTCTTTTGGTTGGACACGCTGCTGATCCGGCGCGTGTGCCAGCGCATTCAGCCGGATTTGGTTCACGCCTGGGGCAGCGAGAAGGGCGCGGCGCTGATCGCCTCGCGGTTGCGCTGGCCGTATGTGATGACAATTCAAGGTTTGTTCGCCTGGTACAAGCAGAGAATCAAACTGCCCCCCTATGACCGGTTTATTGAAATTGTCGAACGCATCAGCCTCAAGCGCGCGCGGGTGGTGACCACGGAATCCAACTTCGCCGTCCAGTTTCTGGCCGAGAGTTTCCCCGGGCCGAAAATACACCAAGCTGAACATGCGCCGAATGTTGTTTTTCGCCAGGTGGTGCGCCGTCCCCAAACCGCCCCAATCCAGTTCCTGAGCGTTGGTGGGTTGGGGCATCGCAAAGGCACGGATATGCTTTTCACGGCGCTGGATCGGTTGCGGGCCGAGATGGATTTCCGACTCAAGGTCATTACAGGACCCTCGCCGCAATACATCGAATCACTGCGCGGTTCGGTTTCGGCGCAGACCTGGGAACGCGTCGAGTTCAAGCACCACTTGCTGCCGCACGAGGTCGCGGCCGAACTGGAGACGCCGACGATGCTACTGATGCCGACGCGCGCGGATACGAGCCCGAACGCCGTGAAGGAAGCGGTCGTCGCCGGCGTGCCGGTCGTGGCGTCGTCGGTCGGCGGGATTCCCGACTACGTGATCCCTGGTAAAAATGGCGTGTTGTTTCCGCCGGGGGATTTGGAAGGCTTGGTGCAAGCCATCCGCTCGGCTTGTGCCCATCCGCTGTTTGGCACCGGGCTGGTTGATCCGACCACGCTGGCCACCGAGCGGGAATACCTTTCGCCTGAACTGATGGCGAAAAAATTCCTCGCCGCGTACGAAACCGCCCTCGCGGTCGGACGTTGAATCAGTTCCCGACGGCCACGCGGCCCGAAAGCGCGATCATAAGTGGGACCTGAATTTTGGCAGTTACCACGCCAGAAAGAATCAATGGCCCGATGGCGTTCATTCCACGGGCTTGAACAACCCCAGAACAGAGAGGCCATGAAAAGGAAACAGTTTTCGGAAAATACCGGTTTCCAGCGCGATGGTGGCCTTCGTGCCGAATACTTTTTGGGAGACATTGCTGAGCAAGGGAAGCTGGGTGGCATCCGTGCCCCACTCCACCAACTTCAGGCCGCAATGGTTTTCCGCGAGGTTAAGGAAATGCCAGTGATCCCACGATTGCAGGTGGCCTTCGTTCACACCGCCGAGGTCAATGGTTCGACGGAACGTGCGGTGCAAGTAGCGAAGGTTGGGAACGGCGATCACGACATGCGATTTCGCAATTTTTGCGATGGTGCTGAGAACCGACTTCGGATTGTCCACATGCTCGAGCACATGGAAACAGGTGACCACATCAAAAGATTTACGGCCAAACTGTGCCAATGGATCCGACACATTCAGTTCGCACGCTTTGCCATGACGCGAGGCCAGTTCCACACACTTGGGGTCCACATCCGCCCCCTGGGCCGCAAAGCCGGCCTCACTGGCGAAGGACAGACACTCCCCCCGGCCACAGCCATAATCCAACAGCGTCTTACCGCGCGGATCGCAATGCTTGAGCAACAGATCAAGCCCGCGCTTTTTCCAGAGCGTTTCGTAATAGTGAAAGCGGTTGGTATGTTCGTTGATTTCGTAAGGGAGGTGACGAATTTTCATAATTTCATTTCTTCAACCCGTCGACCGGGCGCGGCTGCGACCACCGCCCGCCCGGATATCTCCGCTAAAAGCCGCCGGGCGCGTTTCATCCGATGGACCGGAGCCGGCGGCCGAATGCCCCGAAGACATGGGTAGCCAGCGCGGGCGACAGTCATCGTTTTTAGCAAGCTCATTACAATCAAATCACGCCTCAAACTTATTTTCCGGCGCAATGTGCATCAGAAAAATACAGGAACAAGGCAAATCACACTCGCTTTGGGCCAAACGTGTCAACTGACCTTGCCGAACCATCCACGAAAGTCGAACTCATTCCGCTACCGGCGACCAAATTATGCCCGCTTGGAAATCACACATGATGAATGTGCAGGCTTGACGCTCATTTCACCCGCTATGCAAGCTGACGGACATGGTTGATCCCCGTACCGTTGTGAGTTCCGAGCCGCAGACAAGGAGTTTCCGCTCTCTCGTCTTGCGACTTTGGAATTCCACGGTCATCTGGTCGTGGGCTTTCAATGGTCTCCGATTAGGCTCGGGTGTGCTGGTGCTTCCGCTCTTGTTGCTTTTGTTAAGCAAACCGGATTTTGGCTTCTACTGGCTGTTGCTGAAGTTGACGGCGATTTCACCGTTGCTGGATTTAGGTTTGTCCATATCGATCGGCCGCAGCGTCAACTACGCCATGAGTGGCGCCAAGGAGTTGCGCGCTTTTGGACTTCGGTCGGAAGACTTGGGTGATGGCAAGCCCAATTACTCGCTGATTTGGAAGCTGCTCCACACCACCCGCGCGCTTTATCGCGTTCTGTCCCTGCTGTTACTGGTGGTGATGGGAGCAATCGGCACGTACGTCGTCAGTCTGTACGTACAGAAAACTTCGCACCCCGTAATTACCTGGCTGAGTTGGGGCATGGCCCTCCTCAGCGCCGTTTTTGAACTTTACTTTGGGTGGTGGAGTAATTTTCTGAGCAGCATGAACCAGGTGTTGGCCTGCGGACGCATTCTTTTCCTTGGCCATACGATCAGGCTGGTCCTGACGTGCAGTTTCTTTTTGCTCGGCTGGGGGCTGTTGAGCGTGCCAACCGCCGGCTTCATCACGAGTTTTATCCCCCGCCACCTTTCGCGCCGCGCCGCCTTGAAACTGCTTCCGGCTCATGTTTCCTCCCCGCCCTCGCGCGCGGAGATTTTTTCCCTACTCCGGATCCTCTGGCCCAACAGTTGGCGCGCGGGTTTGCAGATCAGCAGCGGATATCTTCTTAGCCTTGTTAGTGTCCTTTTATGCACGACGGTATTCGGCCTGATCGCGAATGGCGAATACGGTCTTTCCCTTCAAATCGTCGGGATTATTCAGGGCATGGCGATGGTGTGGACGGGCGTAAAATGGCCTTTGGTGGGGCAGTATCGCGCCCGCCATGACCACGCCGCGTTACGTCGTCTGCTCTGGCCGCGCGTCTGGCTTCAGAGCGTTACGTTTATCGTCCTTGCAGTCCTGGCGTATGAACTTGGTCCCTATCTTCTCCAATGGATGGGTTCGGGAAAGCGAATGTTGCCGGCGGGATTGTTTTTGCTCCTGCTCCTCAATGGGTTCTTGGAAACCCAACTGGTTTTTTGGACCACCTTGCTCTCGATGGAAAATCGCATCCCCTCGCTCTGGCCGGTGGTCACGACGAATCTTGCCACCCTTCTCCTCCTGCTGGTACTCGTCAACGCAACGAACCTCGGCTTGGGCGCTCTGATTCTCGCACCGCTCCTCACGGGCAGCCTCTTCAATTATTGGTATTGGTTGAAGGCCGGGGCGAAGAGTCTTCAGACGTCATGGTGGCGGTTCACTTTTACCAAACTAAGATAAAAATAAGACTGCCTCCAACATTCGTAAGCGTTGCGCTTGAAACCGCCGCTCCGCTCCGCCTTTGCGCTGACTGGCTCATGCGCCGCCCGGCGAAAATCCGCTGGTGGGAATCTGAATCGTCCGGAAACCATCCTTCTCGAATCGCCCATGAGCACCGTGCGGGATGTGTTTCCCGGCGCGCAACAATTGACGGCCAGGAAATTTCTCGCTGCCTACGCAGCCGTCCTGGTGATCCTGGCGCTGAGCTTGTCGAATCACTACGGCGCGGCTTCCGGCGGCGGCGCCACGTCGAGATCAATCAAGATGTCCCGGGGTTCGGCGCCCTTGCTCGGGCCGACGAGGCCGCG
>ORMF010950989.1_pt1 | contig 11561 bp, 16 predicted proteins | sample 1779871 | NCBI WGS metagenome assembly ORMF01 (sample SAMEA104232316, study PRJEB22302) | groundwater metagenome | biome: forest; feature: aquifer; material: groundwater | place: USA | collected 2011-08-07 | depth 5.4 m
ATACAAGATTGTCCGAACCGCCCAAGATGGCGCCCGCAAACACAACGACTCCGACAGAACCTACGATAACACTGACGATGTGCATTAATTTTGATGGCTTCATACTTTTGAATTAATGGATTAATTAACCGATATATTTTTCAGGATCGTTGACGAAGTGATCCCTGCATGATTTTGAACAAAAGTGATACATAGTAGCGTTCGTATGCTTTACTGTGCACTTAACTTTATTTGACTTGAGTTCCATGCCACAGACAACATCAAAGAAAGTCTGAGGTTCTTTCACCTCATGCAATCCGAACCTTCTTAATATAGATGTAATTGTCTTACGCATAGTTATTTATTTGATAACGCGTACAGGTCCACAAGTTCTTTAATAGCTTTGGCCTCCTGTTTTTTGTCATTAAGCATGTGCTTCACGTGACCCTGAAGATGATTAGCTAGAAGCACTCTATCCATACTTTTGAGTGATAGTTGTATTGATCGAGACTGTGTTATCAGGTCAATACAATATTTCTCTTCTTCTATCGCTTTTATTAAGCCATCAAGTTGACCACGAATTATCTTTGCTCTGTGTGTAGCTCTCTTTTTTAGTTTTTGATCTAACATAATTTAGGGTTTTATAAGGTAATTTAGTAATTATTACATTGACCTTTATCTATACTCTATACCCCCATACCCTATATGTCAACGAGAAATTGTGGATATCCTATATTCCACATCCACCCTGCTGTTTCTGTGGCACGACAGATGTTCCGCCAGCATCAAAACCACAGCCGCTAGAATATTCTGCGCCAAGAAGCATCTGCGGGGTTACACTTTTTGCATCAACACCTTTTATTTTAAGATACTGTGCAATTGTCTGATATTGATCCGGAAACCAGCTCATGTTGGCTGTTATGGCCGCATTCCACATTTGATCTTCTGTTGCTCCTTGTGATGCTAGATATTCAAGAAGCCCGAGCATAGCCATGCCGTGATTACAGTCTGGAAAATACGTTGAATTGTTGCAACATGGTCGGTAAATTCCTTTTGCAATTTTCTCGACAAGTGCCTGCTGGTCTGAAGTCATGGTGGTCAGGGCATGTTTGTTGTAATGATCCATTACTGATCCAGTCGTTACTGTCCAGCCACCGACAGATGCCATATTTGTCGGTCCGCCATAGCGCGTGTCCGTAATCGGTCCGCTCTCTAAAACTTGATTTTTATTCGCCAGGCCAAAAGCCCAAAGTAGGTTAAGCTCTGTAACTTGAGACAATTTAGCAGGGTCAATAGTGCCGTTGGCCACCAGTGTAGCAAGCATCTTTTTTTCTGTCTCCAAGGGTAATACATGTCCTCCGTCAACCAGTGTGACTTGGCCGTTTTGCACGTTTGGATTCTTTGAGGCCTGTGTCTCTAATGTCCGATTTCCGGCGTTATAGACCATAGCTCCTGCGAGCATAGCTCCGGCAATTACTATGGCTATCGAGATCATATATTTATCACCGAACTTTTTTGGTTCTTCTGGAGTCGGCTCCTCTTGCACTTTATGTTCTGTTTCGTTTTCCATCCTATTAGAAATTCTTTCAGTGTTATCATTGTCGTAATTTTTTGCATCACTCATATATTTTTTTCTTATATTTAACTCTTAAGCGAAGATTGTCTTTTTCAAAACATTGCGCAGACCGACGGGTCGAGCATAGCAAATGTTCACTAGAACATTATGCGTGTTTTGAAAAAGATCAATCCGAGCGACCTTTATTCCTTACAGCAATCGACTAATTTGCTTATTAATTCCTCTTTGGTCATTAGTTTGTCAAAGCCTGATTTGTCGTGAACGTTTAATTGATTGTCGTTGATCTTTTTTACATCGGCCACATTGATCAATTTCAATCGGAGTGCCCAGAAAAGCGAATAAACCTCATATGCTTTTTTGAACATTTCCCGTGACTCTTCTTTTTTGCCCGATGATTGCAGTTTCGTACCGACTTCCATCATTCGCATTGTTGCGGCGAGTAAATGCTTGGTGATACACCATGTCTCGCCCTCGTGCTTATCAATCATCTTGGCCAAGAGTTGCTTCCTGATCTCCCTCGTTTGGTTCAGCAGATCGAAGTACCCGTCGTTGCCAGTTTTCTCGGCGGTGAAGTAGAAGTGTTCTTCCAAGCTGATGAGGTTCATGATGGCGATACTCAAATCTTCCTCCACTCCGAGGTCAAGCTCGCCGGTAGCTTTGAGTTTGTTTACTTTTTCAATCAATTCTTCCATTGTTGGTTGTTTGTCCATCCCGTTAGAAGTTTCCATAATTTTTTTGCTTAATTCTAATAATAGTGGCTATTTTTTTACTCGACCCGCCAGCGTTCCTTAAACTTCTAACGGGATCCATAATTTTAATTCGTTATTTTAATCCTCCGATTTTGTCGAAAAGCATATCGTTTGCCATTGCCATATTTGGATCGTCGAACACGTATCTGACAATTCCGTCTTTATCGACTAAGACATATGTATGCCCAGGCAGAGAACCTTTGTGCATTGAGGAGTTTGTGGTTAACATGCCAAGTTGCCGAGAAGCACTGGCGTTCGCGTCGAACATCGTGGTTGCTTTGGCAAGTTGAGGCATGCGAGCTTCTGCTGTCTGCCAATCCTTTGCAGAATCAGTCACGACTGATATGGCTTGAATTTGATCACTGTTAAACCTCTGATCACTACCGAATGATGCCATTTGATTCCAGCAAGCCGGATAGCACATAAGACCTTCGTTAAAGAACAAAACTGTAGTTTTTCCCTTGAAGTCAGCGACAGTGATTACCTTTCCGTCTTTATCTGACAGCTGAATATCAGGCATAGGTTTTCCAACAAGCGAATTCAACTGCTCGGTATTAGGAGCTCCGGGCGATCCGTGCATGTTATCAACAGTGGATGCCTGATTCGTATTTTGTGGCGAACTCTTAACTAGGAAGTATCCAAGACCCAATACCACGACTGCAACAATGACAATTGTGAGCCATGGCGTTTTTTTGTTGTAATTATTTTTGCTCACCCCGTTAGAAATTTTCATAATGATTTTTTAGGTTAATTTAATACTGATAATGACAAGCTACTATTTTGCCCACTAGCGTTCTTTAGACTTCTAACGGGGCTCATATTTTTGTTTTTTATATTGTTTAATGAACACATACGATACATATGCGACTACTCCAATGAGTAGGAGTGCCCAGATGTATTCGGGGATTAAGGTCACGAAGCCATTAATTGCACCCAAGAATTTAGCGTTCCACAAGTTCATCTCCAACTGATAGCTCGAATGAGTAAATAACTTATTACTGAAAGCCAAGTAAGTTATGTAGCCACCCATCAGTAGAAAGATCAGTCCAGAGATCAGTTCGGAAACTGTAATGTGCCAACTGAAACCGCCAATTCTCATGGCCACAGTTTTCTTTGCGTTAGTGAATCGTTCGGTCAGATTTGCTTTGTCTAGGAACGCCGCGATTATGAACAGTGGCAATGTCATACCCACTACATAGGCCAAGGTATACAAGGCGCCCCAGACAATTGTTCCACTTGCTACCGAGAGTGTTAGCACTCCAGCCAATACCGGCGCACAGCAAGTTGTGGCTATCGCCGAAAAGATACCGAGGACGTAGATCGAAGAAACGTGCCGTTTCATTCCGTCACGGACAGAAGTCGGAGTGGAAAACTTCTTACCAAAGAGCATTGTCAGTCCCAACACCATCAAGAAAATTCCACCAACAGTAAAGATTGTGTTGTGGTATTTACTGAATAGTTGAGCAAGGAAAGAAGCTCCTAGACCGATTGGCAGAAAGACTGTCGCTACTCCCAAGAAAAAGACAAAGGTCATGAAGAAGATTTTATATTTTTCCTTGAATATATTCGCCAAGTAAGACGGGAGTAGAACAGTGATACAGCACGGAGCAAAGAGCGCGGCTACTCCTGCCACGAACGCCGCTATTAATGATGTTCCTACGAGTGTTTCCATATATTTTTTTGCATCCCATTATAAATTTTAATTAATAATTTTTTATTTTTATATTCCGTCTGCTGAATTTATAACGGGACAAGTATATTATTAATTTAAGTTAGTAAACCCCGTTAGAAGCTCGCCGTGGCATTACATCCTGTATTCGTTGTTGAGAATTAGGCATTCATCCTTGCGACAGAGACCGCGGGGCATTCTGCTTCTAACGGGGTAAATCAACAAAAATATCCTCGTTGAAGGATATTTAAACAGCACGAACTAGCCTCTCGCTTAATGCGTGCTGTTACTACAAAGCTGGGCTAAGTTCAAATAAAGAAAGCCAAGAGGTAATTTTTTGTTTGCTATAGAGAGAATGGAGTGTCAGGTCTTGTAGACGCTCTCGCAGTAACTCTGGTTTTGGGTACAGTAAATTTTTATAGAATAGGAATATCGAAACCGAAACGAGAAGCAGAGATGCGAGTAATAAAAGCAAATTGGAAATCGGTGGTACTACTGTTGTCGTGAGCGTTTGTAAGGCAGAGATATGATGCAAAGTCATGCCCATAATGCTTGTTGGGCACGCTGTTCCATCTATGGCTGAAGCAACACAACCACTGTTTGAGCCATCCATCATGCCATGCTCAAAAAGCACAAAACCAAAAATGCCTATTCCGACAATGCTCGTTATTAACAGTAATGTTGCGAGATATTTCATAATGTTACAAAGTTAGTATATACCCCCATACCCTATTAGTCAAATATCAGCACTGTGGACAACTGTGGACAAAAATTAATTCCAATGAGTTAAAGGATTATTTGATGAAATTTTTTATTTTCTGTTCGTCAAACTTATCTAGAGTTTCCAGTTTTCCTTCTTTAGTTAAAATAATTTTTCCGTCATAATCATTTGGTGCTAGGTATACATTGTCCGGATACTCCTTCACAAGATCAGTAAGTTTTTGGATGAGATTGGGTTCGCAGGCATATTTCTGACAATTATATTGGATGATGATTCCCGGCTTGCCTTTACCGTCTGCATGCTCAAGCATGTGGCGCTGTATCGCATCAGACATTGGAGCGTCAACGATGTGAGTCTTGGGCGACTCTTCAATATGCCCCTGCATCGTCGTCGGTGGTAGTCGAAGTGGAGCAGGACGAGTTGCAATAAACCAACCCAAACCGCCAACAATCCCGACACCAACAAGCGAATGGAGCAAATAGCGACCAATTTTCTTTGGTGCTTCAGCTAATGTTTCTTTCCTATGTTCTTTTCTTCTTACCTCTTCTTTTTGTTTTTTTTGAAATTCATATAACTCTTTTCCGGCAAGTTTTTCATCTTCTAATTTTTTATTTAATTCTTCCATAGTATATGGTTATTAAGAGCCTGTTTAGAATCTAATGTCTAGGCTAAACTTTTAAATTTCGAGTGAAAATCAGACAATTCGAGGAAGCGTATCGAGATACGTTGACGAGAAGTGGATGATTTGTAGCCGAAATTTAAAAGTTTGGGCAGACAAACCTTATTTTAGGCCTTACTATTGTGGTTAGATTCTAAACAGGCTCTAAGGGTTAATTTTGCAGACCGCGGGATTTTGAATTCGTTTTGCCGTCATATAGAGAGATGCCACAAGCAGGATCACGCCCAAGATGCCGAATTCTCCGCCTGCAAGTGGTAGAAACGAGAGTATCCACGTTGCGCCGAACAGCGAAAGAATGCTGGTCAAAAGAAGTGATCCGCAAGCGGCGCAACCCATACCGATAACGCCACTTGCTATGCCGAAGAATCCCGTGGCAATTCCGCTTCGTTCCACATCAGCAATTCTTCTACGTAAGAAGTAGATAATCATGGCGAGATTGATTCCAAAGAGTATCGCTATCGCAATCGTGTATGAAGCGGAAAGTAAAGTGAAGTTTGTGGCGATTGATCCTAAAAGACTGATTGGCAAATCAAGCTTCTGCGAAAAAGGTATCCCCGGATGCCCCATAACTTTTACAATCAATGGGATGTTTGGAAGCCATACGGCAAAGGCAAATACCGCCGTGCTCGTCGCAAGAGCAAGGAGTATATATAACGGCTTTTGAAATACTTTTTTTAGAGCTTGAAAAACCATAGAATTATTTTTCTTGCAAAGCCAACTCAATCAACTGCTTCACCGAAGCATACGGCTGTGCGCCTGATAATGGATATTTCTTACCGTTCTTGGCAACCACAATACTCCACGGTGTTCCGTTGCCTCCTGTTGCTTGCGCGTTCTGCACATCGTCCTCGATGTGTTTTGCGTACTTTCCACTTGAAAGACAAGTGTTGAATTTCTGTATATCGAGACCAACATAGGTTGCGATTTTAGGAAGTTCTGCGGGGTCAAGATTATTATTTGACGGAGTTATTTCGTAGAGACGATCTGCGTATGCCCAGAATTTGTCATTTCCGCCAAGATCACCAGCGCATTCAATGGCCTCTGCTTCATTGCGAGCCTTTGGATGAAGCTGGTCAAGTGGAAAGTTCCGATAGATCCATGCCACTTTTCCATTCTTGCCGTATTCGTCCATAACTTGCTTCATTGTGTCGTGGAAGTGTTTGCAGAACGGGCACTCTGGATCAGAATATTCCACAATTTTCACGGGAGCATTTGGATTACCACGAATATGGTCGCTCGCCGAAATAACGGTCATTTTATCCAGCAAAGTCTCATCTCTTTGCGGTAATTGTTGATTTCTTACTGTATTGCCCACAGCTGTTGGTGAAAGGCTTTTACCTGCAGAAAAATAAACTGCTCCAGCGATTAATGCTCCGGCAATGACGACTGCAATGGGAATTGATAAGTTATTTTGTTGTGCTCTCGGTTCTACATTCGGCGTTTTTGTTTCTGTCTCGTGTTCATGTTGAGGGTGTTCCATATTAACTGTGATTAGGTTTTAAGTTATTAAGCCAATAAAAATATAAAAATCAGCGTAAGATGACCTGCGACTACAGATCAACGCTGATTTAGCTCAAAACTTATTTAGTAAATTTTTGGGTTGAGAATGCCCCGTGCAAAAGCAAGCTTCAAGTGACTGAAGAGCGTAACATCAGGATTTTCTTTGACGTACAGCCGTAAACGCACCGTATCAGGATCTGGCAAATGAGGGCAATATCGCAACGAAAACCAGCTATAGCCAAAGGCCAAAGCCAATCCCAATGCGAGCAACATGAAAGTATCACGCATTTTATCGGGAACAACTAAAACGATGTTTTTCCACGAATCCATGTAATGCGAAATGCCAAGATTGCAACACGGCTGTTCGTGCTGTAAGGACATCGTGCCTGTGTCCATCGAGGACATCTGCATTGTTTTAGTAAACAATCCCACGCATACAAATCCAAACAACAATATCCCTACCGTGATAAGGATTATTGGCAATTTTATTCTTTTTTGTACCGGAGAAAACATATTGTATTTAGAATTATACAACTTTTTGGAAGATATAGAAAATTTTACTCCTTAATCCTCGTTATCTTTTTGTCTTTATCTTTCATATTTTTTAAGAATTTAGCCATGTCATATAATTTTATATTGCGCAGAATCATATTCATTTTTAACCCACATCTTTTTTCTTTTCCTCGAACTCTTTCTTATCAACCTCACCTTTTGCGTATCTTTCTTTTAAAATTTCAAGCGGAGATTTTTCCTGATCGTGGGTATTACGAGATTGATTTGAAAACCATTTGATAAGCGCGACAATTCCGGCGATTATCAAAACCCACCAAAGAATCATAAATATCCAACCGAAACCGCCAAAAGGCGTAAATCCAAAGTTCATCATAGAATTGCCTGCCCCGTAGGGTCGCGAAGCGACTCCTTCGGGGTTCCCTTGATTAAGTCCTGTGGGAGACGACCACCCTCCCATCATCATTTGCATCATTGGCAGTAAGCCCCCACCTTGCGACGGAAACTCTGCGGAAGTGTCGCAACCACTGCCTCGCTTACCCCAAGCAATGTGCATTTGTTCTTCTCCTTGTTCTCCCATCATTGATTTCATCATTTCGTTCATGGCGATGTGCCTTGAAGTGTCCCCAACAGACTGACCCATGAAATATTCGCCAATTTTCTCAAAGTCCGCATCTTTAAGTTGCGAACAAGCAACAGTTTTGTTGTTCAAGTTGTCCAAGAACTGTTTGCCTTCTTTTTCTTCTTGTTGCTGGCTCTGTATAGTCGCGCTATCAGAAGATGAATTTTGGAAACCCATCATCCCTTGCGCAAAAGTAAAGTTTGGGAGTAAGGCAAAACAAAAATAAAAGTTGTGATGAAAAAGATTTTTTCCACCCCGTTAGAAATAGGACGCGGACCGTTTATCCGTTTATGGCCACCTGTATGAGTAATGTGTAGATTATTTTTTTGCATAGTTTTCTAACTCTTATTGCGTCCGCGATTTCTAACGGGGTTCATAAACTATTTCGCGTTATTAATAATGTTTTGAATGATTTGATCAATTTCTTGTGGCCGCTCGCCCAAATTGGCTTGCGGGAAAAACTGCGACAGAATAATCGGACGCATGCCGGAAATAAAAGTTTGCCCGTCCTTTACATAAACATTTATTTTGCAAGGCAAACAAAGTCCGATTTTAATATCCTTATTCAAAAACTCATCCGCAAATTTTGCATTGCAAAACTCGATAATCTTAAACGACTCTCTTTGAAACCCTTTCTCGGCTAACGTTTTCTGTACATCGTGAACATACAAAACCCGCATCAGAGCTTTGGCTATTTCATCCTGCACGCTTAAAACCGCCCTGTCAAAAGTTTTTGTTGTAGTTATAGTGTAATCAAATTCCATACATTTTAAATAATCACAATTATTTTATAATTTTTTACTTTTAATTCGGAGTGAGTTCGACACCACTGACACAGAAGACATCGCCATTGCGAATCCTGCGAAAACTGGTGAAAGAAGCCATCCAAAGATCGGATAGAACACCCCAGCCGCAAGTGGTATACCAATGATGTTATAGATGAATGCCCAGAAAAGATTTTGCTTGATACCTCTCATCGTCATCTTTGAAAGCTTGATTGCTTTCACAAGTTTTGAAATATCTCCACCGAGAAGTGTAATGCCAGCTGATTCGATAGCGACATCTGTACCAGTTCCCATGGCAATTCCAACATCTGCCGCCGCTAGTGCCGGAGCATCGTTCACACCATCCCCTGCCATCGCGACAATTTTTCCTTGCGATTGCAACTCTTTTATCTTCGCCAATTTGTCTTGTGGCAATACATGAGCAACCACATCGTCTATACCTACAAGAGATGCCATGTGTTTTGCAGCTTTTTCGTCATCTCCGGTGAGCATAATGATTTTGATTCCGAGTTTGTGAAGATCACTTACAGCTTGTTTTGATTCAGGTTTTATTTCATCTGAAACCATAACAAATCCGAGTACCTTTTCTTTTGTGGCGAGCATGACTGGAGTTTTTCCTTGTGCAGTGAATTTTTCAATGCTTGAGACATCGAGGGCTAAATCAAGATCTTTAATGAGTTTCACATTGCCTACATAGTATTGAGTGCCTTCAATTGAGCCTTTCAGCCCCTTACCCTGAATACTTTCAAAATCCGAAACGTTTTTTGTTTGCACATTTTTATTTTTTGCGTAATTTACTATCGCATGAGCAATCGGATGTTCTGATTTTTGTTCAAGCGACGCAAGTATAGATACGAACTCACCATCTTTGAAATCAGAAAAATTTTGAATATCGACGAGCGTTGGCTTGCCTATGGTAATCGTGCCAGTCTTGTCCACGATAACCGTATCTACTTTGTGAAGCTTTTCGAGCGTTGCGGCATCTTTGACCAAAATCCCCTCGCCTGCCCCTTTGCCCACGCCGACAATAATTGCCGTGGGAGTTGCAAGACCTAGTGCGCACGGGCAAGCAATAACAAGAACGCCGACAAATGAGACGAGTCCAAATGATAGTGCTTGCGAGAAGCCAAGCGAACCAGTGCCGACAAGTAGCCAAGTTGTAAGCGTGACAAAAGCGATGACAAGAGTTATCGGCACAAAAACGCTTGAAATTTTATCTGCGAGGGCTTGTATCGGAGCCTTGCTTCCTTGAGCTTCTTCCACCATTTTTATGATATGAGCAAGCAATGTTTCTCTACCAACTTTTGTTGCCTTAAATGTAAACGCTCCGTTCGTGTTCATCGTTCCAGAGACAACATTGTCGCCAACTTTTTTTTGAACGGGCATGGGCTCGCCGGTAACCATTGACTCGTCAACAAAGGACGAGCCCTCTGTTACAATTCCATCAACAGGAATTTTCGCTCCGGGTTTTACAATTATCAAGTCTCCATGTTTTACCTCGATAGCGGATATTTCGATTTCCTTTCCATCACGAATTACCAGTGCGGTTTTCGCCTGGAGGTTAAGAAGTTTTTCGATAGCATCACCAGTTTTTATTTTTGACCTTGCTTCAAGATACTTGCCGAGTGCAATGAAAGTTATGACCACGATCGTTACGTCATAGTATGTCTGATCAACATTGATAAATGATTTCAAAACATCTTCAAACGCCGTAACTACAAAGCTGTAGAGAAATGCGACGGAAGTTCCGATACCGATAAGTGTATCCATGTTTGCTTTTCCATAACGGAGGAAGCGGTAAAAACCAAGAAGGTATGGCTTGCCTACAACAAAAAGAGTGTAAGTGGCAAAAATAGGAAGGAGATGATGGAAAAATTCTTTGACGGTATAGCTCATTTCGGGGACGATTTTGTATTGTGCAAGAATACCCCATCCCATCACAAAAATACTAAAAATAGCGAGTGGAATAGCAGACATAACTTTTGAACGCATATCTGCCACTTCGGCCAGTTTTTCTTTTTTTGTCTGATTCAAACCTAGGTGAGTCGAGTGTTCATATTCAGAGACACCCATTTCTTCGGCAGTTGCCTGAATCTCCAGCGAATAGCCTAGGGGTTCAATATGCTTTGATAGTTTTTGTGGATCAGTTTTTGAAGGATCAAAAGAAAGTTTTGCTTTTTCAGTTCCATAGTTTACTTCTGCTAATTGCACACCCTCAACTTTTTTAAGAGTCTTTTCGATAATCGCGGAGCATGATGCACAATGCATTCCTTTTATTTTATAAATTTCAGTTTGCATTCTATTTTCTCTTTAACTTATAAACTTTAATAATTTCTTTTTTTGCCTTGGCAGTCTGTCCAGATTTCATCTGATGGTGAACGCAATGATCTAAATGATTTTCTAGAAGCAAATCTTCAACATTAGAAAGACCTTGCTTCACAGCAGACGTTTGAGTAATAACATCAATGCAGTATGTGTCGCTTACAACCATTTTTTGTAGACCGCGTACTTGTCCCTCAAGAAGCCTCAGCCGGCGAATAACCTTCATCTTATTTTGATTATCCATATATTTCATATAAAAACAATATACCCCCTAGGGGGTATAGTCAAGTGGGATTAATGGATATGACACAAAAAAAGTTTTTTGAACAATTAAATTAGATCGTCTTCGAATACCTTTTTTAAATTGAATAAATACCATAACGACTAAATATGGCTTCAAAAAAAGCGAGCCCAGAGAAAAATATAACCAAAGGATTCCATGTCGTGAA
>ORMF010112098.1_pt1 | contig 11557 bp, 12 predicted proteins | sample 1779871 | NCBI WGS metagenome assembly ORMF01 (sample SAMEA104232316, study PRJEB22302) | groundwater metagenome | biome: forest; feature: aquifer; material: groundwater | place: USA | collected 2011-08-07 | depth 5.4 m
CCTCGTCGATCGGGCGACCCAGCACGTCCATGATGCGGCCCAAGGTGCCGGAACCAACCGGCACCGAAATCGCGGCACCCGTCGGCTTGACCGACATGCCGCGGCGCAGGCCGGCGGAGGGGCCGAGCCCGGGGGGGCGCACGATGCCGTCGCCGAGTTGCTGCTGTACTTCGAAGGTCAGGCCGGATTCGGCGTTGCCGGAATCGGCTTCGTCGAGAGTCAGGGCTTCATATACCTTGGGCATGGCCTCGCGGGGGAACTTGATGTCCACCACGGCGCCAATACACTGAACGATGTTTCCGTTGCTCATGGTTGTTTCCTCAATGTAAATCCGTTAACCGGCAATCGCAGCGGCACCGCCGACGATTTCCGAGATTTCCTTGGTGATGGCCGCCTGGCGCGCCTTGTTGTACACCAGTTGCAGTTCCTTGATCACGCTGCCGGCATTGTCGGTCGCCGCCTTCATCGCCACCATTCGCGCCGACTGTTCGGAGGCCATGTTTTCGGCCACGCCCTGGTAGATCAGCGCTTCGACATAACGCACCAGCAGCTCGTCGATCACGGTCTGCGCATCGGGTTCGTACAAGTAGTCCCAGCTGCGCTCCGGCGTGCCCATACGCTCGCCCGACAGCGGCAATAGCGGCTCGATCACCGGCTCCTGCTTCATGGTGTTGATGAAGCGGGTGTAGGCAATATGGACGGCATCCAGCTCGCCGTTCTGGAACGCGTCGATCATGACCTTCATCGGTCCAATCAGCTTTTCCATATGCGGGGTATCGCCCAGATGCGTCACCTGGGAGATCACATTGGCACCCATGCGCTGCATGAAGCCGAGACCCTTGTTGCCGATGCAGGTGACGCGAATTTCCGTTGCGCCGTCGGCTTCCCACTGGCGCATGTTGTTCAGCGCCTGACGCAGGATGTTGGTATTGAGGCCGCCGCAGAGGCCCTTGTCGGTCGTCACCACGATCAGGCCGACACGCTTGACCACCGCGGCCTTGCTGCGGCCGAGGAAAGCATGGCGATACTCGGTCACGTTGGCCTGCGAAAGATTGGCCGCCAGGCGACGGATCTTTTCGCTATAGGGACGAGCGGCACGCATCCGTTCCTGCGCCTTGCGCATTTTGGATGCGGCCACCATCTCCATGGCCTTGGTGATCTTGCGCGTGTTCTGGACGCTCTTGATCTTGGTGCGGATCTCTTTACTGCCTGCCATGATCGCTCCCCGTCAGCGCTGCGCGATCAGGACCAGGACTTCTTGAACTCGGTCACGGCGGCCTTGAGCTGGCCCTCGGCGTCCTTGTCCAGATCCTTGGTGGTCTCGATCTTGTTCATCAGGTCTGCATGCTTGTGGTGCATGTACTGATGCAGTTCCGTTTCGAACGGGAGGATGCGCGTGACGTCGATGTCGTCCATGAAGCCTTCGTTGGACGCATATAGCGTGACCCCCATTTCGGCGACCGACAGCGGCGCGTACTGCAGCTGCTTCATCAGTTCCGTCACGCGACGGCCGCGCTCGAGCTGCTTGCGCGTGGCTTCGTCGAGGTCGGAGGCGAACTGGGCGAAGGCCGCGAGTTCGCGGTACTGGGCCAGTGCCAGACGCACGCCGCCGCCGAGCTTCTTGATGATCTTGGTCTGCGCTGCGCCACCGACGCGCGACACCGAAACGCCGGCGTTCATGGCGGGACGGATACCGGCGTTGAACAAGTCGGTCTCGAGGAAGATCTGGCCGTCGGTAATCGAAATCACGTTGGTCGGCACGAAGGCGGAAACGTCGCCGGCCTGGGTTTCGATGATCGGCAGTGCCGTCAGCGAACCGGTCTTGCCCTTGACTTCGCCGTTGGTCAGCTTCTCGACCCAGGCTTCGGAAACGCGGGCGGCGCGCTCGAGCAGACGCGAGTGCAGATAGAACACGTCGCCGGGGTAGGCTTCGCGGCCGGGCGGACGACGCAGCAGCAGCGAGATCTGGCGATAGGCCCAGGCCTGCTTGGTCAGGTCGTCATAAATGATCAGCGCGTCCATGCCGCGATCGCGGAAGTACTCGCCCATCGAGCAGCCCGTGTACGGCGCGATGAACTGCGTGGCTGCGGAGTCGGAGGCAGTTGCCGCGACGACGATGGTGTATTCCATCGCGCCGTGCTCCTGCAGCTTGCGCACTACGTTGGCGACGGTCGAAGCCTTCTGGCCGATCGCGACGTAGATGCAGAACATGTTCTGCCCCTTCTGGTTGATGATGGCATCAACCGCGACCGCCGTCTTGCCGGTCTGGCGGTCGCCGATAATCAGCTCGCGCTGGCCGCGGCCCACCGGCCCCATCGAGTCGATCGCCTTGAGGCCGGTTTGCACCGGCTGCGACACCGACTTGCGCCAGATCACGCCCGGCGCGACCTTTTCGATCTTGTCGGTGATCTTGGCGTTGATCGGGCCCTTGCCGTCGATCGGCTCGCCCAAGGCGTTGACCACGCGGCCGAGCAGCTCGGGGCCGACCGGCACTTCGAGAATGCGGCCGGTACACTTGACGGTGTCGCCTTCGGAAATATGCTCGTAGTCACCGAGGACCACGGCGCCGACGGAGTCGCGTTCGAGGTTCAGCGCGAGGCCGAAGGTGTTGCCGGGGAATGCCAGCATTTCGCCCTGCATGACGTCGGTCAGACCGTGGATGCGGCAGATGCCGTCGGTAACGGAAACCACCGTGCCCTCGTTACGGGCGGTGGCAGCCAGCTGCATGTTCTGGATCCGGCTCTTGATCAGGTCACTGATTTCGGATGGATTGAGGTTCATCGAATTGCTCCTAGTTCTTTAGCGCGGTGGCCATGGCAGCAAGCTTGCCGCGGACCGAGGCGTCAATCACTTCATCGCCGACGGCTATGCGCACGCCACCGATGAGTTCGGCATCGACCTTGACGGTCGCCTGGATCTTGCAATCGAACTTGCGTTCGAGATCAGCCACGAGTGTTTTCAGCGTCGCATCGTCGAGGGCAAAGGCCGACGTAATCTCGGCATCCTTGACGCCCTCGTGACCATGCTTGAGCTCGTTGAACAGCTCGGCGATCTCGGGCAGGACGATGAGGCGGTCGTTTTCCGCCAGCACGCGGATGAAGTTCTGCTGGTCAGCCGACAAGCCAGACTTGGCGTCCGCTTTAGTATCGCCGGCGACCACATCGAGACAAAGCTGCGCCAGCTGGACAGGACTCAGGCGCGGATTGCCGATGCATTCTTCCATTTCCGGACGGACCGCGACAGCGGAAAGCCGCGACAGCACATCGGACCAGGCCGCCAGCGCATTTCCGCTCTTGGCCAGCTGATAGGCGGCCTCGGCATAGGGACGCGCAAGGGTGACGTTTTCGGCCATGGCAGCTTACAGTTCCGACTTGAGTTGCGTCAGCAGCTCGGCATGGGCCTGGGCGTTGATCTCCTTGCGCAGGATCCGCTCGGCACCGGCAACGGCCAGCGCGGCGACTTGCTCGCGCAGTGCCTCCCTGGCACGCTGCGAAGCAGCACCCGCCTCGGCTTCGGCAGCCTCGCGGGCCGCATTGACGATGCGCGCACCCTCGGTACGGGCGTCTTCGATCAACTGGGCCACCTGCTTCTCGGCGCCGCTGCGAAACTCGGCAGCCGATTCGCGTGCCTTGCGCAGTTCGTCGGAGGCCTTCTTTTCGGCGTGCGCCAGATCGGCTTTGGCCTTGTCTGCGGCCGCAAGCCCGTCGGCGATCTTGCCCGCACGCTCATCGAGTGCCTTCATGATGGGCGGCCACACGAACTGCATCGTGAACCACGCCAAAATGAGGAACACAACCAGCTGGGCAAACAGCGTTGCGTTCAGATTCACGGTAATCGCTCCTTAAGCGTTAGGGGAGACGATTACTTGGGCAGGCTGGCAAGGAACGGATTGGCAGTCGTGTACCACAGGGCAATACCGGTACCGATAATGAACGCCGCGTCGATCAGACCAACCAGAAGGAACATCTTGGTTTGCAGCGTGTTCATCAATTCCGGCTGACGCGCGGAAGCTTCGAGGAAGCGGCTACCCATGATGCCGATGCCGATACATGCGCCAGCAGCGCCGAGACCGATGATGAGACCGGCGGCAAGAGCAACAAAACCAACCATTTGTTCCATGACAACTCCTTTAAATAACAGATTTGAGGTGGTGAATATTGAAGCGGAGAATTAATGCGTTTCGTGCGCCTGGCCGATGTAGACCAGGGTCAACATCATGAAGATGAAAGCCTGCAGCGTGATGATCAGGATGTGAAAGATGGCCCAGATGGTGCCGGCGAAAACGCCGCCCAGCCAGAGCAGGCCACTGCCGGCGGTACCGGCCCAGGCAGCGCCCATGAGAGCGATCAGCATGAATATCAGTTCGCCGGCATACATGTTGCCGAACAGTCGCATGCCGTGCGACACGGTCTTGGCGACGAACTCGATCATCTGCATGGCAAAGTTGATCGGCCAAAGAATCGGATGAGCGCCGAAGGGAGCGGTAAACAATTCGTGGATCCAGCCGCCGAGGCCCTTGATCTTGATGCTGTAATAAATGCACAGCAGCAAGACGCCCAGCGACATGCCCAGCGTGGCATTGAGGTCGGCGGTGGGTACCACACGCATGTAAGCGTGGCTCGGATCATGGCCGGCCGCACCGAAGATCAACGCCCAGATATTCGGCAGCAGATCGACCGGCAACAAGTCCATCGCGTTCATGAAGAAGATCCAGACGAACACGGTCAGCGCGAGGGGAGCAATGAAGCTGCGATCGCCATGTACGATCGACTTGGATTGCGACTCGACCATTTCAATCAGGATTTCGACGGCGGCCTGGAAGCGGCCCGGCACGCCGGAGGTGGCTTTGGCGGCTGCACGTGCAAGAATCAGCACCGCCAGCAGGCCGAGCGAAATGGACCAGAACAGACTGTCCAGATGAAATACTGTCCAATCGACCAGAGCCGCCTGCTTGTGGCCCAGGCTGTTCAGGTGAGTCAGATGGTGAACGATATATTCAGATGCGTTTGGAGCGTGCTCGGCTGCCATGGTCAGTCAGGCCTTAATCAATATCGCAAACAGATTCGCTTTCAGCGCAACGAACATGCCGGCCAGCAGTGCCAGCCAGTGCAAGTCCCGATACGCCCCCGCCACGATCACGAGCAACGCCAGCGTTGCCGCGACCTTGATGAACTCACCTACAAAAAACCTGCCGACCGAAGCCCTGCCGCTGCGTGCCGCCGCCCAGAGACTCAAGGCGAAGAACAGGTTCGGAATTACTATCGCCGCACCACCCAATCCAGCTGAGATCGCACCGTGCTGTCCGACCCAGATCCATGCGAGCCCGGCAGCAATTAGTGTCGCAACAATTTGATGAAATACAGCCCTAAACATCTATAAGACCAGGCCGCTTCCAAAAGCCCGCGAATATAGGCCATTGATCATAGGTTGTCAATTATTTTATGTTGCAGCGCGCCATTTTCCGGGTTAGTCAAGACGGGCCAGAAGGCCATCGAGCTGGTCCAGGCTGCCGAAGCGGATGGTCAGGCTGCCTCCACCCTTGCGATTGGCGCTGATCTTGACCGTTGCGCCGAGTCGGTCAGAGAGTTCTTCTTCGAGCCGCAGCAGGTCGCGATCAGGTTTCTTGTCGGAACCTTTCTTGACGGGCGGATTCAGCTCGCGCGCCACTATGCGCTCCGTTTCGCGCACTGAATATCCCTTGTCCACGACCAGCGCGGCGACACGGCCCTGCTCGCTCTTCGACAAGGGCAGCAGCGCCCTGGCATGACCCATTTCGATGTCGCCGGCCATTAGCATGTCCTGTGCCGGCTTCGCCAGTTGCAGCAGGCGCAGCAGGTTGGATGCCGCCGACCGCGAGCGGCCGACGGCGTCGGCGGCCTGCTGATGGGTCATCTGGAATTCGTCGATCAGACGCTGGATGCCGGCGGCTTCCTCGAGCGGATTGAGGTCTTCACGCTGGATGTTTTCGATCAGCGACATCGCCAGCGCAGCATCGTCGGGGATGTCGCGGATCAGTACCGGCACCTCGGCGAGTCCGGCAATCTGCGCCGCACGCCAGCGTCGTTCGCCGGCGATGATTTCATAGCGGGCGGCACCCACCGGCCGCACCGAAATCGGCTGGATCAGGCCCTGGGCCTTGATCGAAGCCGCCAGCTCTTCCAGCGATCCCGGTTCCATGCGCGTGCGCGGCTGGTACTTGCCCGGCTGCAGGACACCGACGCCGAGCATTTCCTGCCGCTGGGTCTCGGGGGTATTGTTGGCCGCCAGCAGCGCATCCAGGCCACGCCCGAGGCCTTTTTGTTTGGGTGGATTCACGGGTTGCTTTCCTTCCAGGAATTGACGCGATCAATCATTTCAAGGGCGAACGCCATATAGGCCTGTGCGCCCTTGGCCGCCTTGTCGAAGAGAACGCCGGGCACACCATAGCTGGGCGCCTCGGCCAGGCGCACGTTGCGCGGCACCAGGGTCTTGAACACCTTGTCTCCGAAATGCTGCTCGAGCTGTGCCGACACCTGGGTCGACAGGGTGTTGCGCGGGTCGTACATGACCCGCAGCAGTCCGATGATTTTCAGGTCGCGGTTCAGATTGGCATGCACCTTCTTGATGGTATTCACCAGGTCCGACAGACCTTCGAGGGCGTAATACTCACATTGCATCGGTATGATCACGCCATGCGCCGCGCAAAGGCCGTTCAGGGTCAGCATCGACAGCGAGGGCGGGCAGTCAATCAGGACAAAATCATAATCCGCCTGATGCGCGGCCAGCGCCACCTTGAGGCGCATCTCGCGCAACTCGAGATCGACCAGTTCGACTTCGGCCCCGGCCAGGTCGCGATTCGCCGGCAGCACGTCGAACTTGCCGGCGGGCGACTGCACCCGGGCATTTTCAAGAGTCGCCAGCTGCAGCAATACCTGATAGACGGAGGACTTGAGGCTGCGTTTGTCCACCCCGCAACCCATCGTCGCATTACCCTGCGGATCGAGGTCCACCAGCAAGGTGCGCTGACCGTTGGCCGCCAGCGCGGCAGCCAGATTAACGGCCGTAGTGGTTTTGCCCACTCCGCCCTTTTGATTGGCAATGGCAAAAATATGCATCGTCAGGCTCTCTCAATAACCAGCAGATGGCGCTGTGCGTCCAGCTGCGGAACGTTCAGCCGGGTGCAATCGGCGACCACCCAGCCCGGCGGCAAGTGGCGCATTTCGTCCTCGGGCAGCAGGCCTTTCATGGCGTAGAGCCGACCGTCCTGCATCAGCAGATGCCCGGCAAGGCGTACAAACTCGGCCAGATCGGCAAAGGCTCGGGAAATCACGGCATCGAACTGGCCGCCCGCCAGCTCTTCGACGCGCTGATTCACCACCGTGATATTCGACAGGCCCAGCTCGATCTTCGCCTGGCGCTGGAAGGCGGACTTCTTTTCCACGGTCTCGACCAGCACCATCTCCAGTTCCGGCCGCACGATGGCCAGCGGGATTCCCGGCAGGCCGGCACCGCTGCCGACGTCGGCCCAGCGCCGTCCCACCAACGCCGACTCCTTCAAGGCCGGCAGCACCGAAAGGGAATCCAGCAGATGCTGGGTGACCATTTCGGACTCGTCGCGGATCGCGGTGAGATTGTAGGTTGCATTCCACTTTTTCAGCAGCGCGACATAGGCCAGCAGTTTCGCCTGCACGGCGTCCGGCAACTCGAGTCCCAGGACCGTGAGGCCCTCGCGTAATTGCTGCGCCAGACTCATGCCGCCTTGCGCCGCTTGAGGTGTACCAGCAACAGCGAGATCGCCGCCGGGGTGATGCCCTGCAGGCGCGAAGCCTGGCCCAGGGTCTGCGGCCGGCTTTGCGCCAGACGCTGGCGCACCTCGAAAGAGAGACCCGGCACGGACGCATAGTCGAGGTCGGCGGGCAGCGGCAGCAGTTCATGGGCCAGACTGTTTTCGACCTCGTCCTTTTGCCGCTCGATATAGCCCTGGTACTTGGCCTGGATCTCCACCTGCTCGATCACCTCAGGTGCAATGGCACCCTCCCCCGCCCCGGGCAGGGTAAGCAAACTGGCATAGCCGACGTCCGGCCGCCGCAACAGATCGAACAGACGATATTCCCGTTCCATGGGTTGGCCGAGGACGCGCAGCGCGTCCGCCTCAGGCAACTGGCGCGGATTCACCCAGGTGGATTTCAGGCGCTCTGTTTCACGGCCGATCGCATCGCGCTTGCGATTGAAGGCGTCCCAGCGCTGATCATCCACCAATCCCAGTTCGCGGCCGATCTCGGTCAGGCGCAAATCGGCATTGTCCTCGCGCAACGACAGCCGGTATTCGGCGCGACTGGTGAACATCCGGTAGGGCTCGGATACGCCGCGTGTGATCAGGTCGTCGACCAGCACCCCGAGGTAGGCCTGGTCGCGGCGCGGCGCCCAGGACGGCAACTGCCTAGCTTGGCGCGCGGCGTTGATTCCGGCCAGCAGACCCTGCGCCGCCGCTTCCTCGTAGCCGGTCGTACCATTGATCTGGCCAGCGAAAAACAGGCCGCCGATCGATTTGGTTTCCAGGCTGTCCTTGAGATTGCGCGGATCGAAGTAGTCGTATTCGATGGCGTAGCCCGGACGCGTGATGTGGGCGTGCTCGAGACCGCGGATGGAGCGCACCAGGGCCAGCTGAATATCGAAGGGTAGACTTGTCGACACCCCCTGTGGGTAGATTTCGTGGGTATCTAAGCCTTCCGGCTCGAGAAATATCTGGTGGCTGTCCTTGTTGGAAAAGCGGTGGATCTTGTCCTCGATCGACGGACAGTAGCGCGGGCCTACGCCCTCGATGACCCCGGTAAACATTGGCGACCGATCCAGCCCGGAGCGAATGATGTCGTGCGTCCGGCTGTTGGTATGGGTGATCCAGCATGGCACTTGGCGCGGGTGCTGGCTGCGCGAGCCGATGAAGGAAAACACCGGTACCGGATCATCGCCAGGCTGTTCCTGCAACAGCGAAAAATCGATGCTGCGCCCGTCGAGCCGCGGCGGCGTCCCGGTCTTCAGCCGGCCGACGGGTAGCTGGATTTCCTTCAGGCGCTCGGCCAGGGAGATCGCCGCCGGATCGCCGAAGCGCCCCGCCCGGTAATTAGCCAGACCGACATGCACCAGGCCATTGAGGAAAGTGCCTGCCGTCAGCACCACGGAGCGCGCCTCGAAGCGAATCCCGAGCTGAGTCACCACCCCGCTGACCCGATCGCCACTGAGGATCAGATCGTCCGCAGCCTGCTGGAACAGGGTCAGATTGGGCTGATTTTCCAGACGCCTGCGAATTGCCTGCTTGTAGAGTTGGCGATCCGCCTGCGCCCGGGTGGCACGTACCGCCGGTCCCTTGGAGGCATTCAGAATGCGAAACTGGATGCCTGCATCGTCGGTTGCGGCGGCCATGGCACCGCCCAGGGCATCGACCTCTTTAACCAGGTGGCCCTTGCCGATGCCGCCTATCGACGGATTGCAGGACATGGCACCCAGGGTTTCGATGGTGTGCGTCAGCAGCAGGGTGCGCGCGCCCGAACGGGCCGCAGCCAGCGCCGCCTCGGTGCCGGCATGGCCGCCGCCAATCACGATCACATCGAAGGAAGCCGGAAATTGCACGCCGCGCACCAAACAAAAAGAGGCGCAATCATACGCCTCTGGTTTGAAAAACGCAGCCCGACCTGGCGGTGACTACCGGAGCCAGACTTGCGGCTGTTTCACGTGAAACCAGGCTTGCCCTGTTTCACGTGAAACACACCTCTAGTGTTTTCCGCCCAGACCCAGATAGGACTCGACCACCTTCGGGTCATCGATCAGCTTGGCGCTCGGGCCTTCCAGCGCAATCTCTCCGGTCTCCAGCACATAGGCGTAGTCCGCCACCTGCAGGGCCGCCCGCGCATTCTGCTCCACCAGCAGGATCGACACCCCGGTACGCTTCAGGTCGGCAATCACCCGGAAGATCTCGCGCACGATCAAGGGTGCCAAGCCAAGGCTCGGCTCATCCAGCATCAGCAGCTTCGGCTTCGCCATCAGCGCGCGCGCCACGGCCAGCATCTGGCGTTCGCCACCCGACAGCGTACCCGCATACTGCGCACGCCGCTCCTTCAGGCGGGGGAATATCTGGAATACTTCTTCCATGGTCTGCTGCTGATCGCGGTGACCCATCCGGTGCCGCATGAAGGCACCCAGCAGGAGGTTGTCCTCGACGCTCATTTCGCCGAACAAGGCGCGCGACTCGGGCACCAGATTGACGCCCAAAGCCACCATATCCTCCACCTCGGCATCGCCGATATCATCTCCGAGCAAGCGGATCGAGCCGCGGGTATGCGGCAACACCCCCATGATCGCGGACAGCATGGTGGTCTTGCCAGCGCCATTGGGTCCGATCACGGTGACGATCTGCCCTTCACCGACCTTGATGCCGGCGTGATGCAGCGCCTCGACCTTGCCATACGAGACGCAAAGATCTTCGACCTCGAGGATGGTCTTAATGTCGCTCATCAATCGACCCCCCCGAGATAGGCTTCGAGCACGACCGGGTCGCGCTGAACCTCATCGGGCAGGCCCTCGGCGATCTTCTCGCCGAACTCCATGACCACCACGCGGTCGGCCAGACCCATCACAAAATCCATGTCGTGTTCCACCAGCAGGATGCCCATGCCTTCACTACGCAGCTTGCGCAAGAGCTCGCCCAGAGCCTGTTTTTCCATATAGCGCAAGCCGGCCGCCGGCTCGTCGAGCAGCAGCAGAGTCGGGTCGGCGCACAGGGCACGCGCAATCTCCAGTGTGCGCTGCTTGCCCAGCGCCAGACTGCCGGCCGGTTCAAACATCGAATCCTTGAGACCCACCCGCTCCACCTGTCGCGCGGCCTCCGCCAGCAGCTTGGCCTCTTCATCCCGCTCCAGATGCAGCATCGCCGGCAGCACGCCCTTGAATCCGCGCATGTGCCCGCCGATCGCGGCATTCTCCAGTACGCTCATGGTCGGCAGCAGCCGCACATGCTGGAAGGTGCGGCTCATACCCAGCCTGGCGATCTGCCTAGAATTGAGCCCGGTCACCGCATGGCCGCAAAACAGCACCTCGCCCTCGGTCGCCGAATCCACTCCGGACACGCAGTTGAACATGGTCGACTTGCCGGCGCCATTGGGGCCGATCAGGGCCATGATCTCGCCGGCCTTCACGGTAAGGCTCATATTGTTGTTGGCTACCAGACCACCAAAACGCTTCACGACGCTGCGCGCCTCGAGCAGCACCTGACCGGCCTGCGGCACTGACTTCTTCGGCAACGCTTCGGCTTGCGGCACTTCGCGCCGCTTCCGGCGCTGCGGAATCAGCCGAGTCAGGATCGGCCAAAGGCCGTCACGCGCTCGTTGCAGGACAAAGATCATCATCACGCCGAAGACGATCATTTCGAAGTTGCCCGAGGCGCCCAGCAACTTCGGTAGCCAATCCTGCAGCCACTGCTTGAGCACCGTAATCACCCCGGCACCGAGCAAGGCGCCCCACACATGAGACGCCCCACCCACCACGGCCATGAACAGGTACTCGATGCCGATATGCAGGCCAAACG
>ORMF010305923.1_pt1 | contig 11557 bp, 10 predicted proteins | sample 1779871 | NCBI WGS metagenome assembly ORMF01 (sample SAMEA104232316, study PRJEB22302) | groundwater metagenome | biome: forest; feature: aquifer; material: groundwater | place: USA | collected 2011-08-07 | depth 5.4 m
CTATCGTAAGGTAAGAATATTGGATCAAAACCAAGTTTCAAAACTTCAATAATACTTGAAGTTCTAATATGATGAATCTGATGACATAATATATTTATAATTTCTCGATCTATAAAATACAAATCAGCTCCACCTTCTGGAAATTTAATATCCGATAGACAATTCATTAAATTGTAGTACAATTTTGACTGAATCTGAGTAATCCATGGATCATTTCGAGTAATACGATAAGGAATTATTACTTTGGCTCCTTTTTCCCATATCCTATACATTTTCACAATAGTGGAATAAGGTTGTTGCTCATCGTCCACAATAGGCATTGCACATGATCCATTAGATAAAGATAATCCAGCAAAAATAGAATAATGACTGGTATAATTTTTACTAAGCTGGTAAGCGCTTACATTCTTCTCTTTTTTTTCTAAATCCAATGCAATTTGATATGACTCATCTTTTGAAGCATCATCAATTACAATGAATTCAAACGGAATATCTTCAGTATCTAGCAACTCTTTTACTTTATAATAAGCAATATTTATTCTTTCTTTAGAATAATACGACAGCAAAATCAAAGATAGTAATTTCTCGTTTCTCATTTCACTTCCTATTGGCAATTTTTTCATCAACATTTATTCTAGGAAGAAAGTAATTACCAGTCAACCATTTCAAATTTATTGAACCTTTAACAGCAGAAAACGCAAATCTGTAATTTGACTTGCTGAGGTCTCTTATATTTTTGTAAGAACACTCGACCAATCTTCCATAAGGAAAAGCAAAACAATCTACTGATTTTCCTATTAAGCCTTCTAAAAAAATTTTAGATTCTTCTAACTCGCTAGCTACTTTTTCAGTTGTAAGATATCGATACATCACATGTTCACATCCATGCGATCCTATTGTACATAATGGATCTTTTGATAATAGAATTAGTTGATCTTTGGTTATAAAATTTGTTTTTCCAATTAACTTTTTTGTAATAAAAAGTATAAAAGGAATATTATGTTCTTTTAAAAAAGGATATGCTTTTGTAAATACACTTTCATTACAATCATCAAAAGTAACCATAAAATGAGGCTGTTTAAGTTTGCCTTTCTTTACAATCATTTCTGATAGCTGCAGATATGTCATAGCTTTCCAGCCGTTTTTCAAACGTTGATGCAGAAAATTCTCAAAAGATGGTAAAGACAATGCATAATCAGATTTTACATCTTCTTTATTATCAATAATATCGTGAAAAATATATATCTCGGGACCTTTTTTACTGAAAAGACTGAAAAACTTAAGAAGATGAATGTATAATCTGTTCTCTTCTCTAATTATTCTTAGCTTTATAGGTATCATAGCTTATGAGCACTATAGCAATATTTTTTGCTGACTTCATCTCTTATTATTTTATGTCTCATATTCAAAAAAAAAGCCAATTCTCCCTTTTTCTGCATCATGCTGAAATAAGTTTTAGCTTGTCGGTTAAATACATATTCCAGTTTTTTTTTCAAGAAAAAGATAATTGACTTTATCAAATAAATTATTATTGAGCAATTCATTCTAAATCCATGCTTCCTGTAAAATGTGTAAGTATTACTAATTCCAGTGTTATAAAACCTACGCCCCATATCTTCAACAGTAGCGTGTTTGTCAACAAATTGTAAATGCCTCATAACCGCAAATGGTGTATATCCTATGAATTTGCCAGTCTCATGCAATTTATTAACAAGACCAGTATCCCCATCGCCAACCAAATAATCACCAATTAGATCCGGATTGAATCCTCCAAGCTGTTCAAATACACTCTTTTTAATTGAAAAAAGTCCGCCGTTCAGAAATAAATCCCTGCGAAATATTATTTCATTCCCATAATCGAGCTTACCAAGCATAAATTCATAAGGTTTTATCCATTTTGGAGGTTCTTTATCCCATTCTATTTCAATTTTCCCAGTTACGGCTGATACTTCTGGATTTAATTCATATACCTTCAATATTTCGCTGATGCATTCAGGATTGAATAAGCCATCATCATCGCAAAAAAGTAAAATTTCTGACTTTGCTGCACATGCTCCTGCATGGCGTGCATTTGTTGCACCAGGTTTACTTTCTTTTAAGTATCTAAAGTTGGGATAATTTATTATAAAGGACTTTATGATTTCAGGCGATTGATCAATGGAGTTATTGTCGACTACAATCACTTCATATTTGTCTATTGAATAAGCTTGTTGTGAAAATGATTGTAATGACTTTAATATTGTTTTAGAACTATTAAATGAAGGAATGATTATTGATACTAGCATTTACGGTTATTCATAGTTTTTTTAAGTATAAAATATAGGAATTTTAGAACAAACTTTATAATTATATATATATACTTATAATGAGATAAGTAACATATAATGTAATGAACATCACTGTTTAGCTTATTTTCTAAAGTTCTAAAATGTTTTAAATCTGATAAGATATTATGAGGTATCAGCCTGTTAAGCACATTTTCGGTTTCCTTCACCAATATCTTACTATTCGGATTCGATGAAATTCAATCGGTTATAAAGCATGATATAATTAAATCTGTTGATTGATAATTGCATACGTTTAAACCGCCTGCAACTAAAAAAAATTCCCAGTCTGACACAATTTTATTATTCTCATTATATAAGCCGTATTTATCAAAAAGAGTGCGTTTAATAAAGGTATTAGGGTGAGTTAATCCTGAATATACGGACTGGTAAAGAGTAAGTTCTATTGGAGGAGTCAAAACTTTCTTATTCCCACCTTCGATTAATGTCAAACAACCTGAAAACAACTCAGTACTATTCAATATCGTACTAGCACTATTGCTCAATACATTTGAATTATTTAATGTATCTCCGCTATTTAGAAACAAAAGATATTTGCCCGAAGCAACAGCTATTCCTTTATTCATGGCGTTATAAATACCAGTATCAGGTTCGCTTATCCAATATGAAATTAGCGAGTGGTGGTTAGTAGTTGATGGTTGGTAAATATCGGGGGGGATACTTGTAAAAGATTTGATAACTTCTAAACTGGTATCTGCAGAGGCACCATCAATAATGATATATTCAAAATCATTAAATGTTTGTTGAATAACGCTTCCTATAGTTTTATTTAAACCACCAGCATTATTATAGTTTATTGTAATTATTGAAAATAACGGCATTTATTTTATTTTTTTTGTTCCTGTTGGGTATATATACTTTTAATTGTATTCCATCTGTTTTCCCATGTATGGTTATTAAGAACTTCTTTATAATTTTTTTCTATCAAAGGAACATAACTATTAAAATTATCTAATAAATAGCTAATTTGGCTAACTGGATTTTTCATATCGAGTTCAATTACAGGCTTATAGCCGAAAACATCTATCATTTCTTGCGGAGCATGACCAAGAACCAGGCATTTTGAAACCATAGACTGCAGATAACGAATTGTCATAGTTTCAATATTTCCTGCACGCTCAGGATGCGTAACAGACGATGGGACACAGATAGATATTTTACTTCTAGCCAAACCATTAATAAAGTCTTTTCTATCAGGGAATATAAGCTGTCCCTTATTTTTCTCATATATGTAGGTAAGCCCTAATTGCTCTAATTCTTTTACAATTTTTTCGTGATGTTGATTGTATTTGCGCCCTACCGACAGGACATCAATATTTTTTTTATCGTAAGGAAGAAATTTATATTCATTTGGTGTTATTCCTTCAGGAATCCATTTAATTCTTATATCTTTGACAGTTTCGCGTAAAAGTGAAGCTGCCTGAGAAGATGATGTAAAAATATAATCAATCTTATAAAATACGGCACTGCTTTTAATATCTTCATGGTCGTGCTGCCATGCATCAAACAGATATATACTTTTATAATGCGAGGACAGGACGAAAAACGGTAAGCATTTATAAGGTTCCCAAGCCATCATCACCACAAATCTGTGTTTTTTATCAGACAGAGGAGTTTTAGGTCTTTTATGCAAATAAAAAGAGATGCCGAATTTTTTACGAAACCTGTAGATAGAGTAAAGGAATTTATAAATATATTTATTTTGGAGATATAAACATTTGACATTATAGTCTCTAAGGATTTCTCGCTCGAATTCATCGACTATTTCATAAGCGGCACCTTTATTTTCTATTTGGGTAAGGATGAGTTGCACTTGTATTTTTTATTAAAAATCAATATTTAAATATCAATTTGATTAATCTATCCATACGGCGATAAAATCTTTTGTGCAGCTTAGTTTGGGTTTTTGCCAGCCATTTATGAATCTGCTTATCGATTTTACTTCTGGGGTCTTCAAATATTTGAAGATTAGGTCTATTCCATTTTTTTGCATTTTCTTTCCAATTTATTCCCCATATATCAAGTTTTCTAAAAAAAACCGCTCCATATTTTTCGATTAAAATTAAACATTGTTCTTCAAACCAGCTTATTGATTCCAAATATAGAGAAGTAATATCAATTCCAAGCTTATTATATTCAATTATCCAATCTTGCGGTATGGGGATAAACTGGCTATTGTTTAGTGTATCCATATGATGGTAAGTTCGATAAAGATCAATCGCGCTTTTTTTAGGGGAAAAAATAACTTCCTGACATTGGTAATAACAATGCTTAATCAGCATTTTTTGCCAGTCAACAAATTGGAAATGGATTACTTTGATTTGATTTAATTGAATAATATCATGAGTTAAAGGGATTGGAATGCGTCCGCTGTGTATTGGCTTATTTTCCTCATGTTCATATCCATCATCCATATAACCCCATGGAAAATGATAGCCTAGCCACATGTATGATGAATTTGGTCCGAAGTTTGCCCATTGAAACTTGAATATTGTACCCGGTTTAGCATTTAAAATTGTTTTCCATTCTGAAGAATATAATATATTTGGGGTGAAAATTTCATCAGCATCCAATGCGATGAATAAACGCTGTCCTTCGATCTTTCTTGCTTCGTTAATTAATAGTTTCTGTCTTACTGATTCATTATATTCTTCTAAAGGGTTATCAATAAGTTTAACCTTTGGAAATGAGAGTGCTATTTCACGAGTACCATCGGTACTCATCTGATCACAAATTATAATATAATCGGCCCATAAACTTGCTGATTGCAAACATCTAAAAAGTAAAGACGCATTATTTCTAGTAGGTATTAAGCAAATGATTGTTACTTTTGGATTTTCCATTACTTTCGAATAAAAACATTAAAATTATAAATAATTTCTATAATATGTTTCAATATAGTCTTTTAGTGCTGTTTCCCATGGTCTCATAATATTTAAACCTCTCAACTCCAACTTTTTATTTATCAATCGTTCATTAGGTGGTCGTCGTGCAAAATACTCTTTTGCAAAAAAATTAGAGTCAACTTGATTAATCTTCACTTCTTTTCTTAGATTTAATATATTCAACAATTCTCCTGCTACTTCCAAACGGCTTGTTTGACCACCGCAAACCATATTATATAATCCCCATAATTCATGCTTTAATAACAGTTTAACATTTTTGGCAAAATCGTGCGTATAAGTAGGAGTTCCATCTTTATCATCTACTATGTAAAGTTCTTTTTCCCCTTCTTTAATTTGTTTCATTATTTTTTGGATAAACTTTTTATCTTTTTTGGGTCCAGCTCCCATCATCCATCCAGCTCGACAAATTAAATATCTATTTGCATTCTCGACTACAAACCTCTCTCCCATGTATTTTGAACGAGCATATATTCCAAGTGGGTTTGGAGTCTCCCAATCGTCATACAGATCTTTTTCCCCATCAAAAATTCCAGCTGTTGAGATATAAAGAATGGGAATATTTAAATGATTGGCAATATACACAGCATTTTCAACAGAAAGTGTATTGGTAATGTATGTATCATCAGAATGCTGTTCACAATACTCTAAATCGGTATAGGCTCCTAAATGGAAAAGATAGTCGGGTTTAAATGACATTACTTCTTTTTTGTACATGTCAAAATCTCTAAAATCCAAGTAGGAAAGCCATTTTTCATTTACATCAATATCAGTGCATTTCAATTCATATTGATTACTAAACTCTTTATAAAATCCTTCTCCAAGCATTCCTCCGCATCCAGCAATATAAATCTTCATAAAATTCCTTTAACATTAATATATTTTCCCCAAAATGTATCATATTCAAATTTTTCCCAAGCATGACAGCCCATTGGTAATTTGTTGCTATTTAATTCAAACAAGTACGATGGATAACGTTCGAAAGCAAATTTAATAGCTTCTTCGTTCGATGGTAGTTTGGGATATATCCATGCCTCTTTTCTTGTAACATCACTATCAATCCACGACACAAATAGTCCTAAAGTCAATAGCAAATCTTCATTTATAGGTGTTTTCCGCTTCAGAAACGCTACATTGTTCTGCCTGCCTAACGATCTTAAAACAAAATAAATAAACCCCATTAGCGGCTTGCCTTTAAATTCTTTCTTTACAATCCGGTATATAATATTGGGTTTTAATAATGGTCCTTTGTACGATAATAATTGCATGCAATACGTGATATTACGAAGCGAAAAACCACCATTATAATGATTTAAAAAGTATTTCTTTTCTTCGGCATATTTATCTTCAATCAATGGCGCACCAATTATATCGTAACCTTTTGCACACCACTCTTTCAACTCATCTATAAAAATGTATGCATCTAGTTGATATATAAGCATATACTTGTATTTTTCAAATTTTTTGTAAAAATCTAACGAAAGCATTAGCCTGTTGTAGCCTTCAGTACCAAAAAAATACTCACTAGCAAAAAATGATACAATATAAGTAATTTTCGCTTTTTCTAATTCATACTTATAATACTTTATGTCCAACTCTTTGAAAGTAACAATACTAATCGTATAGTTGCACAAAACCTTAATACACTGATTAAACGATATGATTTCACTTGTATCTAGTGTGGATTTATAAATGGGTACTATGACAATAATTGAGTCCATTTAAACAAGAGTCTTTATTTAGGGTTAAGTATTTTTTCATCGGTGTTCCTAAAAAAATATACAAGCAAATTTTCGGTTCTACTTTTTACGCCATGAGTCGTATCGTCACGTTGCAATATTTATTTCTATAAGCTTAATCTTGTTTCAGAAAAACTATGCCCTAATTGCGACTATTTTATTTTGAAAAAATGCGTTTTTTTGCTTTAAATGTTTGGCAAGTAATGAAAGAACTGATTGATGGTACCTATAGTTAATAAAATCACCAAAATTCTTTTTACCAGATATATTAGGTACATCAGTCAAAATATCCTCATTTACCTATTAGCTATTTTTCATGGCGTAGGAGTATATATACCTTTAACAAAGTGATTTTAGAAAAACTTATATCAATTTTGAAGCTGTTTTATCACAAATTAACCAATTTTTAAAATAGCTTCGCTATATCTAGATTACTACACAGGTCCAATTATTCATGAAAGCCTTTTCAAAATTAAATGTAAAATTTTCTTAACATTTTTTTTAATAGAATTAGTTTCTTGAATTAATCTTTGATTATTGGTTTTTAATAACTGCAAATCTCGAGTTAAATTAAAAATATAATCATTATCTGAAGCTGCAATTCGTCTAAGTAGTTTCTGCTCGCTCTCCGATAATATTAATTTGTCCGACATTGCAATTTCAAGTAAGCTAACTTTGACTTTTTCAAAAATTTTAATTACATCGATATTAAAATAAGGTAACATGTTCTCTAACATTACGATCCATTCTACATATTTCCTTATATCAGATTTATAACTATGCACTCCTCCTTCATGAATCCTATATACCCCCATAACATCATGCAATTTTTTTATTTTACCATATTTTGCATTTAGCATATGTAAGACATAATCGGATATTGGTAAAGTACCAACTGACTCAAAAGCATCAATAACGTTTTGATTTCTCCTGAACATTACCGAAGGTGTATGAATATAGTTACCTTCTGCAAGATCAAGAATCGTTGTAGTCTCTAGCACTTCACGAGTGATATAATCATCTATTAGTTTGTCATCTTTAAGAATTTTTACTTTGTGAAAACAAATAGAAAACTCAGGATTTGCCTCAAGGAAATCCACCTGTTTTTGAAGCTTAAGTGGGTCTATCCAGTAATCGTCACCTTCGCAGTACGCTATATATTTACCTTTAAAATGCTTATATAAGCGAAGCCCATTTTTTGCCGGACCGAGATTCTGTTCAGAAGGCAAGAGAGCAATAATATTAAGATACTTTAATGCATATTCTTCGCATATTTTTCTTGTTGAATCGATTGAACAATCTTCTCCGATAATCAACTCTATAGGAAAAGTTGTTTTTTGCATCAAGACCCCATCAATAGCCTCTGAAATGAATTTTTCATGGTTGTAAGTAATCATATGAACACTTACAAGAGGTAACATAGAATTTATTGCATTTCCCATAAAAGATTTAGTAGATGTATTTATTGCATTTTCCTGATAATTGATCGCTTGCCATCTGTTTCATTAACCGTAACATTCACAACATCAAAAAATTTGTGGATACCATGTTCCATGCACTTTTTGCAATGAGCTAGCGAATCCCTTGTTTTATTTATTTCTTCTAAAGAAACATTTAAATAATTATCAAATAATAGAGGTTTGGTCATATTTGTGCATGAGACGACTGATAAATCCCACCTAATTGTAGGAAAAGCTTTTTTGAACGGACAAAATGAATCTTTATTTTCATAAGCAAACTTTAACTGGTCCTCTATCGGATAAATTAGAAACTCGCTGGCTAATTGCATTTCAGGAGGCAGAGGTTTTTCATTTACTACAAGATCAAAAATTTTTTCGGGAAAAATACTTGCTATTATCGGGAAAAAAGTATATCCAAGCTCTTGTGAAATATCCCTCAAAATATCGTAATCTCTCTCAAGATTATGCTGATACATATGATAATATAATTTTACAGAAGTTTCGGCATTGTATTTATCTATATATTTACGCAAAGCATATAAGTTTTGCTTAAATGTCTTCCAATTTCCTCCTAAATGAGTTGTTTCGTAATGTTTTTCTACTCCTGAGCACGGTACGGCTATAACATCAGGATTGGTTTTAATGATAGACTCAAGATTCTTACAGATATTTAGATTTGTTGAGATTTCACATGCAATGCCAAAATCATGAGTTATGTCAATAATTTCATTTAACCTCGGATGTAAAAAAGGTTCTCCCCATAAAAACAGGTAAATGGAATTTAAAAAATGTATTTCACTAGTCATTTTTTCTAATACTTTTCTATATGTAGCTGGTTGCATTATGCCGCCAGATCTGGAATCATGTAGCCCCATTGGACAAGTAAGGCATTTCAAGTTACAGCTGCCTACAACTTCAATAGTAGGCATGTATTCACACAATTCCATGCCTATGAAATAAGTTTGATTTTTTATCAATCCATTTTTTTCGCATTCCTGAATAGCTGTCTTTTTAAATTTTCGATGTTTGGAGGCAATCAAAACACAAGTATCAGCAAACTTATCTGACATGAAAAACACATCTGGATGAATAATAGGTTTTCCCATTTTCAAAGAGCCGAAAGGATAACGCGAATCAATGAAACCGTCTATATTAATTCCTTTATTCTTAAGTAATCTGCTATAGCCAATCCCTTCCATATTAGCAGAATAAATATAAAATTTTTTATTTTTGACAATATTTTTTAATATTTCAGGTGTTAATGCTTCTGTCATACTTTCTCCTTTGGATTTGTAAAAATTCATTTGGATGCCTTTTCGCAAGGATATTCAAATCAAGTCTATGAAGCGCATATTGCTGGCATTGATAACAATGTTTCTCCTGATGTCTAAGTAAAAGAAGATCTTCCCAATCTATTTCTAAATAATTTTCCGCTATTATTGGATAATAATATGTATGGCACAAAGAAACAGAGAGATTCCAATTAATTACAGGAAAAAATCTTTGTGAAAGGCATGGAAGATTTATATCCAGTTTTGCTAATTCTACAGCGCTACTTATATCCCAGGTCATATTATTGATTACATATTTTGATTCATTTGTAATGCTTTCGTTGCTTAAATAAGCTAAGATATTATCATATGGATTTAGATACACATGGTCAATTTCCATGTTAAAATCCATATTTTTTGCAAAAGATATTATATTATCTATATCGTTTTTATGGTCACATTGATAAGCATATATTTTAAGTGTTACTTTAGTTTTTGGCTGATATTTGCTAAGAAGCAAATTTAACACCCGTAAATTTGCTGTAAGCTGCCTCCATGAGGCTCCTGGCATTATTCTTTCATATGAATTTTCAGAACCATTAACAGTAATGTTCAGCACGCTAGGCTGAGATTTAATAATTTCTTCCAGATAAGTTATTTTTGTAAGATCAGTTGAAATCGCTGATGGGATATATTCTTCTGTAAGGTTGATTATTTCCGAAAGATCTTTATTTAATAAAGGGTCGCTCCAGGAAGAAAGTTCTACCCTTGTAAGCATGGGAAGGTCTTTTCGTAATTTATTAAAGACCTTTTCATACGTCTGGTATGTCATAAGTCCTTGAGGCAGTGAATTACGCATATTGCCTACAGGACTATTCAAACATTTAAAATTGCACTTGCCTGAAACATCTACTATTGCAACTGGACGAGAAATCAAAGTAAAAAAGATATAATCAATACCTTTTCTTAAATCAGTGTTTTCTACAATCAGTTGTTCTGCTTTTTTCCCGAAAGTAACTGATGATATTACTATAAAACTAGTATTTCTGTTTAAAAAAGAATTTACTACATTATCTGGATGTAATACCGGAATTTCAGAATGCTCTTTTGACACAAAATTGGTATTCGTCTTTAAAAAAGCTTTTGGCTTTAACCCGCTGGATTTTAAACTGATATATACTTCAGAGGATATTGGTCCAGCGCCCCATATATATATGTCCCTGTTATTAATCAAAGACTCTATTTCTTTTACAGATAATCCCTGCGAGGTAGTAAGTGGAATCATGTTTATAGCCTGTATTATTATAGGCGCATCTTCATTTACATTGAAGAAGGATTTGTTTTATCTGTTCATAATCTATGTCTTTATTCTCGCCAATATTAACCTTCACATTTGTAAATTTTGAAGAAATTTTCTCGGCAACTTCAATATAATTTAAATTATGCTCTATAAGAGTAGTTGAAACTCCAAGCGACTTAAAAAAAGACTCTGTCTTAATGATTGCTTCTTCCGCGATAACTTCATCCTTTCCTGTTAAATTCCATACGCGTTTGCCGTATTGAATAAGCTTTTCTTTTTTTCTTTGCGCATCAACTCGCCACAAACGAGGAAGAATTATAGCCAAAGTTTCCGCATGCGCCAATCCATAACTAGCTGTCAGGCAATGACCTATCTGGTGTGTACTCCAATCACAGGAAACTCCCCGGCTTAAGATTCCGTTGGAGGCCTGTGCTGCAGCCCACATTATGCCAGCTCTTAAATTATAATCAGTAGGATTTTCCATTAATTTGAGTCCTATCTCCTTAACTGCAAGAAGAAGCGCCTCAGCCTGTCGTTCC
>ORMF010478816.1_pt1 | contig 11556 bp, 10 predicted proteins | sample 1779871 | NCBI WGS metagenome assembly ORMF01 (sample SAMEA104232316, study PRJEB22302) | groundwater metagenome | biome: forest; feature: aquifer; material: groundwater | place: USA | collected 2011-08-07 | depth 5.4 m
CGAGCGGGATGCCGTCGAACACGGCACGCATGTCCGCGATCGTGTCGATCGCCACGCCGGTGCGGCCGACCTCGCCTTCGCAGAGCGGGTCGTCGGAGTCCTTGCCCAGCTGGGGCGGCAGGTCGAGCCGGGTCCAACCGGCGACCGCTTCGGCGTAGGCTTCGACGGCGCCGGCCACGTCGCCCCGGCGGGCGGCCGTCCCCGCTCGGAGGGTCGCGACCATCGCCGACATCCAGCGACCGTGCAGGCCGGATCCCACGATCCGCGCGATGGCCGCCTCCAGGACGTCGAGATCGCCCGCCCAGAGCGCCGCCCGGGCCACGATCACGGCGCCCTCCCGGACCGACGTCCGATCGCCAAACCCGGCCAGCAGGCGTTGGGCGGCGATCGCGTCCCGGAGGGCCTCCCCGGTTCGCCCACGGGCCAGCCGAGCCGCCGCCCGGCGGCTGCCGAGGGTGCCCCCGACGAGCGTCTCCGGCTGGTCGGCGACGAGGCCATCTAGACGATCAAACTTATCGCCGGCCGACGGATCGCCCCGCCAGGTCCCGATCAGGGCCACGATGCCGGCGAAGTCGACCTGGTCCATGAGGGGCAGGTCGGCACGCTCGAGTTGTGCGCTCAATTCGGCCAGCATCTCGTCCCAGTCGCCGGTGTCGAGGGCCGCCTCGGCCCAGTTGCTGGCCAGCCACACGGCGACATCCGCATAGCCGACCCGCCGGGCGAGCGCGATCCCATCGCGGGCGATCGCCACGGCCGCCCGGGGATCGTCGGCAAACAACCCGACCGCCAGGCTGTTCCGGGCGCGCAGCCCGGGCAGGATCAGCCCGTTCTCCTCGGCCAGGGCCAGACAGGCGCGCAGCAGGCCGATGCCCTCGGTGGTCCGGCACTCCTCGAGCAGCGCCGCGCCCTTGCCGGCCAATGCGTCGGCCGTCACCTGGACGAGACCGAGTCGCTCGGCGCTGGCAAGGGCCCGATCGGCCCAACCGATCGCCTCGACCGAGTGGCCGTTGACGGCACAGGCGCGGGCCAGGCCGGCCAGCAATCCGACGACCGCCGGATCCTCGGCCAGGTCCGCGCTCGGGGTCTCCTGATCGAGGCCAAGCTCGGTCACCGCTTGGCGCATCGTGTCGATCGCGCTTGGGTCGTAGCGGACGACCTGGATCGCACCGAGCCGGGAGGTGGCCCGCGCGATCGCCGGCCGGTCGCCCCGATCGCGATACCAGGCGAGCGCGGCCCGAGCGTGACCCTCGGCCTCTTCGAGGTGAGCCATGGCCTGGGCCGCGCCGGCCACATCGAGACGAAGAGCGGCGATGTCGGCCGGATCGCTCACCACGGACAGCGCTTCGGTCAGGAAGTTGAGCGCCGTGTCGTGGGCGTGGAGGGCTGAGGCACGATCCGCGGCGGTGTGGAGCGCGGTGGCCGCCTGGGCCGCCAGCGCTCGATCGCGCCGCCCTGGCGGTCCAGCCCGGTACGCGGCCAGCAGATGACTGGCGACGGCGCCGCTCAGATCGGGGTCGTCCAGGCCGGCGAAGTAGCCCGCCGCCGCGACGTGGCGGTCGCGCCGATCGCGGAGCGACAGGGTGGCGTACGCGACCTCACGGACAAGCCACTCGGCGAACCGGTAGCGACCGCCGCCCTGGCTGCGCTCGTCCGCCTCCTGGACCAGCAGCTCGCGGGCGACGAGGCGCTGGAGATGCGGCTCGATCGCCGGAACTCCGGTTCCGCCGATCGCAGCCAGGGCCGCCGGGCGGAACGCCTGTCCGAGCACGGCCGCGTCGCGAACCAGGGCCCGGGCGGTCGGATCGAGACCGTCGAGCCGGGCGGCGACGAGGGCCTGGAGCGTCTCCGGCACGGCCAGCTGGCTGAGCGTGCCGCGGACCCGGTAGGTCCCGTCGATCGCCTCCAGCTCACCCCGATCGACCAGCATCCGGAGGATCTCGACCGCATACAGCGGGACGCCCTCGGCGCGATCGAGAATCCGCTCGGCGACGGCCTCGGGGAGCCCAGCCGCGAGCCCGGCCAGCAGCTCGGCCATCGCGCTTCGCGGCAGCGGTTCGAGATGGAGGCCAACGTAGTCGCGCCGGCCGGCGCCCCAGTCTGGCCGCTGTTCGAGGAGCTCCGGACGGGCGAGGGTCACGACCAGGATCGGGTGGGGTGTCGGGCCGGCGACGAGCGACTCGATGAAGTCGAGCAGCCCGCGATCGGCCCAGTGGAGGTCGTCGAAGACCAGGACCGTGGTGCCCGTCTCGGCGATCCGCTCGAAGAACGTCCGCCACGCCGCGAACGCTTCCTCGCGCTCGCCGCCGGGCGCTGGCCCGACCCCGATCAGGCCGGCCAGGTGGGGCGCGATCCAGCGTCGCTCCGCCTCGTCCGGGACGAACCGGCCGAGACAGGCCGCCAGGCGTCGCCGTGCAGCCGGGCCCGAATCGCCTTCACCGATCTCGGCCCGGCCGCGGACCATGTCGGCCAGCGCCCGGAACGCCAGCCCCTCGCCGTAGGCCGGCGAACGGGCGTGATGCCAGAGGATCTTCTCGACCACGCCGTCGACGTACTTCTCCAGCTCCCAGGCGATCCGGCTCTTGCCCAGACCGGCCTGACCGAAGACCGACAGCAGCCGCGCCGAGCGATCCTCACGGACCGCGTCGAGGAGACCTTTGACGATGGCAACGGCATTCTCGCGGCCGACGATCGGGCCCTCGGGCAGCACGCTCCGGCCCTCGCCCCCGCGCAGGGCCACGACCTGGCGCGCCTCCCAGGCCGGGACCGGGAGGCGCTTGCCCCGGAGCGTCCGGTCGCCGGCGCGCTCGAAGACGATCGAGCCGCGGACCGCCCGGTACGTCGCCTCGTCGACCAGGACGGTCGCCGGCCGGGCGGCCATCTGGAGCCGGCTGGCCGTGTTGACGACGTCGCCGGCGACCATCCCCTGGCCGACTGCCCCGACCGTGATCGCGGCCTCGCCGCTGACGACGCCGGCCCGCGCCGCGAGCCGCGCCAGACCGAGCTGATCGCCGACCGACGCCACCGCGCCGACCAGCTCGAGGGCCGCCCGGACCGCTCGCTCGGCATCGTCCTCGTGGGCCACCGGCGCGCCCCACATGGCCATGACCGCGTCGCCGATGAATTTTTCGACCGTGCCGCCATAGCGGCCGATGATCGTCCGGCAGGCCTCGAAGTAGCGGCTCAGGAGCTCCTGGACCTCCTCGGGATCGCGGCCCTCGGACAGGGCCGTGAAGGCGACCAGGTCGACGAACAGGATCGACCCCAGCCGGCGCTCGGCGGCCGGGAGGAGCCCAGCGGCGTCCGCCGTTCGAATCGGGATCGGCTCGCGCTGGCTCGGATCGCCGAGCGCGGCGCCGGTCGGGAAGTCGGCGTCGAGGGCCGTGCCACACGAACCGCAGAAGCGGAACCCGCGGACGGTCGGCGACTGGCAGACCGGGCAGCGGGCGCCCAGGACCGTCCCGCACGACCCGCAGAACCGCGAGGTGATCGGGTTGTCCGTCCCGCAGGCGTGGCAGCTGACCGTCATGCCCCCATCATCGCCGTCGAGACGATCCGCGACCAGTCTCTCGTTCGAGCTCCTCGATGAGCAATTCGGCCAGTCGGTCGTACTGCTCGATGCGGTTGTAGGGTGCGGCGGAGACGCGTAGCAGGCGAGCCCGCGGCGGCTCCATCGCTGCCGCGAGCTCGGTCAGGTCGGATCGCCGTCGGCCGGCGGTTCGGACGACGGATCCGGCGGCACGTCGCGGGCGGGCCCCTGGACCTGCTTGATCGGCGGTTTCTCGACCGTCACGGCCGGGGCGGCCCCGCTGCGCCGACGCTCGATCCCGGCCCGGGCCACCACGAACGGGACGAGGTAGCCAAGGATCAGGACCGGAACGAGGAAGCGCGCGGGACCGGGCAGCTCGGCGGTCAGCACTCCCAGCACGAGCATCGAGCCGATGTACGAACCAAGGGCCCGGGGCGGCCAGCCAGCTCGACGAAGGCGGTCCGTCGGAACGAGGAACAACGCGAACAGGGCCAGGGCGAGCAGGACGAGGGCTGGAGCGGGCACCCGGCGATGATACGGCGGCGCCAGATTTGACCCGCCGTCGGGGACGGTCGCGGCCCGGCGGGTTGCGTCCCGCGGCCCCGGCTGCCCGAGCGTTCCGAGCGGCAGGATGAGCCAGCTCGAGCGCCTCCGCCGCCTTTACGATGGCCGCCCGCAGCCTGCCCACCTGGGACCTCATGGCCCTCGATCCGATCCGCTCCCGCAGCGCCGCCTGGCTCACTCGCTGGCATCCGATCCTGCCGCTGCTGTTCGCGGAGTTCGTGGTCTGGCTCGGGTTCGGTGCGTTCCTGCCGGTCCTGCCGCTGTACCTCTCGTCGAAGGGGATCGACTTCGCCACGCTCGGCGTGATCGTGGCCGCCTGGCCGGCCGCCCGGCTCCTGGCCGAGCCGATGTTCGGCTGGATCGCGGACCACACGGCGCGCAAGCCGCTGATGGTCGCCGCCCTCGCCGCCAACGCCGTGATCCTGCCGTTGCCCCTGTTCGTGTCGGGGGCGTTCGCGTTCGTGGTTCTGCGGGCCCTCGAGGGGTTCGCAACCGCGGCCTACGATCCCGCAGCGCGCGGCTTCCTGGTCGATTCCACCCCGGCCGACCGGCAGGGCGAGGCGTTCGGGTTGTATGGGGCGGCGCAGATGGCCGGCCTGTTGTTCGGGCCGGCGATCGGCGGGGTCGGCGCCTCGCTCACCGGCGACACGGCGTTCGCGTTCTGGCTGGCGGCGCTGGCCTCGCTGCTGTCCTCGATCGTCGTCGTGCTCACCGTCCGCGAAGGGACCCGGACCCGGGTCGGCTCGGGCATCCCGGCCGGCGGCGTGACCGAGCTGCCGAGCTCGTCGGGGACCGCTCCCGGTGACCGCGGCGCTCCCGACGCGCTGGGGTCCGCCGGCGGCGCCAGTCGTCGGGTCGTCTCGAGCTCATTGGTCAATCGCCTTCTGATCGCCGCGATCGCGATCAACATCGGCAGCTCGTTCGCCCAGGGCACCTACGAGGTGATCTGGTCCCTGTTCCTGACCTCGTTGGGCGCCAGCCTCGACCTGATCGGGGCGACCTTCGCCACGTTCGCCATTCCGATCCTGATCCTGTCACCGATCGTGGGCCGGTTCGTCGACCGGCGGGGCGGGCTGCCGTTCATCGTCGTGGGCACCCTGATGACCGTCTTCTCCGGGGTCTGCTACACGCTCATCCGCGACCCGATCCTGACCATCCCGCTCATCCTCATCGAGTCGTCCGGGTTCGCGATGCTGTTCCCTGCCCTCTACGCGGTGATCGCGGCGGGCAGCCCGGTCGGTCGATCGTCGACGGCCCAGGGGTTGTTCGGCGCGGCCGGGACGGTCGGCTTCATCGTCGCCTCGCTGGTCGCCGGCGAGCTCGCCACGATCGACATCCGGCTGCCGTTCTGGCTGTTCGTCGGGACGACCCTGGTGTCGTTGGCGCTCGGCCTGTCGATCGGGATCGGCAAGATCCGGGCGATCCGGCCAGCGGGTGTCTCGGCGGGCTCGGCGGACCCCGATCCGGCCTCGATCTGAGGGTCACCGACCCGGCCGCGATCCTCTCGACGGGGCGCCTTCGGGCGCGGTCACATTGACGCATCGAGGTCTCGCGACTACCATTCGGGGTCGCGGGGTGGAGCAGCGGCAGCTCGTCGGGCTCATAACCCGAAGGTCGGCGGTTCGAATCCGTCCCCCGCAACCAAGACGCGAACGCGAGACCCGTCCCAGTGGGCGGGTTTTGTGATTCCGGGCGGTTCGGCTGCGGTCCCGAATCGGCCTCGGCTCTTCGCTCAGGCGGCGAACACCCGCTGGAGCGCCGCGACGAGCTCGCGGCCGCTGACGCCGCCGGGGTCCTTCTCGGGGTTGTAGCAGCCGAGCGACCAGCCGACCAACCCGTCCGCCTGCGCCAGCGGGCGGAGCAGGGCGACCAGCTCGTTCCAGTCGAGCCCGTTGGGCATCAGGTAGTCGGTGGCCGGGAAGACCTGCTCGTCGAGGACATCGAGATCGAGGTGGAACCAGAACCGCTCGGTCGTGCCCTGGACGTGGGCCAGGCCGGCGGCGGCTGTCGGTCCCGGGCCATCGCGCTGGATCGTGGCGGCGTCGGCCGCGAACAGGCCGGCGGCCCGATGGCGGCCAAGCTCGCTGCCCAGGTCGTCGAGCTCGACCGGGTCGCGGTAGCCCAGGATCGCAATCGCTGCGGGGGGACAGACGGGCACCGGTCCGACCCGCGCGACCCACGGCGGCGGACCCTCCCCGAGCACGACGGCGACGGGCATGTCGGCGGCTTCACCGGTCGGCGACGACTGCCCGTCGTAGAAGTCGAGATGGCCGTCGACATAGACCAGACCAACCGGTCCGAGCGCATCGCGGGCGCCGGCCAGGGCTCCGGCTGCCAGCGTGCAGCAGCCGCCAAGCGCGAACGGCCGCCCACCGGCGCGACACACATCCGCCACCGCCCTCCGAACGGCACTGGTGGTCGACAGGACGCCCTCGAGCCCGACCAGCCCGGTCGCCGGGTCGCGTTCATGGTCCGGGATACGGACGTCGAGATCGCCCGCGTCCGTCCAGCCAAGCCGGCCCAGCCCTGCGGCCCGTAGTGCCCCGGGTGAGAGCTCGGTCCCGTGCGCCTCCGCCCGCCCCAGCCCGATCGAGTCGATCGGCACCCCGATCGTGGTGAACCCGGGGGCCGAATGCGGGCTCATGTCGGGTAGGGTAGCGGTCTGCGAAGACGCATGACGACCGGTCGTAAGGGAGGTTCGATGCAACGGATCATCGGGATCGTCCTCGGGGCGATGGCCACCTACCTGCTCCTGTTGATCCTCGTCGGGACGGCTGGGGATGCCACCCGCTCGTTCGGGGTCGCCGTCATCGTCGGCGCCGCGATCAGCCTGCTCTGGCCGTGGCTGGTCGCCTTCTACGTCGGCCGTCGGGTCAAGGAGCGACGCGACGAAGAAGTCCAGCGCGAGGTCGAGAAGGCGTTGGCGGAGCGCAAACCCGACGCCTGATCGAGGCGCGGGATCCGGGCCCTAATCCCAGCGGAAGGTGCGCGCGGCGGCGACCGTCGCACCGATCCCCCAGGCGCCGAGCAGGGCCAGTGGGCCGCTGACGTCCCCGGCGGCCCCGCCGAGTCCGATCCGGAGCACGTCCGACAAGGCCGCCGCCGGCAGGATCCGGGCCAACCCGGCCAGGACGCCGGGCAGGTGGTCGACCGGCAGGACGATCCCACCGAGCAGCAACAAGGCCAGGAACAGCCCATTGGCGATGGCCAGGGTGGCCTCCGCCCGCAGGGCGCCGGCGAGCAGGAGTCCGAGCCCGGCAAAGGCCAGCGTCCCGAGGCCGAACCCCGCAACGCACACGACGAGGTTCGCTCCGGGCCCGGGCGTCCAGCCCAGGGCCGCGGCCGAGACGCCGATCAGGAGCACGACCTGGCCGAGCTCGACCACGATGACGGTGGCGATCTTGGCCACGATCAACCCGCTGCGCGGGAGCGGCGATCCGCCAAGCCTCTTGAGCACGCCGTAGGAGCGCTCGAAGGCCGTCCCGATTCCGAGGTTGACCAGGCTGGTCGAGATGATCGCCAGGGCCAGGCTGCCCGGGAGCAGGAACGCCACCCCGCCGCGGTCGAGCGCCGGGACGAGCGAGAAGAAGACGAGCACGACCAGTGGCACCACGATCGTCACGAACAGGTTCTCGCCCCGCCGCGACAACAGCCGGAGCTCCATCCCGATCTGGGCCAGCGCCGCCCGCCACGGCGGCGCGGCGTTGCCTCCCTCGACCGGGGCGTCGACCGGGGAGGCGATCGGGCTCACGCCGCGTCCGCGCCGGGCGAGCCGCCGAGACCCGGGTCCGGCGTGCCGGTCAGCTCGAGGTAGCGCTCCTCGAGCGTCGCGCCGGTGGTCCGCAGCTCGGCGATCGCCAGCCCGCGCTCGGCGGCCCAGCCGCTCACCAGCGACACCAGCCAGGGATCCGGCGCGACACCCTCGACGCGGTAGCGGCCATCGCCGCCGTCGTCGACGAGCCGGGCGGCGGTGGCGATCGGGTCGCTCGTCCGCGTCCGGAGGGCCGTCTCGAGAGCCACTCGATCCGGCTCCGTCAGCGGCACCGTCAGCCGGAGTCGCAGCCTGGCCGCGCTCCCTGCCGTCAGCTCGGCGAGGTTGCCCCGGGCGACGATTCGCCCCCGGTCGACGATCGCGATCCCGTCCGCCAGCCGCTCGACATCGGCCAGTTCGTGGGTGGTCAGCAGGACCGTGACGCCGCTCTCGCGGAGCGAGCCGATCAGCTCGCGGGTGGACGCCTTGGCGGCCGGATCCATCCCGGCGGTCGGCTCGTCGAGGATGACCAGCTCCGGCCGGCCGACGATCGCCAGAGCGAGACCCACCCGCTGGCGCTGGCCACCCGACAGGACGCGGTAGCGGGTGTTTGCGACATCGACCAGGCCGACCCGCTCGAGGAGGCCGTCGGGATCGAGTGGTCGGCGGTAGAACCGGGCGTACAGCCGCAGGATCTCGCGCGGGCGGGCCTGCGGATAGATCCCGCCGCCCTGGAGCATCAGCCCGACCCGGCCGCGGAGTGCGGTCCGATCGCGGGCGGGATCCAGACCGAGCACCCGGACCTGTCCAGCGTCCGCCCGACGGTACCCCTCGAGGATCTCGACGGTCGTCGTCTTGCCCGCTCCGTTCGGACCGAGCAGGGCACCGATCGTCCCAGCCGGGACGTCGAGATCCAGCCCGTCGACGACGGCCCGACCGCCGTACACCTTGCGTAGACCGCGGACCTCGATCCCGACGCCGCGCCCGGCGTTCACTGCAGGATCGCGGACAGCTGGCGCTGGAAGTCGGCCTGGCTGACCTCGCCGATCTGGCGAGTTACGATCGTACCGTTGCGGCTGATGAAGTAGGTCTGCGGAGGGGCGACCGCGGTCCAGACCTTGCCGCACGCTCCGGCCGGGTCAACGATCGTCGGCCAGGTCGCGCCGTGGCTGGCCGCGAAGTCGCGCGCCGCAGCCGGGTCATCGTTTGGCCAGTCCACCCCGACGATCGACAGGCCATCCGCCCCGTAGGCCTGGAGCGCCTGGACGAACAGCGGGAACTCGGCCCGGCAGGGGATGCACCAGGCGGCCCAGAAGTTCACGATCACCGGGCGGCCGCGGAGCGAGCGCAGGTCGAACGCAGCCCCATCGAGCGTCGTGCCGGTCAGGACCGGCGCCGGCTGACCGGCTCCGGCCGCGCTCGTCGACCCACCCGCGCACGGGCCGGACGCGGAGCTTGGCGAGCAGGCGGCGAAGGTCGCGGCCAGCAGGGTCACGAGAACGACGATGACGACGCGATGCGGTCGTCGACGAGGATTCGGCGTGACGGGCCTCTACTTGACGGTGAGCTCCCCGACCATCGTCGGGTGCCACTTGCAGACGAACTTGTAGGTACCGGCCTTGAGCGCCGGTAGCGTGTAGACGGTGCTCCCAGGTCCGCTGACCGATTCGCCGTCGAAGATCGTCGCCCCGCTCGCGTCGTGGAGCTGGATGTTGTGGGGGATCCCGGCATCCTTGTTGACGAAGGCGATCGTCAGCGGCTTGCCGGCCGTTGCGGCCAGGGCGGTCGTGTCGAACTTCACGTCCTGGGCGGTCTCGGTGACATCCGCCGTTGACGCCCCGGGCCCACCCGGTGTCGCGGATGCGCCCGGTCCGCCCGAACCGCCCGGAGCCGGCGACCCGCCACTCGACGATCCGTTGGCCGACCCGGCGGGGATGATCCCGCTGTTGAGAATGATGGCCAGGACGAACAACGCGCCGAACAGGGCGAAGGTCTTGGTCGGGACCGGCGGCGAGGGCAGCGGATCCAGGTGTCCGCTGACGTCGGCCCGCTCGGCCAGTCGGTACTCGGCACCGGCGTCCCGGAGCCAGCCGAGCAGACCGATCACGAGCATCGCCAGACCGGTCGCCAGGAAGAAGCCCCCGAACACCAGGCCGAACAGCAGAACCGCCACGGCGATCGCGGCGACGACCGGCCGGAACGACGGTCCGGGCATGTGGACGCCGGGCGGTGGACCGGGGTGGACGATCGCCGGCAGGTTCGACCCGGTCCTGGCCGTGTGGTCGTAGTCGCGCATCGCCTCGGCACCCCAGTAGAGCAGGGTCAGCACGAGGGCGATCAGGCCGAGCGGGATGAGCGCGCCGCCAAAGACGAGTCCGAACAGCAGAAGGGCGACCCCGATCGCGCCAAAGATCGGGGCGAACGACGGGCCCGGCATGTGGATGCCCGGCGGCGGGACGGGCTTGCGCCGTTCGGGACCCCGTCGAGTCGGGCCGACCCGGGTGAGCCGGAGCAGCAGCCAGCCGATGAACAGGACGATCAACGCCAGCAGCGCGACCGGCACCAGCGCGACCAGCGACCCCCAGTCCGGGGTCACGAAGCGAGCCAGCAGGTCGAGGATGGCGTTCCAGATCTGTTCCAGCACGGTCGTCGGGTCCGGTGGGTCGGTCGGGCCGCTGGGTCAGCCGCGCGGTGAGCCGGCGGCCAGGAAGTAGAAGGCCAGGCTCATCGCGATCGACAGGGCTCCGATCATCGTCGCGCCCCCGGCGTCATGACTGACGATCAGGTAGACCACGGCGATCGTGGCAAACAGCAGCCCGATCAGGATGACGTTTCGTGGATGGGCGACTGGATGGTCCATGAAGGTCCTCCGTCAGACCGGGTTGGGGATGATGTAGAGGGTCGAGAAGAGGACGATCCAGACGACATCGACGAAGTGCCAGTAGATCGAGGTCGCCTCGACCATGTCGTGGTGTTCCTTCGAGAACTGGCCGGCCATCGCCCGGTACAGAACGACCGACAGCATGATCACGCCGCCCAGGACGTGAGCGCCGTGAAAGCCGGTCAGGGTGAAGTAGGTCGTCCCGAACGTGCCGGCATCGAGCCGAACCCCGTCGCCGTAGAGCGCCGTGTAGTCGTACGCCTGCAGCAGCAGGAAGATGGATCCCAGGAGCACCGTGACCCCGATGTTCCGGACCAGCGCGGTCCGGTTGCCGTTGCGGATGCCCCACACACCGAGCTGGCAGGTGGCCGAGCTGGTGACCAGGAGGATCGTGGCGATGGTCACGACCGGGATCGGCTGGGCCGCCGTGGGCAGCCAGTGGAGCTTGTTCGCGAAGTCGGCCGGCGGCCAGATCGGGGCGGTCGCCCGGACATTGAAGTAGGCCGCGAAGAGGCCGGCGAAGAACATCACTTCGCTGGTGATGAACAGGAGCATCCCCAGGATGACGTTGCTGATCCCGCCTTCGCGGACATGCCCCTCCGCCGGCGCGTGGGTGGTCGTCAGCGCGCTCGTGCTGGCCGTCATCCGTGGCCCCCACCGGACAGGCCGTGGCGAGCGTCGAAGACCGGTCGTTCCGATCGGATCTCCGGCAGCCGGTCGAAGTTGTACGGCGGCGGCGGGGACGAGGTCGCCCACTCGAGGGTGTTGCCCTCCCACGGGTCGTCGCCGGCCGGCTCACCGCTGCGCATGGTCACGAACACGTTCCACAGGAAC
>ORMF011182626.1_pt1 | contig 11556 bp, 10 predicted proteins | sample 1779871 | NCBI WGS metagenome assembly ORMF01 (sample SAMEA104232316, study PRJEB22302) | groundwater metagenome | biome: forest; feature: aquifer; material: groundwater | place: USA | collected 2011-08-07 | depth 5.4 m
CTAAACCACAAATCGTCGCCAGAGACCACTAAGGCATCCAACAATCGGACGAAATGCCGCTCGATCATATGAATGGCAGCCAACAACTAACAAGATCGCCGCAGTCATGGCACTTCTGCGACAGCCTGCGGAGAGCACGCCCTATAGTCGCCATGCGATTCGTGGTTTGGCATTTCACGGCACTCGACGACCGATCACGAGTACAAGTACAATCACGATCACGATTCTTTGATGTCCCAACACCCTGATCCAACATGCGCCGCGCCATCCCCATCCTGATCGCAACTACTGTCCTGCTGAGTCTCGTGCGCCTGTTTCGCGTTGCCCAGCAGTACGATCCGTCGGCGGGCCAGGGGCCGGGATATGAGGAAGGCGGACTGGGGGATGTCTCGGTTCAGTTCGGCCGGTCGGAGATCATCTCCCGCTCGGCAGGAGTCCGGCGATGGCGGCTGATCGCCGATCGGATCGATCTCCACCGGTATCCGAGCGGTGGGCTGGAAACCGTCCGCTCGGCCGATTTCAAGGGCATTCACGATGGAGTCCTGTACCGCGAGGGACGTCCGGAAGCCTACTTCTCCGCGCAGACCGCTGCTTTCGACCATCAGCAGCAGCGGTTCGACATCAAGAACGGCATCCACGTCAAAACCGTTAAGGGCGACCAGCTGGAGTCCCAGGAGTGCATCTGGTCCGACCGCGACGATTTCGTTCGTTTCCCCAGCGGCGCGCACGGCAAGTTTGGGAAGAATATCGTGTCCGCGCCTTTCCTGCTCTATGCGCCCAAGAAGCGGACCGTTCAGTGCCCGCAGGGCGCCGACGCGGTGTTCGAAGGCTATCCCGTCCACGCTACCGTCCTCTTCTGGGACCTAGCCGCCGAGCGGGTAGACTTCCCCGGACCGATCAACGGCGAGCGCAAAGGAATCAAGTTCACTGCAGCCCGCGCGAACCTCGACATGAAAAGACACGTGCTCCATGCGAACGACGGAACGGCCGATCTTCGTATTAGAGGCGACGGCAGCGGTTTGGAGGGCATTCCATGAAACTCATGCGACTCTTTGTGGTGATAGCAATTTCGTTCTCGGCCGCTGCTTATGCCGCACACCTTCAGAGGCCAGCCAGGCTCGCCCGCCAGGACGCTGCCAAGAAGACTGAACCGGACAAGGGCAAGGCCGAAGATCGCATTAACATAAAATTCCTCGAGTGGATGCACAACAGCACTACGGAACGGGGCGAGGCGAAGGGCATAACGATCGTCGATGACAAGACCCTGGTTCAGGCAGACCACGGAAAATGGGACAACCGCCCGAAGGTGCAGCTCGCCGAGACCGTCGGCAACATCAAGATGATCGATCCGCAGGCGGACGCGACCGGCGACAAGGCCCTCATCTACTACGCCAAGTCGAAGAAGCTGCTAATCCTGACCGGAGGCGTGCAGATCACCATAAAGCCCCGGGACGAAGAGCAGACGCAGCCGGCTGCAGCGCCGGGCCCGGCCCCCGTTTCCGTCCAGGCCGGAAAGGCGACCGTGCAGCAGCCTGGAACTGAAGAGAAGCCGGCTGACGACGACTCCCCGCGCAAACATCCCACCGTGGTCACCTGCGACAAAGTCGAGTACCAGTACGGCAAGGACAAGAAACACGCCATCCTGTCCGGCCATTTCAAGGCGGTCCAGACGCTGAAAGGGAATGTCCGAACGCTGACCGCGGACCACGGAGAGTGGTTTGGCCTGGAAGACCGGCTGGTCCTCTACCCGCCCGTGCATTTCGAGGATACGAAAGGGATGATCGGCGACCCGAAGGGAGAGGTTACGATCCATACGAAGAAGGGGGACGAGTGGATCAAGACTGGCCCCGGCGAAGTTTCCTTTCCTTCGAGTGAAGTAGAGGAGGGCGACAAAGAGAAGGGCAACCCGAACGAGAAAACGCCCGACAAGACCAAGAAACCGCAGAAATTGTGAGTGCTGTGTGGTGAGTGGTGAGTGGTTTTGCACGAAGCTCCCCAGAATTGGGATTCTCGCCGCTGTACCTTCCTGTACGTAGCTCCCCAGAATTGGGGCGGGGGGGGCTCCTCTTACAAAGGTTGCGTCGTTGAGTGGACAGGCCCCCCCGCCCCAATTCTAGGGAGAAGCCGGTGGGGAGCTACCGTTGGTAAGATACGCTCTGGTATAATTCGCCGGGAGATTGAATGAGCCGGGAGACCACCAACCGAATCGTCTTCATTCTTTCGCTGCTCGGGTTCGGGGTCTCCGTATATCTCACTCTGGCGCACCTGGGAATCGCAACGATCCCCTGCGGCCGGGAAGCCCCCTGTGAAAAAGTCGCGAGGGATTCCTTCGCGAGGGGCCTGGGAATTCCTGGGCTGGAAGCGATACCGACCGCGGCGTTCGGAGCGGGAATGTACGTCGCGATGGCAGCGCTCTCCATGCTGCGGGCGGCGGGACTGGATTCGATGCGGGAGCGCCGGGCAATCGGGGCCGAGTGGGCGCCCGCCGCCATGGGCGTCGCGATATCGGGATTCCTGTCCTACCGCGAGGCGTTCATAATCCACGCCTGGTGCTGGCTCTGCGTCACCTCCGCAGTGATCGTAACGATGTTGTGCATATTGACATCATACGAGTTGCTCAACAAAAGAACGGTGCAATTCCCGTAGTACTTGTAACCTTCGGTTATCGATTACCCACCTTGGAGTGCGGTGGCTCGACACCGCTTGCTAGGCAGCGGTTTCGTCGAATAACTTGTTCGAGGCGACACAACGTAGAAAGCGGCGGCCAGCCGCCGCACTCCAAAATAGGAAACTCGAAATATGACAACAGAACTGAACAGACAGCCGGACCAGCAGGCGGAAAGTGTGGATGAGATCCCACAATCTAAATCGTCCGGCGAAGTCAAGCTCTTTGTCGGAATACTGATCGCTGCCCTGGTGCTGGTGGCCGTCGCGGTACTGCCCACACTCCTGAATAAGATCCGAGCGCCGCACGTAGAGGAAGTGACCACAGTCCCCGAAAAGATCACCGCCGCCCTTCTCATCCCGCAATGGAGCCACATCCGCGGCGACATCTCCGCCCCGTTCACCCTCGTGGAGTTCGGCGATTATCAGTGCCCTACGTGCGAGAACGCGCACAACATGGTTACGGAGATACTGAAACGGTTCAAAGACAGGATCCGGCTGGTCTACCACCACTCCCAGATCAATCTAGGCCATCACAACGCGGGGACGCTGGCCATGGCCGCAGCAGCCGCGGACGAGCAGGGCAAGTTCTGGGAGATGCACGACCTGCTCTACAAGAACCAGAAGTCGTTCGAGACCGAGGATAAAGGCGCCGTGCTCGACGAGCTCACGCGGCTCGCCGGGGACTTGAAACTGGATGTGCTGAAGTTTCGAAGCTCGCTCACCGGCGCCGCAGCCCGAAAGGCCGTCGCCAAACAGTCCGACATCGGCGAGAAGGCCAACATCGGAGGAACGCCCACGTTCTTCTTCGTTCCGCCGTCCGGCAAGATCAAAGAGGTGCCGTTCGCGTTGCTCGAAAAGTTTCTTGCCAAGGACGCCAACTGGAAATGATTTGATCGTAACAGTTCAGGAACTGTGAGAGTGAATTGTGATTAGGCGTGAGCGAGCATTTGCTGGCAGGCGAGCAGGTCCTCCTGAAAGTCGTCCGGCGCCCGAACCCGCGCCTTCCGGTCCGGACTGGCGTACACGGTGGCTCGCACATAGACAGCGAGGAATCTACGAACGGTTTTTGTGGGCCTCAGAGTCAGGGGCGAAACGAGACAATTGGATTTGACTGGAGGCTCTTTTGTTTGCGCTCCACAGGCTGGCATTTCCTAGTTACACTGAAGAATCCCCGCCCGATCTCCGTCTAACAAACAAAGGAGAAACCCAACCCATGAAACTCCACCCATTCCTCGCCATCCTCACCATCATCAACCTCGCCATCCTCGCCCTTCTGTGCGCAAGGAGCCAGCCCGCGCAGGCGGGCGGCGACTCATCGGTACTGCGAGGCCGCAGTCTCGAGATCGTCGACGACCAGGGCCGCGTCCGGGCCAGCATCAAGATTCAGACGCCGCCTGCAGACCGGTACAAGAAGCCCAACGGCAAGCCATACCCGGAGTCCGTCATGTTCCGCCTGGTCGACCCCAACGGCAGCCCGAAGGTCAAACTCGGTGCATCCGTCGATGGCGCCGGCCTCGGTCTCGGCGGAGAAACCGACCCGACGTACATCCAGGTCATCGCCGACGGCCCCGAAACACTCGTCCGCCTCACCAATAAAAACGGCCGCAAGCACCTGATCAAGCCGTGATTCCGACGGGAATGCCAGTCCGCGCAGGCTGACTTTGTAACCCAGACTTGGATTTCAATTCGCCTCTCCTAAAACTAACTTCGGCGCCCCTGAGACCCGTCGGCACGCCACAAGATTATTTCGGCTGGAACTGACTAATCCACGCGGCCCGTGCATCGCTCGAAGGCGGACCGCCGGGCATCGTCGCCAGTATTCCGACTTTGCCCGGCTGCCCGGCCCGAAATGGAACCTTCGTCGTCGGGAAAGGCACCTGAGCCGGCAGCCCCACTGTGTTCTCGCCCTTGAGCGTGATCATCCGCCCCGCAAAGCCCGACGCGCACCCGAATTGCGTCATCTGCGCGAGCTTTTGGAAACCGTCCAGATTCATCAGATCTACTGTGCCCGGCTGGTTCTGCTGGTAGACGCCCTGATTCAGCTTGATTACCGGTGTGCCCTGGAGCACTCCGCCCTGGACTTTCGCCGACGACACGACCACGCCCTTATCGTCAACGACCGCAACCTGCGCGTCCTTCAGGTTTTTGGGCAGGTTGCCGAAGGTGGCGCACTCCCCGGTCTTCTGACCAGCTGGATTGAAGAATTCAACGTGCGTGAGGTCCGGCTTCTTCTGCTGACCCTGGATCATGAGAGCCGAGTTGGCGAAGGGCTTATCGTTCCCAACGAAGACGCTGGTCGAGCCTCCATAGACCGGCAGCCCTGACTTATGATTCTGGCTGAGCAGAGACGCGCCCCCGGTGGTGACGATCAGCCCGGCCGCCGCCTTCGCCGCTACATCGATCGTCAGCCCCTTGCCGTTCCGGAAGAGGACAGAAGAAACGTTGTCTGCCGTCACGCGTTCGTTCGGATGCACGGCCCGGGCAGACATCACCGTTCCGGTCGCTTCCAGGACAACGGCCTCTTCCTTGAATTCCATCATCGTGCCCGGTAAAACGACGGCCGACGTGTAGAACGTACCTGCGGGAAGCCGGTTCTCCGCCGCCACGAAGGCGCCGGACTCGGTCTTAAAGTCCCGAGGCGGCTCAAACGCGTTCTTGGCCTCTTTGTCCTTCTTTTTCTCGTCCTCCTTCTTGGCAACCCGCGGCGGCGCATTCGGGTCGTCCCATTTCTTGACGACGACCGTGTAATTCATCTTATCGGTTTTGAACTGGATGGATGTCGTGCCCTCAGCTTTGGACTTGACCTCCACTCCGCCCGCTGCCGCGGTACCTTCCGCGATAGCAGGATTCCCGTTGACGATGGAATTCTTGTCGAGAGTCTCGCCCTTCGGTATCGGTATGAGGGATGGCTTGGTATCCTTCGTCGGGCATAGATACAGCCGGTATTCGCGCGAGCCCATCGTCTGCTTGCCGAGAATAGGCGCTTGCGGGGTATCGCCGCCGCCCTGGACCCCAGCCTGCTGATTATTCGGATACTGATCGACCTTGACGTGGATTTTGACGTTCCGATCGTAGGACCCGCCGGCTTTCATTTGGACATGCAATTTGATTTCAATGTCCGTTTCGCCCTTATCCCCCGGACTGATAGTGATGCCATCCTTCTTGTCGTTTATGCCAAGCTCCCCAACATGGCCCTCCGTCGAAGTAAATCCATCGATCGACACCTTGTCATCCTTCCCCGGCTTCACGTCGAAGAGCTCGACAAGCTTGTATGGCTTTGGATTCTCTCCGGTACAAAGCGGCTTCATAGTAATCGTAATTACCGTGTCCGTGCGGCTCTTATCCGTAATCTGCCCCATTCCGCCCTGACCAATGGACGCGCCGGGAAAGAGGAATGAAAAGAGGAGCGCCTGGAGGATTGCGGTACGTCCGCGCATGACACACGGTCCTTTCTGGACGGAGGGGATCCGCCCGCGAAGCAGTGTTCGGTCCGGTGAAAGGCCGGGCAGCCGCTTGGGGTTTGGGGAACGAAGAAGCGGATGCCGGATGGTGGGTCAAGCCGCGATAACTATAACAAAATACCGCCTAACTGTCAACTGATACCGTGCCACCAAAGCCGCCTCACGCCCTAATTCCCCATTCTCCCATTCCCGTCGTTCCCCCATTCCCTCCTTTCCCGGCACGACAGCACTCCACCACTCCATCACTCCGATGTATCTCACCCCTCACGCCCTATCCGCCGTGGAACAATCCTGCATGCCGTACGTCATCTCTATGGGATGATTCCGTGGACGAGGCCGCGCCGCCCGCGCAGCCGCTCATACGAGCGATCGCAGCCACGCCGAAAGGAGAACGATAATGAGTCCGCGATTTGCATATAGGATTGCCGTTTCGGCCATTGTGATATTGGCGGGATGGGCGACGACGACCGCCGCAAATGCCCAGGACCGATCGAAAGAAATCAAACAAGAACGCAAGTTCGAACAAAAGGAGCGCGAGCTCTCCCAGAAAGATTGGAAAGAGCATCAGAAGGTCCTTCATAAGCAAGCCGAGGAGCAAGCGAAATTCGCCCGAAAGACCCGCCACGACGACGAAAAACGGTTCCACAAGCGAGGGTCGAAGCTGGATAAAGCCAGCAAGAATAGAGCAAAGTGGGAGCGGGAGCACAACAATTGGCACGCCCACCATCCGCGCCGACGCCATGATCCCAACTGGGTACGCCAGCACGATCGCTGGCACGCCGAACACGATAAGTGGATCGGCGCACCGCACCCGCGATAGACGCTGGTTCCCTAAGCGTCTTCGTTCTGGTATACCAACTGGCGTAACCAAAGCCGCCGCTCCTAATAGGGCGGCGGCTCTTGCTACGATTCCCGCATTGAAAATTGCAAAGTGGTCATTGCAAATTCGCGCACATCGTTACTCCGGCCTTGCTTTCCTGCGCTGACGTCTACACTCTGACCGCTGTGCCCTTCTCACGAACCAAATCGCCGCCCGAATCGTACAATAACCTGAGATCCCAGGACCATGAGCAAGAAGTGAAAACCCTGCGCCCGCTGCCCGGACAAAGCCTGTAAGGACTGCCCGAAGGCCCGGAAGAAGTCCAGGAAATAACGGGCCCTCTATCCCACGTTCCCAATTCTCCCAGTCCGCGAAGGCGGACTTCGCAACCCAGACACGGATTTGAATCCGTGACTCTTGATTCCGTGACTTCCCGGCCGCCCAACACCTAACGCCTGCCACCTATCCCATATACAACCTTAAGCTGGTATCGAAACGCCTCTGTCGGCAGCTCTGCAAACCGCTCCCGAACCCGCCGTTCGAAATCCGGCTTCACCTCCTCTTGCATGAGAAAGTGCCGGACCTGTTGACCGCCAGGATAGAACCGACGTGCCAGTATGATCCCCGCGCTCGATTCGTGTTCCGATTCCTCCGTCCAGCAGCGCGGCTCAAAGCCTGCGTTGGTCAAGAGTGCCGCCAGCTTCTCGGGTGTGTCCATCTGCTCCTTCGCGTCCGGGCCCGCCGGGTCTGGCGGCGCGCCGAAGTTGTCCAGCTCCTCCCTCCACACCAGGTCAGCCGCGCAGTCCGGCGGAAGTCCCCACGTGACTACCCCCAGCACTCCGGTCGGCTTCAAGATTCGCGCCGCTTCCCCCAGCCCGTCGGGAGGAGAGGCCAGATGGAATAACATAAACGCCATCACCGCCGCGTCGAACGCCGCGTTCCGCAGGGCAAGCCGTCCGGCATCCATCTGCGCCAACTCAATCGAGGATTTGCATTTTGCATTTTGCATTTTGCAAATCTCCATTCCGACGCGCAGCATCCCATGCGACCGATCCAATCCGACTATTACCGCTGCAGGAGCTGCGCGCCCGATGTCCGGAATCAGCGTTCCTGTTCCCGCGCCGATATCTATCACCGTCCGGGCATCAGCGAGCGGCATCGCGTCCAGGAGCCGCCGGGCTAGTGGATGCAGGATAGGCGCCCAATATCGCGCGTACGCTTCCGCCTCCCGATCATACCGCTCCGCAACTGCTGCCGCCCGCTCCATTGTCGATCCCCCATTGAATCCCGACTGTTCTATGATTCCGCAGCCTGAGAGAGAAACCTTCACCTCTCCGATGCAACACCCGCTCCAACCCGCGCCTAAAGGACTAGAAGGGTAATGCTGCCCTCGACTACGCAAAATCCAGCCCCGGTCCACCCTGGCAGAGCTTCATGGACAGCCGCGGCTTTCTCTCCCCGGAAATGGTCGAGCAGAAGAAGCTGAAGGCCGCCAACGACATGCGGGAAATGATGGATCTGCTTGCGCTCGCAATGCGGTACCGCGGATAGGCCTTCGTCCACAGAACTTGCACGTGGTGCAGCTCTATTGCATCTCATCCCCCGGGTTGGCGCAAATATCGAGCCGCAATCGCAGCCTACTGCCGCTTGTATAGCAGCGTCGCACTTCCCCGAACAAATTACGGCTTTCTGATGCACATGCCGGCAATGGAGACTCGATCTGGCAGTCGCTCCGGTCCCCCAGAATACTAACTCGCTGAGGCAGGAAGATCGCTTTCGGTTCTGGTCGCTCGTCCTCCTCTCCACCTCACTGGTGCTTCTGCTCGCACACGCGTTCGTCCCGACCCACCAGTTCGTGCAGAGGGGGGATGATGCGTTCTACTACTTCAAGATCGCGCAGAACTTCCCTCGCTATGGTTTCATGACTTTCGACGGGATTCACGCTACCGACGGAGTCCAACCACTGTGGGCCATTATCCTCTGCGCACTCGCCTACCCGCTGCAGTGGCTGGGAATCCGCGATCCTGATACGGTCGCGCGGTTCTTCGTTGCCATAACGGCGCTCACACACGCTGCCTCGTGCATCGTGCTCTTCCACCTATTGGCCCGCACGGTGTCCACTGCCGTCGCCATAGCTGCCGCCGGCGCACTGCTCTTCCCACTCGATATCGTCTGGAGCCGGGTGTGGGGAATGGAGAACAGCCTGTATGCGCTGATGCTCGTCCTGACTGTCAGCTACTACCATCTTCGGTTCTTACCCCGCCCGCAAAACCGCGGCGCCTTGATCCTGGGTTGTCTGCTGGGTCTCACGGCCTTGAGTCGTCTGAACGCGGGGCTTTTCGTCGCCTGTCTGCTCGTTCACTTACTGTTCTGCCGCACTATCCCTCGATCACATCGATGGCGGTTCGCGGCGCTCGCTGCCCTGGCAACAGGTGTCGTCGTGCTGCCCTATTTTGCGGCTTCCGCCGCCTCTACCGGGCGGTGGACGCCGATCAGCGGTGCAGTCAAGCGAGTGCTCGCGGACCAATACTTGGAGAAGCAGGGGATCGAACGCCGGGTCTCCGTGGACTTCATTAAGCTTGCAGGGACACAGGCCAAGAACGCCGGCAGCTATTTCGTTACTTCCCGCGCAGGCGACGCGCTCTGGCTCCTGGGGTACCGCGCCATTCACGACGGGGCCGTTCGCTGGCGTACCCTCCTGTCGATCCTGTTCGCTATATTGATCATCCCAGTCCTGGTGAGCCGTAACTTAGGGTGGTTTGCGATTCTTCGGGAACGATTCGCAAGGCTGCGCCCGTTCGGGTACGTACTTGCATTCGGTTTGGCCGATGCCACCGTCTCGATCTTTCTCTTCCCCAACCAGACGGGCTATGCCATGACGCGTTGGTGGTTTGCGAATAATGAGATAATAACCGTTGTAATCGTGGCGACGCTGACCGGCACATTCGGAGCTTATCTTGCCGCGAATTTCCTGAGCCGACGGCGCTCAATGGCCTTGGCGCTGGTTTGGATCGCGGGTCTCTCCCTGTTCCACAACCAGGAAATGCTGCGGTTCTACTTTCGGGACACCATAGAGTATCGTGACTGGAACTTGTCCTATAACGACGAGCCGTATGGCGCGGCAAGATGGGCGGCTCAAAATCTGCCTGCTGATGCAACCATTGGGAGCTGGAACGCAGGCCTCCTCGGTCACTATGCGCGGCAAAGGGTCGTGAACCTGGATGGACTCGTTAACGATTCAACTCTGGTGCCTTATATAAAGGACAAGCAGATCAGCAAGTACATCCTGCTGAATCGGATACAGTATATCAGCGATATCGACTTCGAGATTAGGAAGCAGGACGTCCGTCGGCAGCTGCAATTGACCCCGGTCTACAGCCACTACTCGAAGTTCATGCAGCAGCCGTTCTACATCTACAGGGTCGACGGTCGACGCAGCTAAGCTGCCGGCAGTGCGCAGGAGCAACTGATCGGCGCCAAGCCGCGCGTCGACAGATCCGCTCACACACCCTCCATAATCTGACCGGCCCCGACGTCCACCAATCGATCACCCTGCCCTGTGGTATACTAACCCCCGTAATTAAGCCGCCGCTCCACCCATAAAGGTTGGCGGCGGCTATTGCTATGATTCGGCCCGGACAAACGTAATAAACCAGGAACCCCTTCGTTCCGTACTGAATCAACAGTTCAATTTCTTTTCCGAGTCGATGAAGATCGACTTTGCGATAGGTTGCCGCGACTTTAGTCGCCCGGTCTCTGCATCCAGGTTTCAACATGAGTGATTTCTTGAGAAAACTCTTCGACTCCAACGAGCGCGATATCGCAAAGTATCGCGCCGTCGCAGACTCGATAACCGCATTAGAGCCCGAGATATCAAAGCTCTCCAACGCCGAGCTCCGGGATAAGACCGACGAGTTCCGCGAGTTCGTCCAATTGAATTGGAAGAAGAAGATGGACGACCTCGAACGCGATGGCGTCCTCGAATCCGAGCGGAAAGACAAGACCCGCAGAGCGCTGGATGAGGTCCTTGACGAGATCCTGCCCCAGGCCTTCGCCGTTGTCCGAGAGGCCGGCAAGCGCGCGCTCGGCCAGCGTCACTACGACGTTCAGCTCATCGGCGGCATGGCCACGCACGACGGCCGCATCGCTGAGCTGCGAACCGGTGAGGGCAAGACCCTCATGGCCACCCTCCCGCTCTATCTGAACGCTCTGGCCGGCAAAGGCGCCCACCTCGTTACAGCGAACGATTATCTCTCAAAGGTCGGCGCGGTCTGGATGGGCCCCATCTACCATCTTCTGGGAATGACCGTCGGCATCATTCAAGGACAATCGCCCGAGACGGGAGACATCGGCGGCTCATACATCTATGATCCCGAATATGAGGATCCCGATCCCCGATACACTTACTGCCGGGCCATCTCACGCCGTGAGGCCTATGCCTGCGACGTCACCTACGGCACGAATAACGAATTCGGGTTCGACTACCTCCGCGACAATATGGCCTTCTCCGCGGACGAGCTCTCCATGCGCGAGCTCCACTACGCGATTGTGGACGAGGTCGACTCCATTCTCATCGACGAAGCGCGCACGCCGCTCATCATCTCCGGC
>ORMF010395192.1_pt1 | contig 11555 bp, 8 predicted proteins | sample 1779871 | NCBI WGS metagenome assembly ORMF01 (sample SAMEA104232316, study PRJEB22302) | groundwater metagenome | biome: forest; feature: aquifer; material: groundwater | place: USA | collected 2011-08-07 | depth 5.4 m
ACTATCTCGAAAACAAGCTTAATATTGTTGAAATTAAACCGTTCTCTTCAGGCAAAAGAGCAGAAGTTAAATGCTACGGTGCCGACGACGTCAGAGAAGGCGTTGCTATAATGCATCATGAAAAAGTTGATGCTTCAATAACAGGCAACTCAACAAATCCAACACGTTTTCAACACCCTGTAGCTGGTACTTATAAACTTGAATGTAATGAACTTGGAAGAAAATACTTCTCAGTAGCTTCAGGTGGCGGCACAGGAAGAACTCTACATCCAGATAACATGGCGGCAGGTCCAGCTTCATACGGAATGACAGACACTATGGGCAGAATGCACGCTGATGCTCAATTTGCTGGCTCTTCTTCTGTTCCTGCACACGTAGATATGATGGGATTAATAGGAATGGGAAACAGCCCTATGGTAGGTGCTACTGTAGCTGTTGCTGTCGCTGTAAAACAAGGAAGAATGACAGAGAGCGAAAAGTTCAAAAGTCAATGTGGAGAATGTCGCTGTTAAACATAACAGGCCGATTTTCCGACAAGGATAATTCCAAGGGAGGCAAAAGCGCCTCCCTTTTTATTTAATTCATTTTTTTTAAAGCATGAAATCAGATGAATTAATCTTATCATTAACGATTGAAGCATTACCTAATTCATGACGTAACAGCTTTAGTTTATTTTCAACACCTGAGTTAAAATTGCCAATGCTAAAGTCTGATTTAATCACTCTATGACAAGGTATTATCAAAGGAAATGGATTATTTTTCATAACAGTACCGACAGCTCGAGAAGCGTTTGGATATCCCGATAACTCAGCAAGTTTACCATATGAAATCACTTTTCCCAATGGCACGGTTTTTAAAACACTCAACACTTTCCTCGAAAAAACATTTAATGGTGAAAAATCCAACATTTCAAGAGCGATATCTATAGGTTTTCTCACTGAAAAAAAAAGCTCAAGTTCATTTTTTAAAAAATTGATAGACTCATTATTTTTAACTATCTTTGAATTATCTGGAGCTTTTTCTGATATTTCCACACTTGAAATAAGCCCCAAATCGCTATTGTTTGAATAAATAGTGACATATCCTATAGATGTTTTAATAAACTCATAGCTTAACATTTTCAAAACCTTTAATTAATAATTTTTTTACGCAATCTCTCAACAATATCGATCTCTGAAGCTACTACCACTTCACCTTTAATTGGCATAAGCATATCACCATTATTAAATAAATGGTTCTTTTTTATTTCAGTAGACATTTGTTCTCCGTTAATAAATACTGCATGAAAACCAAGTTTATTTAATATTGCAAATGATGCAGCATAATCCCAAAGTTTGATATTAGCACCGACATATGCCATGAATTTTCCTGAACCTGTAAAACAAAACGAAGCTGTAGCACAACATAAAACTAAAACAGGATTCGGAATATCAATAATTCCATTTTTAGCAAATTTTTGTGTAAGAACAACAATATCATATTCATTATAACAGGAAGATGTTTTTAAAAGTTTTTTAAAATTAAGAAGAGATGGATTTTTATCGCTAAATGTATCAATTTTAGCAGTAAAAACATCGTCACCGCAAGTAATAAACATCTCTTTAAAAACAGGAAAATAAACTGCGCCTTCTTGAATTACTCCATTAACAGCAAAACCAATTGAAATTCCCCAAAATGGCAATCCATTTGCATACTGTACTGTGCCGTCGATAGGGTCAACAATCCAAACTGTATTTTCCAGTGCTGATTTCAAATAAGATTTTTCTTTTAAATTTAAACTCTCCTCACCTATCACATAACTTCCATCTCTTAAATTTTCAAAAATAGAGGCCAATTCAAATTCAATTTGCTTATCAGCTGCCGTTACAATGCTAAGATCATCCTTTATCTCTTTTTCAGCAATATCGTAATATTCAAAGGCTGTTTTAGCTGCATTAATCAATATTTCTATTATTTTATCAGGCTCCCATTTAGTCATATCAAATCAACCTTTTTCATGTTTATACTCATACGCTTTGAGATTTAGGTATTGTACAGCATTGTTCCACACTCAATTATAAAAATTTCACGGCATAAATTTAACATACTTTAAGTATAAATTATATCTCGTTTTTCAATGAAATAATACTTGCCGCCATAAGACTTATCTCTTTGTATGAATAATAGATAACCCATATTGAAAAAATCAAAAAGAATGGCATCTTAACAGGCTTTATGTTATTAATTTAACGCTTGATAATAATGATTAATATAGCTTTGATAAAAACTACTTAGGATATATTTTCATTTAAAAGACGAAAGGAATTTATATTATTATGAGTTATCTCATAGCCTCACATTATACAATGATTGCTGTTTTTGTTATATACTCAATAACTGTAGCCCTTTTAATGATTTACGGATTTCATTCATATTTTATGATTTTTTTATTTTATAAAAAACAGAAACCAGCCAGAAAAAACGTAGAAGAGATAATAAATGAATTTTATAAAAAAACTTCAGATGAGAACTTACCGTTTATAACAGTACAACTTCCAGTCTACAATGAGGCTGAAATAGTTAAAAGATTAATGCTCTCAGCGGTTGAGATTGATTATCCAAAAGATAAATTTGAGGTACAAGTAGTAGATGACAGCACTGATGTCACAAAAGAAATAATTGACAATTATATTAATGAACTTAGAAGAACTAAAAAAGCGGATATTTATGTTGTTAGAAGAGTAAATAGAGAAAATTTTAAAGCTGGGGCCTTAGCAAACGGATTAACAATCGCTAAAGGTGAATACGTTGCTATTTTTGACTCTGATTTTATAATACCTTCTAACTTCTTAAAAAGGATCATAGCACAAATACATGGCAGAGACGAGATTGCATGCGTACAGTCACGCTGGGGACATATTAACAGGTTTGAAAACTGGCTTACAAAGGCGCAGAGCATAGCGCTTGATGCTCATTTTGCAGCTTCACAAGGAGCTAGAAATTACAATGGATTGTGCATGAACTTTAACGGCACTGCAGGAATATGGCGAATTTCGGCAATAGATGCTGTAGGCGGATGGTCTGGAGATACTTTAACGGAAGACATGGATTTGTCATACAGAGTTCAGATTCATGGTTACAAAATGGCATTTGATTTCGATATGGTATGCCCAGCTGAACTTCCCAACAATATGCATGCCTTTAAGAGCCAACAAAAAAGGTGGGCAAAAGGCGCAATGGAAACTGGGATTAAGCTTCTACCAAGCATACTAAGGTCAAAAAATTTAACTTTTCACCAAAAATTCGAAGCATTTATGCATCTGACAAATAATTTTGCCGCCGTTTTGATGATTATTCTTACTATTTTAACTTTACCTGTACTAATTGCAGCACCACAAATCCATTATGGTTCATGGCTGCCAGTACTATGGACTGTTGTCGTTGCTGCCTCTCTTTCTCCGTGTATATTATATACAGGCAGTGGAGCTGCCACGAAAAAAGGCTTTTTTTCTTTCAGAAATTTTCCTGTAATGATAGCAGTTGGTACAGGACTTTGTGTAAATAATTCAATTGCGGTAATCGAAGCTGTTTTGGGCAAAAAGTCTGCCTTTATAAGAACGCCAAAAAGTGGCAGCGAAAGCAATATAAGCAAAAAAAGTACCTACAAGGTAAACAGCAAGCTTATGCCTGGACTTTTTGAATTTTTCTTAGGTGTTTATTGCCTAATTACTTTTATAATTTACCTTGTACACTACCAGTATTTTTTTGGTTTTTTTATCGGTGCTTACGCTATAGGATTGCTTGTTTTTGGCTATTCCACTTTAAATATTATTTGGAAAGATTCAAAGAGCTCGGCTCAAAAAACTATTTAAGCAAATCTATTTTAGCATTTCATGAATTTAAAATATACCAAAAGTATCTCAAAAATTGGTTAATTTACGATAAAACTGACTCAGATTTAATGTGAGTTTTTCTAAAACCAATTAATTATGGGTATAATACCTAACAAGAATAAAATAGGACAGTAGTATCAAAAAAACGAAGCTGATAAAACTTGTATAAAATGAGTAACAAACTTAAAAATTCACTTAACAATGCTGAGTTTTCAGTTCTTTTTGAAGTAGCAACTCCAAAAACAGACTCACATCTTGAATTTGCAGTATCACGGACTAAGCCAATTTGTGATGCTGTAGATAAAATTTCAAATTTCAATTCAGGAATTGCATTTACCGATAAACTTAATTGTTTAGATTCTTACAATATCTTAAGCTTTGCAGATGCTTTATGTGGAAACGAAAACAGAGATAGACACATTTTCTTCATTTCTGGAACCAATTCAACAGTTGACGATATTCTTAAACTTATAACCAATTCTATTGATGCAGGCTTTACAAACGTTATACCTGTGTCAGGTAATCCATTAAATCAAAAAAAACTCTCAAAACGTAAAGACTCCTTTACTGAAAGTACAAAAATAATATCTGAAGCAGCTTTCAAGTTAAAAGAAAATTCTAATCTTAATATCGGCGGCGTAGTTAATCCGTTCAAATACTCACCTGGGAATTTATATACTCAATATTTTAAGCTTTTAAAAAAAATAAAACTTGGGGCAGAGTTTATTGTTTCACAAGCTGGGTGGGATATGTATAAGTATCAAGAACTTCGCTGGTGGTTGGAAAACAGAGGATGTTTCATCCCTTCACTCACAAGGATTGTATTCTTAAATCCAGAAAAACTTGATGAACAAATTTTATTAAAAAACAACAGTGTCCCTGTATCACCTGACTTCATAAATATTCTTAAAAAAGAAGCTCAACTTGGATATTCACAGTTTATTTTGTCACAATGGAGACGTTTGCAGCTTATGATTAGTGGGCTAAAGCTTCTTGGGCACAGCGGCGTAATAATTAATGGAATAGAATCTTCTGAGAACATAAAATTAGCAGAGGTCAAAATAAGTACTGCTTTAAAAGAGTTTAGTAATTTTGATGAATGGAAAGAAGCTTACATCAACTTTACAGGCAGAGCTGAAATGTATCCATATCCATACAAATTTTATTCATTTAAAAACCTCTTTAACTCTGCCTTTAACGATCTTTTACAACCAACAATTATGGAAGATCCTATTTTTAGTAAAAAAGAAATCATCAAAGAACATTTACTAAATTTTATCTTTTCCAAAGCTGAAAAAAAAGATCCATCTCATCTATATTTTTTAAAGAAAATTTTGACGGGCTGTAGTAAGCATTGTGATGAATGCACCTTGTCAAAAAATTTCAATGTGTGCATAAAACAGTGCCCAAAACTTATGGCAGACGGACCTTGCGGTGAAGTAAAAATAAATTCTTCGTGTTGCCTTTCTTCACGCGAATGTGTCTATTCAAAGGTATTCAGGATAGCTTCTCAGCAAAAAGATATTCACAAACTCGAGGAGATGTTCACTTAAGAATAAGCTGATTTTTCAGCTCACTATCGTGATATTTAACAAAGCTTTCTTCTGTTAAAGAAGATGTAATAACGTCAGCCATTTTATCATAAAATAGATACCCCAAATGCCCACCATGATTGATTAGTATCATTTTATCGCCCATAGTTGATTCAAGCCAGTTCATATCGTTATCAGAAACAGTAAAGTCATCAGCTGTATGTATTATTCTAACAGAACTGTTATTTTTTAAAGTATCAGATATAAATTTCAAGCCTGATGAATTACTAAATTCTTCGAGATTAAAATCAATGCCGAATTTAGTTTTATAATATTTTTTCAAAAATATATTCAAGTATGAAAAATAATTATAAGTATCAATTTCTTTATAAACATTATCTCGGCTAAACCATGAATAATCAGTATTAATTATCCCCAAATTATCTTGTTGACAAATTGAAAAAATCAATTCTGACAATGTTAAATGAAATGTCAGTCCAATCACATATTGAGCTTCCTCAGACGTAAATGGTAGATCATCAGAAGAGCTTAATTTATTATTTTTAAAATTATTAAATACTTTTCCCGCTTTTGTTAGTTTTTTACTTATTTGGTTTGGCGTCCATGACGAGGAGTTTCCATAGAATCCATCAATTTTGTTCATAGCATAAAGCAAATCAACAGGTGGATTAAGCGCCAAATATCTTTTAAAACCTATTTTATTGCCGTCTGTGATTTTAGATTCAATATCGGCAATATACAGAGTCTCCAAACCGCCCAAAGAATATCCAACAAGATACTTTTCACCTATACGTTCAGGATATTCTCTATTAAGTTTATTGTTTATTATGAAAAGCGCATTGTATATGTCTTCTGAATCTTGAATTGTATAACCTGGAGTAAGGACACTAGATGCAGATTGATTAAATTCCCAATTAAAAACGCTGCTTATTACAACTACAGAATATCCTTTTAAATAAAAAATCTCAGCAAATGCTGTAACTGTAACTCCTGTATAATGTGTGCCTAATCCTGGAATTATGTAAACTATCGGTGCATTTTTTTCTTGTAACCATAATTTATATTGCATTTCGGGCTTATTTTCGGATATAGGAATGGAATTCACGAAACCTTTTTTGTAAAAATTCGACCTCATGTAAAATTGTTTTTCCCAAAATGTCCTTTCAATATTTCCAGAATAAAACATGGCTGAACGCAATGTGTCAATTGCAGGAGATTGTGAAGGATACCCTATGAGCAAAAGTGGACCTGCAAAAAGAGCTACAGGCAAAACTCCAAAAATTAAAACTGTGATAAACAATAAAACATTCTTTTTCATTTATACCTTCAACAACCTATTCTATATTTGCATTTTCAGGGCTTTTTGCCGCCTGCATCTGAATCTGCTTAAAAGCAAACCACAACGTTTTAAACGTCTGATATGGGTCTATGCTTGAATCATACACTCTTTCATAATCATCAATCACAAGCGTCATATCATTTAACTCAATTCCAGACTTTATTCCGAGGCTTACAAAATTTATAAGTCCATACGGCGGTATCCATGTCAAAGGATCTGCCAACCAATCAAAAATTAACCCTACACTATCTCTCAAAGTTGAACTCCCTTGAACTGGCAAAACTAAATAAAACCCTCCTCCTATACCCCAATATTGAAAAGTTTCGCCAAAACTGTTGGCATCAGGTTCTATTTCCCAAATAGTTCTGGCAGGGTCATAAAACCCTACAATTCCAACAGTTGTGTTTATCCCAAATCTTGCCAGCTCTAGCCCAGATCTTTCAACTCTAGCTTGAAGTAAACAGTTTATTAATCTACCTGGTACTTCAATATTGTCTGCCATGCGTGAAATTCCTTCTCTAAAATATTCAGGAATTACAAATCCGTAAACTTTCCCTATAGGCTTAATAATATACCCAATAAGTATGCTGTTTGTAGCAAACATGACTCTATTATAACCTTCTAAAGGATCAGGAGTGGTGTATATTTCCAATATGTTTAACGAACGATATTCGCCTATTTCATAGTAAATAGGTGAATTTTTATAAAATATTTCAATATCTTCTGTTATAATTGTCTGTTTTGATACATGTGCAGGAATTTGAAAATAACTGTTAATATCGTTTGCTAAAGCGGAAGAAAAAGGCAAAACAAAAGCAGTGCCAAATAAAACAAATCTTATAAAACAAGGAAACAAGAATTTAGAACAAAATTTATCCATTAATTATAACGTCTAGTGATTAGCATGATTAATTACAATTCTATTTATTGGGAAGAACTGATTTTCACATGCTGACTAATTATAATAAAATGTTTTAACCTAGTCAATAGACAAAAAGCCCAAAAAGTAATTTAATGCAGCAAGAGATTCCAAACATCTGCTATCTAAATAACAATTAAGTGCTTATTTACTTTGTATTCTACTAAGATTGTGCAAGTTCTTTGAGTTCACTTATAATTGTCTCTATATCATCTATAGATACTTCAGAAAAGTGTATTCCGTGTGGATAAATCAGTATATTTGGACCCATTGCACATAAACCAAGACAGTGAGTCAATGATACCCTTATATGCTTCGCCCAATCTAAAGCTGCAAGCTTTTCTTTCAATATTTCTTTAACCTTCAAACTATTGCCGTCAGCACATGATTTGCTAGTGCCCTTTCTATCGTTACCACAAACAAACAGATGAATTTTATATGGTAATTCACTCGATTTTTTCATAAAAACATTTCCTCTTAAAGTTTATTCAACTGTTACACTTTTAGCCAAATTTTTAGGCTGGTCTATAGAGCACCCTCTCTCTTTTGCAACATAATATGCAAAAAGTTGAAGTGCTACTACCGTCGGTATAGAAGCTGTATATTTAGAACATTTTGGAATCCATATTATATCTTCAACATGATCTTTAATTTCATCATCACCTATAGTAGCCACGGCGATAATAGGAGATTTCCTAGCTTTACATTCCTGTATATTACTAATCACTTTATCTTTTCCAGGAATATCATTTGCTAAAACAATAACAGGTACATCTTCCTGAAGAAGTGCTATTGGACCATGTTTCAGCTCAGCTGCATGATAACCTTCAGCATGAATATAGCTTATTTCTTTCAATTTCAGTGCACCTTCCAAAGCAACAGGATAAAGATACCCACGTCCTATAAAAAAACAGTTATTTATCTTAGAATATTTTTTTGCAATTTTTTCAATTTTTGAGGCCTCTTTCAAAACTTCTTCTACCATTTTTGAAATATTTTGTATTTCGTTAACGATTTCCAAACCTTTTTCTCTAGACAATCTTTTCGTACGCCCAAACTTTAAAGCCATCATCAAAAGTACTGCAACTTGACAAGTAAAAGCTTTAGTTGAAGCTACACCAATCTCAGGACCAGCGTGAAGATAAACACCTCTTCCAGCTTCTCTTGCGATAGTTGATCCCACCACATTACAAAGAGCTGCTATCGAAGCTCCCTTCATCTTAGCTTCTCTTACTGCCGCAAGTGTATCAGCAGTTTCTCCCGATTGGCTTATTGCTAAAACAAAAGTATTTGGATGAATTATTGGATTTCTGTATCTAAATTCCGCTGCCTGTGCTATTTCAGTCGTTATATCAGCAAGATCTTCAAAAAAATATTCACCTAACAAGGCGGCATTTAAGCTTGTGCCGCAACCAGCTATAATTATGTTTGAAATATGTATTATCTCTTTTGGGGTCAGAGATAAACCTTGCAGGTAAGATGTCCCATATTCAACATCAAGCCTTCCCCTTATTGCATTTTTAATAGACTCAGGCTGCTCAAAAATTTCTTTAAGCATAAAGTGTTCAAAACCGTTTTTTTCTGCAGCACACGGATCCCAGTCAATTTCCATTGCCTCTCTGCTTACAGGCACATTATCAATATTTCTTATATCTAAATCACTGTCTTTAACTAATGCTATATCATCGTCATCAAGATATACAACCTGTTTTGTAAATGAAATTATGGCTGATACATCACTAGCAACTATCATTTCATCATTGCCAACACCTATAACAATTGGACTTCCACGCCTTGCAACAACAATTTCCCCAGGATGATTTTTAGAAATTACGGCAATGCCAAAAGTCCCTTGAACTTTTTTAAGTGCATTTGCCACAGATTCAATAAAATTACCGTTATAACATTCATTTATCAAATGTGCCAAAACTTCGGTATCTGTTTGAGAAATAAACTCATAACCTGAATTGGTTAACTGTTTTTTTAGCTGCATGTAGTTTTCAATAATTCCATTATGCACAACTGCAAAAGTTTTATCTTTATCAAAATGTGGATGAGCATTATCTATCGTTGGCAATCCATGAGTAGCCCATCTAGTATGAGCTATTCCAACATGCACATTATCTTTTGCGAATTCTAAGTGCTTTGATTCAATCAATTCTCTTAATTTATCAACCTTCCCAACTTCCTTAATTACATCAATATTGCCATTTTCAAATATTGCTATTCCTGCCGAATCATAACCACGATATTCAAGGCGTTTTAATCCATTTAAAAGAGTATTAATAAGTGGCCTTTTACCGACGTATCCAACTATTCCGCACATAAATTCCCCTTCAATTTAAATCAAAATTCGTTTTATTTCTCTTTTTAAAATATCATAACCATTCTGTGTCAAAATAGACTCAGGGTGAAATTGAATTCCAACAAAATTTTTCCCTCTTACACCATGTATTTGATTATTTTCATCATATGAATATTCATAGTCAGCTGAAGCTGTTTTAGGTTCATAAATACCTGTAAAGGTGTTATAAAATCCAACAATTTCATTTTTCCCAAAAAAGTCAATATTTTTAGCTACTCCCTGCCATAACTCTTTTTTATGAGCTACTTTTAAACCTAAGTATCTACAGAGTAGCTGATGCCCCAAACATATACACATAAACTTTCTATTTTCATTAAAAAGCACTCTTAAAATTTCCATATTTGCTGCCATTTTAGGATCATCTAATTTATTTGGATTGCCAGTTCCTGCACCAAGAATCACAATGTTTGATTTGTCTTTAGAAATATCAAAATCAGAGAACCTGGAAATTTTAACACGCATTCCCATTGAAGAAAGAATATGCTTAAGCATATAGCAAAAATCGTCTTCATTGTCAATTATTGTTAGAGATTTATTTAAAAATTCGTTGACCAATGTCTCTGTTTTTTCCTGCCTAAAAAACCAAAATTTCGATAAATTCTTATTTCGGTCGTAAAGCTTTTCCAAAATATCGGAATCTTCATCAAAATAAGGCAAAATTTTCTCTTTTAAAGTTTTCCCTGATGAAGTAACAGCATTTAATGCAGCTTTTAATTTAGATTTAACCTCTTCCAGTTCATCTTCAACCTTTGAATTTCTAACTAACGTAGCGCCCACTCTAGCTGAAATTTCTCCGTCTTTCTTTATGTTCAATGTGCGTATTAAAATAGCACTATCCATATAGTGTCCATCTTCGTTCTTCCCCACAATAACAGCAGCCGCCCCATAATACTCTCTCCCTTGAGGTTCATATTTAGCATTAATTCTGCAGGCGCTTTCCATAGGTCCTCCGACAATCGTTGCTGCATACATAGATTCCCTAAAAATATCCTTCAAAGATTTTATGCTTCTTCCAGTTAAAAGGTATTCTGTGTGAATCAACGCAGACATTTCTTTAATAATAGGACCGACTATAATTCCACCTTGTTCACAAATTCTTGCCATCATTTTGAGCTCTTCGTCAACAACCATAAAGAGTTCATTAATCTCTTTTTCGTCCGAAAGAAAATTTAAAAAATCTTTTTTAAATTTATAAAGTGAATCATTTTCAGTTTTTCTGTACGTGCCGCTAATAGGATGCATTCTGACTTTATTATTATCTACAATAATATGCCCTTCAGGACTTGCACCTAGGAAATATTGTTCACCATCGTAAATCAAAAATGTCCAATGGATGCCGTATTCAGAAACAAGCATTCGCTTATAAATAGAAAGCGCTTTATTCAAAGACATATCAAATATTTTGGCAGAAGCTTTCCTGGGAACTACAAAATTACAGCCTTCCCCGTTGCCAATTTCATTTTTTATAATATCTGCTAAAAGTTGTTTATATTCATCATCAGAATAA
>ORMF011464275.1_pt1 | contig 11553 bp, 9 predicted proteins | sample 1779871 | NCBI WGS metagenome assembly ORMF01 (sample SAMEA104232316, study PRJEB22302) | groundwater metagenome | biome: forest; feature: aquifer; material: groundwater | place: USA | collected 2011-08-07 | depth 5.4 m
AAATGTCAGGGATGTCCCCGGCTGCACATGAGTGGGGAGAATCGAGTCCCGCTAGGGACGGCACTCTGGCGCGACACAGACTCCGGAGGGACGACCCAGATTGCTTCCGCGCCCCGGGGCGCTGACTGAAACCGCCGATGCGTTCTCTCGTCGCCCGTAACTGTAACAAACAAAACACGTAAACTTGCCGATCCACGCAACCTCGTTGAGTATGGGAAAATAGAAGAACGCAATGGTGAAAGAGACCCGCAACATTCATCGCCGCGTGTTGCCCAACGGCCTGACCGTCATCACGGAACAGATGTCGCACATCCGCTCGGTTTCGATCGGCATCTGGCTGAAGTCCGGCTCGCGCGATGAGGACTCCGAATGGAACGGCATCTCGCACTTCATCGAGCACATGGTGTTCAAGGGCACCGAGAACCGCTCCGCCGAAGCCATTGCCCGCCAGGTGGACTCGATCGGCGGCAACATGGACGCCTTCACCGCCAAAGAATGCATCTGCTTCAACATCAAGATTCTCGATGAGCACGTCCCCATCGCGCTCGATGTCCTCAGCGATCTGGTGCTGCATCCTGTTTTCGACGCCGGCGACATTGCGCGCGAGCGCGGCGTCATCCTCGAAGAAATCAAGATGGACGAGGACAGTCCCGACTATCTCGTCCACGAAATCTTCACGCAGAGTTTCTGGAAAGACCACGCTCTCGGGAAACCCATCCTCGGCACGCGCGACACCGTGCGCCGCTTCGAGCGTCCCGTGGTCTCGCAGCATTATGGCGACCGCTTTGCTCCCGGCAACCTGATCGTCGCCGCGGCCGGAAATCTCGATCACAAAAACTTCGTCGAACTGGTAGCGAAACATTTCGAGCACATGAAGCCCGTGAAAAACGGCTTCCACTCGCCCCAGCCCAAAACTTTTTCCCGCATCAATTTGCGCAACAAGAAGTCGCTGGAACAGGTGCAGATCTGCATCGGCGTGCCCTCGCACCCCATCGCGCACCAGAAGCGCTACGCGTCCTACGTCCTGAACACGCTGCTCGGCGGGGGCATGAGTTCGCGCCTGTTCCAGAACATCCGCGAGCGCCAGGGCCTGGCCTACGCCATCTACAGCGACCTCAACCCCTATCGCGACACCGGATGCATGGGCGTGTACGCCGGTACGTCGCGCGAATCGGCAACCAAAGTTGTAGAGTCCGTCATAGCCGAGTTCCGCAACCTGAAGTCCACGCCCGTTCCGGACGAAGAGTTGCGCCGCGCCCAGGACCAGCTCAAAGGCAGTCTGATGCTGTCGCTCGAATCATCCACCGCGCGGATGTCGAACCTGGCCCGTCAGGAAATGTATTTCGACCGCTTCTACGGCCTCGACGAACTGATCGAGCGCATCGAAGCCGTCACCGCCGCCGATTTGCAGCAGACCGCCAACGAATTTTTTCGCGGCGACCAGATCGCCGTCACCGTGCTCGGCAATTTGAATGGGTTGAAGCTGACGCGGGAGCAACTGGTCTGCTGAACTCTCGTGTGGCGCGGACACTCCTGTCCGCGATGCCCGCAGCTTCCAGAATCCAGCGTCCCCTGGTAAGTGCAGATGACTTCACAGCTCTAGCCTACGCACTCTAGCGCGTGCCGGTAAGTTCGGCCTCGATGGAAACTTTGCGCGGCTTGATCTTTTTCCCGATCCCGCTACCCTCCGCAAGTCTCAAGTCGTAGTCATTTTGAAGATTCATCCAGAACTGGGCGGGCAGACCGAAATATTTGCCGAGACGAATGGCTGTGTCGGCACTGATGGCTCGGCCTCCCCTAACAACCTCATAAATGCCCGGAAAATTCAAGGCCTTCGCCAGTTCATACGCACTCACTCCCATGGGCTCCATAAACTCAGTTTTGAGAATTTCTCCGGGGTGCACCGCAAAGACCTTAGTCGTTTTGCCCATGACTGCTGCTCCTAGTGGTAATCCACAATCTCAACCTCAAATGCGTTTCCGTCGCGCCATACGAAACACAAACGGTACTGGTCGTTGATGCGAATACTGTGTTGTCCGGAACGATTTCCGCGAAGCGCCTCCAGTTGATTTCCTGGCGGCACTTTCAAGTTTTCGAGTGCCACCGCCGCATTCAAAATAGCCAGCTTCTTGAATGCCCTGCGGACCATATCGGCCGGAAGGCGGCGGCTCTTGCCCGTTTGCCACAGCCCTTCCGTGTCCCGGTCACGGAAACTCGCAATCATTCTCGCTCCATACTAACGCGACACACTACTATTGTCAAGCGTTAGTATTGAAGGGGCTCTTGCCCGTCCCAGCCCAGCAGCTCGGCATATCCACCACCGAGACACGGCGCAAGGCGATGTCCTAGAGCAATTCTCCAATTGCTGTAGAGTGCGAATCAAGAACGGGAGGGCACGGCTTCAGCCGTGCCGCAAGTCCCGCAAAGAGTTCCGGCTTTAGCCACTGCGGTCAGCCCCTCTACATCAACACGAGAGCTGTCCTAGACAGGACTCGACCCTCTTCAGCATACTGTTGAGTCAGCGCGTGGCCCTACTCCGTGCTGGCTCACACCAGCTCCCTCGGAGGTTGCGATGCGTTCCTTCTGGTTTTGCGCGTGCGTCCTACTCTTTTGCGTCAGCAGCTTTTCGCAGTCCGCTCCCAAAATCTCCAAAGAGGGGCAGCAGTGCCTCGACTGTCACACCGCCAGCACTCCTGGCGCCGTGGAGCAGTGGCGAGGCAGCGCCCATGCCAAAGCGGGCGTTGATTGCTATTCCTGTCATAAGGCGAACCCGGCCGACCCCGCCACTTTCGATCACTACGGGCTGAAGATCGCCGTCATCGTGACCCCCTACTACTGTGCCCGCTGCCACCAGTCCGAGGTGGACCAGTTCGAAAAAAGCCGCCATGCCGACGCGGCCCACTTCATCGGTTCGCTCGACAACGTACTGGGCGAAGTGGTGGAAGGCGGCCCGGCCGCCATGAATGGTTGCCGCCAGTGCCACGGCAGTGACGTGAAATATGTGGGCGACGGCAAGTTCGACTTTTCCACCTGGCCCAACAGCGGCATCGGACGCATCAACCCCGACGGCAGCAAGGGATCCTGTGCCGCTTGTCACGGGCGGCATTCTTTCAGCTCGGCGGTGGCCCGCCAGCCGGAGAACTGCGGCAAATGCCACATGGGTCCCGACCATCCCCAGGCCGAGATCTACGCCGAGTCCAAGCACGGCATCCAGTTCCGCGCCAATATCGCCAAGATGAACCTCGACTCTAAATCTTGGGTGGTGGGCAAGGACTACTCCGCCGCCCCCACCTGCGCCACCTGTCATATGAGCGCCACCCGCGATCAGAAGATCACGCACGACGTCGGTGACCGCATCAGCTACACCCTCCGCCCGGTCGTGAGCATCAAGCTGGAGAATTGGGAGAAGCGCCGCACCGCCATGCAGGACGTCTGTTCCAGTTGCCACGCCACCGGATGGGTCGAGAACTTCTACAAGCAGTACGACAGTACGGTCGAGCTCTACAACGAAAAGTTTGCCAAGCCGGCCAAGGCCATCATGGAGAAGCTTTACGCCAGCGGCAAACTTACCAAGACGCCCTTCGACGAAAAAATCGAGTGGACCTACTACGAACTCTGGCACCACCAGGGCCGGCGCGCGCGCATGGGCACGGCCATGATGGGACCGGACTACACCCAGTGGCACGGCTTCTACGAAGTCGCCAAGAGCTTCTACAACGAATTCATCCCCGCAGCGGAGACACTGCTGCCGGGCGTGACCGCCGACGTGATGAAGAACGACTACCACAAATGGACCCATGGCCTGACGCCCGAACAGATCCAGCAGCAGATCGAGTTCTACAAGAAGCGCTATAACCAGTAGTGATGGGCCCTCGCCTGCACCAGTGGCTGGCCCGGTTTTGGGAGGGCACGACTTCAGTCGTGCCACCAAGCCCCGCAAAACGGTTTCGGGCTTCAGCCCCCGAGGGGAATCGCTCTACGGCTTATGTAAAACCGGTTCTCGAGCAATTCTCCAATTGCTGTAGAGTGAGAATCAAGAATGGGAGGGCACGGCTTCAGCCGTGCCGCAAGTCCCGCAAAGCATTCCGGCTTTAGCCACTGCGATCAGACACTCTACATCAACACGAGAACTGCTCTAGTTTTCGTCGTCCGCTCGTGTTCCTCACCTGCCGCCCCCGTCCCACCCCTCACGACATCAGTGGGACTTGCGGCGTGCTCTGATGTGGAAGGCTGACGCGGATCACGTTCAGCAGTTCGTCGTTATCCACCGGCTTCTGGAAAAACGCCGCTGCTCCCGCCTTCAGCGCCCGTTCTTCGTTGCCGTGCGGATCGCGGGCCGTCAGCACAATCACCGGAATCGCCGACAACGTATCGCTGCTCTGCAAGCGCTCCAGCACTACAAAGCCATCCCCGGCCGGCAAGCCCAGGTCGAGAATGATCAGGTCGGGACGCTCTTTCTGCGCCGCCGCCATCACGGAATAGCCGTCGGAGGCGGTTATGATTTCGCAGTTGTTAGCCCGCAGCCGCAGCCGCAGGGCTTTTACCAGGTCTGGATCGTCATCCACGACCAGAATTTTCGGTTTCCGCATTGCTCTCTCCTTTGATTGGTTTTCTAGAACTTGTCTCATAAATCGTTTTCGGGAGGGCACGGCTTCAGCCGTGCCGCCCAGAGCCCCGTAGAGACTGGGCTTTAGCCCCTGAGGGCGTACGCCAGAACCCCGGGGAATCATTTGTGAGACCAGTTCTAGTTGAAATGTTTGCCGCCGTTCCCTGCACTCTTCTGCTTCTTGTCCATGCTTGTCATGATCATTTCCGTCACTCGTCCGGCCACTGCCTCAACCTGCTGTTCCAAAGACTGACTGGGATCGACGGACCCAAGCTCCACCGGCGCGGTTGTGATCCTAAGTGTGCCCTTGGTTTTCAGATCGGCAACACGCTCCAGTTGCTCGCGCATGCGCGTGGTCATGATCCCGGCACGCTCCATGTCCGTGGACGCCACCACAAAGAACGTCTCGGTCGAACCCGATGCCCCCATCGGCGGCAGCACCAGGTCCTTGTCGAGGTACACACAACGCCGCAAGGTCTCCAGACACTGTTGCCAGGTCTCGCGCCAATTGCCCCGCGGAGGATTGGTGAGCGGCGCCAGCTCCACCCGCACCAACACAAACGCCGCCCGCAGTCGCTCCTCATACGCAATGACCGGTGCCAGCAGCTTGGCGAGCGAGTAGAGGGGCAGCGTGAAAGTGAAAATGCTGCCTTGTCCAGGCTCGCTTGTCACCCAGATCCGCCCGCCATGCAGCCGGACCACCTCTTTGCAGATGAACAAACCCAGCCCCAGGCCCGAGCGATTGTTGTCGATCGAATCCGGATCCTGATACAGCCGATTGAAAATCAAGGACTGCGCCTCCGGGCTGATGCCGCGCCCGGTGTCGGTGACCGAGACATAGACTGAGCTCGGATCGGCCTCTGTCATGCACGCCTTCACGATCACCGAACCTTCTGCCGGCGTGAACTTGATGCCGTTATCCGTCAGGTTGATCAGAACCTCCAGAATGCGGTCCGGATCGGCGTGCACCAGCGGGATCCGGGAATCCAGCCCGATCTCCAGTCCGATTTGTCTTTCCTGCGCCGTGGCATGCATCATGGCCACGGCCTGCTGCATGAGTTCTCCGATCGAGACACACCGCGGCTCCACCCGCATTGTGCCGCTTTCGGCACGGGTGGCTTCCAGCAGGTCGCGGATCATCGCGTGCAACTGGTTGACACTCTTCAGCACCGTCTTCAGGTGGTCGGATTGCTCCGGCGCAACCGGGCCCGCCAGCCCGTCCAGCAGCAGCGTGACGTACTGGTGAATGCAGGTCAGCGGCGTGCGCAACTCGTGCGAGACGTGCGATAGAAACTGGTTCTTGAATTCGAGTTGCTGCTTGCGGGCGATTTCCAGAGAACGCAGCAGCGCCTGCCGTTCCACCGCGTAACGCATGGCCCGTTCCAGCTGCTTGCTGGAAATGTCGCCTTTGACCAGGTAGTCCTGAACCCCTTGGTGAACGGCTTTGATGGCCAGCGCCTCGTCGTCCTGACCGGACAGGACCACCACCGGCACATTGGGCGCTTTTTCCATGATCTTGCGGAAAGTTTCTGCGCCCCGGCTGTCGGGCAGGTTCAGATCCAGCAGCACCAGCGAAGGGGTTTCCTTGCTCAGGCACTCCAGCGCATCCGCAAGCCGGGGAACGCACTCCACCCGAACCTGGGGTCGGCCCTCGACTAGGCGTAGCCGGACCAGGTCCGCGTCCCCCGGGTTGTCCTCAATCAGCAATACGTGGGTTTCTGGATGGTCCATCGTTCTCCTTTGGAAACCGGCTCACAACAACCGAAGAATGTCCCGATCAGTTGCACGGTCGAAACAAATTCGCTCAGGTTGCCCGGTTTGCTGAGATAGCAATTTGCCCCCAGTTCGTAGCGGATTCGACGAAAAAACGCTGAGACACATCTCCCCATGAGTGTGTCCATCGGCGTCGACAACGAGACCTTTAGCCCCAAAAGGGTCGGGTGTACCTGGAGAAAATACATGCCCTGTCGTGCGACGGGCCATGCCCTCTGGCATGGACAAAGAAGGGATTGGCTGAGTTAGGAATCTCTAACGTACTGGGCTGCACATCAATCGTGATCCACGCGAAGCCCGACGATCGGAAGACCGACCCGGCCGGCAGCGCCGGCGCCCGCATCGCTCGCGGCGTGATCACGAAGCCGGAATAGCCAGCGCCCGGCGCCCGCATCGCCTGCGGAGTGATCACGAAGCCGGAATAGCCAGTGCCCGGCGCCGAGCAGGCAACAATGAAGCCTAGCAGGCAACAATGAAATGGCCGCGCGTCCCGACCCGCTCATAGGCTCGGCGCGTAGACCCCAGCCGCGGAGCGGCGCAATTCGTTAGCCCAGCGCGTTAGCGCTGGGTGCGCGCGAAATGGGAAGACGGAGTCCCGGCAGGGACGGCACTCTGGCCGCAACCCAGACTCCGGAGGGACAACCGCAAAGACCGCTCGACTCCTACCGCTCCGTTCCTCCCGCCGCCTTCATCGTCTGCCCTTCATTCTTCTTCGGCGGGACGTACAGCACCGGAATACTCTGCTTGTTGATCAACTCATTCAGCGCCACCAGATCCTTCGTCATCAGGTCATGGTATTGCGCGAGCAACGGCTGCGCCTGATTCCGCAATTCCTCGAATACCTGCGCCTGCTGCACGGTCGGCGCGTAGTCGCCCGCGTCCACGCTGAACAGCAGCGAATGCAGGCGCTCGTCGATCAGCACCGGGAAATTGAGGTTGGCTTCCGAGCTCTTCGCATTCACCTGTAACAGTTGCCCCTCGACGTCCATACTCTTCTTGTCAAACTCCTTGGCGGCAGAGAGCAGCGCAGCGTAGCGTGAGTCCTCGCCCAGCCGCCGGTCGAGGCCGTGAATCTGCGTGCGCACATCCCGAATCGCGCCGATCGCCTCGTGTATCTCCGACACTTCGGCCACGATCTTGCGCGCCAGTTCGTTCTGCTTCTCCAGATCTTCATTCGAAGTCTTCATCCGCGGATCCAACTTTAGCGCCAGCGGCGCCGTGTACGACTTCCCTTCCGCCGTCAGCCGGACCTGGTACGCGCCCGGCGCGACCATGGCTCCGCGGTTGCGGAACTCCGCTCCCGGCTCGCCCGCCAGCGGCGTCGGTCCCTGTGCCCGCAGATCCCAGGCAAACCGATTCAAACCGGCTTCCGACGGAATCTTCTCGTCGGGAGCTGTCTGATCCGGCCACTCCGGCGGCGTGTCGGCTTCTTTCTTATCTTCGTTCGAGTAGCGCCGCGCCACCTTGCCCTGCCCATCCAGGAATTCCAGCGTCACCACGCCCTTCGGCGCCGACGCGAAGTAGTAATAGACGACCGCTCCGTTCGGCGGATTCTTCCCCACCGGCTGCCGCCGCTCGAAGAATTCCGGCCAGCGCATGCGATAGGTCAAGCGCGGCTTGTAGAGCAACGGCTGCGTCGCCGCCTGCGCCGTCGTCGCTCGCAGCGGCGTCAGGTCATCCAGAATCCAGAACGACCGCCCATGTGTCGCCACCACCAGGTCGTCGTTCTTCACGATCAGATCGTGGATCGGCGTGTTCGGCAGATTCAGTTGCAGCGACTGCCAGTTCCCGCCGCCGTCAAACGACACGTACACACCCGTTTCCGTCCCCGCATACAACAGGTTCTTACGCACCGGATCTTCGCGCACCACACGGGTGTATGCGCCATCCGGAATCCCATTCGCGATTTTCGTCCACGTCTTTCCGAAATCGACGGTCTTGAAGATGTACGGTTTCAGATCGTCGAGCTTATGGGTGTCCACTGCAAAATAAGCGGTCCCGGCATCGTGTGGCGAAGCCTCGACCAGGCTGACCAGGCTCCACTCCGGAACTCCTTTCGGAGTTACGTTCGCCCAGTTCTTCCCGCCATCGCGCGAGACCTGAAACCACCCATCGTCCGTACCCGCCCAGAGCAGATCTTTCTGTACCGGCGATTCCGCCAGCGTGAACACCGTGTCGTAGAACTCGACCGAAGTGTTGTCCTTGGTCAGCGGACCGCCCGAGGAAACCTGTTTGCTCTTGTCGTTGCGCGTCAGGTCCGGGCTGATCGCCGTCCAGCTCTTGCCCTGGTCGGTAGTTTTGAAGACGCGCTCGGCAGTCGTGTAGATCACGTTCGGGTCATGCGGCGAGATCACGATCGGATGCGTCCACCCCAGCCGATACTTCAGGTCGCCGACGCCGTGGCCCGAACCCTCCATCGGCCACACCGTGATGTCATGTAGTTGGTTGCTGCGGCGGTCGAGACGCGTGATGGCGCCTTGCCCCGAACCCGCATAAATAATTTTGGCGTCCCGCGGATCGGGCGCGATGTACCCACTCTCTCCCCCGCCCGCATCGAACCAGTGCTGCCGCCCGATGTAGCCGTCGTCCGTCCGGCTCGCGATCCCCACCGTCGAGTTGTCCTGCTGCGCCCCGTACACGTTGTAGAGAAGCTCGTTGTCCGCCGCTACGTGGTAGAACTGCGCCGTCGGCTGGTTGTACTGCGTGGACCAGCTCTTGCCGCCATCTACCGAAATCGTCGCCCCGCCATCGTTGCCGTTGATCATCCGCATCGGATTCTGCGCGTCAATCCACAGTCCGTGATGATCGCCGTGCGGCGCCGGCAGCAGGTTCAACGTCTTCCCCCCATCGCCCGAGCGGAACATGCCGGTGTTGAGCATGTACACCGCATCGGCGTTCTTGGGATCGGCAAAAATATGCGTGAAGTACCAGGCGCGCTGCGTCAGCCGCTGGTCCTCATTGACCCGCGTCCAGCTTTCCCCGCCGTCATCCGAGCGGTAGAGTCCGCTCTCCTTCGCCTCAATCAACGCATACACGCGGTTCGAGTCCGCGCCCGAAACGCTCACCCCAATCCGTCCCATGATCCCCGCAGGCAGCCCCTTGCCTTCCAGGCGCTTCCACGAACTGCCGCCATCGGTGGACCTGTACAGCCCGCTCCCCGGCCCGCCGCTGTCCATGCTCCAGGGCGTGCGCTGCACCTGGTACAGCGCGGCGAACATCACGTTCGAGTTGTGCGGATCGACGGCAAAATCAATGGCTCCCGTCTTTTCGTCTTTATAGAGAATTTTCTCCCAGGTCTTGCCGCCGTCCGAGGTGCGAAAAACGCCGCGATCCGCATTCGGCCCATAGGCGTGCCCGAGTGCAGCGACGAACACATGATCCGGGTTCCGCGGATCAATCCACACCCGCGCAATGTGTTGCGTCGCGTTCAGCCCGACATGGATCCACGTCTTCCCGCCGTCCGTCGTCTTGTAAACGCCATCGCCATACGAGATGTTGCCGCGAATGCACGACTCTCCCGTCCCTACATAGATCACGTTGGGATTCGACTCCGCCACCGCGATCGCCCCGATCGAAGAGATCACGCTCTTGTCGGAAATCGGCTGCCAGCTAACGCCGCCGTCAGTGGTCCGCCACACTCCTCCCGCCACGCCGCCGAAATAGTAGGTAAACGGACTGCCCCCGACGCCCGCCACCGCCAGTACCCGCCCGCCGCGATACGGCCCGATATCGCGCCACTGCATGCCCTTGAACTGCGCTTCGTTATACGGCTGAGCAGCCGCGCCCAGGGCAAGCGTCATGATCAGAACACACCACCCCACCAACCGGCGACACGTCATAGACAACCTCCAGGAGAGAAAACCAAACTGCTAATACTAACCCCGCCATCGCAGCCTGTCATGCGTACCGAGGCTTAACAGCTTGCAAGTAGCCGCGGAGCGGCGCAAGAATACAGCCCACGGCGCAAGCCGTGGGTAGATACAGGAAGGTGAAACAAGCCCCGAAGGGGCGAAAGAACGCCAACGCATGTCCCGCGCGGACATCACGCGAGTTCAAACCCTGTGACCGGAATACAAAAACTCCAGCGCCTCCGGAAACCGCGCCCCCCACGCCGCCTCGTTGTGCGCCGCGCCTTCTTCAATGAAAACCTTCAACCGCGCCTTCCCAAGCTTCGCGCGCCGCAAGATGCTCTCCAGTTCCCGGACATCGTTCACCACCTTCTCATCCTTCGCCGCATTTCCCACCTCGCGTGTCCCCATCCCCAGGTAAATGCGATACGGCCAATCCCGGAAGCTCCGGCACTCTTCAAGAATCTTCCGATTCGCGACAAACAGCGACGGACTCTCGATCAGCAACCGCCCGAACACTCCCGGCGTCGCCAGTTGCGTGTACAGCGCGATCAGCCCGCCCAACGACGAGCCTCCCAGTCCCGTGTGCTCCGGCCCTTTCGCCACCGCATAATGTTTCTCGATCAGCGGCATCACCTCGCGCCGCAAGAATTCCGGATAGCGCTTCCCCTGCGGACCAAAAAGTCGCAGATCGAACGAGCGGTATGGAATGTACTCCCGCCCGCGGTTCTTGCCCGTGTTGTCAATGCCCACAATGATGATCGGCGGAATCTTGCCCTCGGCAATCAACCGCTCCGCTGCCTTTCCCACCCGCCAATCCACGCCCGCAAACGCCGTCGCCGGCTCGAACAGATTCTGCCCGTCGTTTAAATACAGCACCGGATACCGCGTCGCGCCCGAAGCCTCGTAGTCCGGCGGCAGCCACACCCGCACCAGCCGCGTGTTGCGAAAAATCCGGCTGCGCAATTCATGCAGCCGCAGGTCGCCGCTGACGACGAGCGTGCCGGTTCCAGAAACTTCCCTTCTTGATTTGTTGAATTTAATGAGAGCCATGAATGGAAATAAGACTTCCTAGTTGGAACGAACTCGTAGACTTTCAATTACAAATTACCAATCACAAATTACAAAGTCGCAGCACCTCGGCTCCTGAACCAAAGCACACCCGACACCACCGCGATCCCGCTAATCAGCGCCAGCGAACTCAGACACATGATGCACCACAATCCCAAAACCTGCGCTTCGTTATACGTCAGGTACAACGCGCAAGCCAGATCCGCCACCGCGCCCGCGAAAATCAGCGACGGCGTTTCCCGCCGTTCCCGATCC
>ORMF010198625.1_pt1 | contig 11552 bp, 10 predicted proteins | sample 1779871 | NCBI WGS metagenome assembly ORMF01 (sample SAMEA104232316, study PRJEB22302) | groundwater metagenome | biome: forest; feature: aquifer; material: groundwater | place: USA | collected 2011-08-07 | depth 5.4 m
CACCCGTGCGCCGCGACGAACGCGGCATACCCTACATCGAAGCCACAACCGACGAGGATTTGTATTTTGCGCAGGGCTATGTCACTGCCAACGATCGACTATGGCAGATGGATGTAATGAGGCGAACGGCCCGAGGTGAGTTGTCGGAGATCTTAGGAGCCGGTCCGAATAACATCGCTCTCGAGCAGGACAAGCAGCATCGCACGCTGGGTTATGCGCAGGAAGTGAACGCCGAACTCGCCCAGACCTCGACCCAGGCGCGCAGCCTGCTGGACGCTTATGCACGCGGCGTGAATGCTTACATCGACTCTCTCGATTCCAAATCGATGCCGCCGGAGTTTCAAATCCTGCAATATAAGCCGAAGCCATGGACGCTCGCCGATTGCTTGCTACCAGTCAAGTTGTTTGGCGAAGCCCTCTCTACTACCTGGCGGCTGGACGTGATGCGCGAAGCGCTGGCTTCCCTTCCCGCAGACAAGCGCGCCGGTCTGATGCCGGAGAGATCTGCACTTGATGTGCTCGTCGTCGGCAAGGACACCAAACCACTAAACGCATCCGGCCCTGCCCAAAATGAACGTCCTGTCTCGAATGGACTGTTAGCATACCTGGCGAAAGATCAGGAGGTCGCGTCGCAGGCCCTCGAACGGATCGGTCTCTATGCCGAAGATTTGGCCGCCAGCAATAATTGGGTGGTAAGCGGCAAACACACTGCGTCGGGCAAGCCTCTGCTGGCCAATGATCCTCATCTAGCCGCTTCGGCGCCGTCAATCTGGCATATGGTGCATCTCAGCGCACCCGGACTGCGCGTGGCTGGCGTTACTGCTCCCGGCCTGCTGGGCGTTGTGATTGGCCACAACGATCGGATTGCCTGGGGCTTCACCAACGTCGGCCCGGACGTGCAGGATCTTTATATTGAAAAGTTTGACCCGGCGAACCCACGCCGGTACATGACACCGCAGGGTTGGAAAGATGCAGAGGTGCGAGCAGAAGAGATCAGGGTACGCAAAGGGTTTGGAAGTTCAGAAGCGGACATAGTGTCGTTCGACGTAACCGTCACGCGCCACGGTCCTATCATTCTGGAGAAGGATTCCAAGCGTTATGCTCTTCGCTGGACGGCGCTGGATCCGAAAGCAAACAACGTCGACAGCACCTACCTGGTTTCGCGTGCTCGCAACTGGAAGGAATTCACCCAGGCGCTGCGATCGTTTACCGCGCCGTCCCAAAACATTGTCTATGCAGATGTCGACGGACATATTGGTTATTACGCTGCCGGCGTCGTTCCCATTAGAAGGTCAGGAGATGGAAGTGTCCCTTATGACGGCTCGACGGATGACGGCGAGTGGACCGGTTGGATTCCCTTCGACAAACTACCACACCTATACGATCCTTCCTCCGGAATTATTGTTACCGCAAATCAGCGCATAGTCGGCACCGACTATCCGTATTTCCTGACGCACTCATGGGCCCAACCCTACCGTGCACATCGCATTTGGGAGTTGCTGAACCAGAAACCCAAATTGACCACGGAGGACTTTCGGAGGATTCAGGGCGACGTTTATTCGAGTGGCCTGGCGTCCTTTGCACATGACAGCGCCAGAATGCTCAAGCCAGCAGCTCCAACGGACGATCAAAAGCTGCGGGACTCGGTGGACGCGCTGGAAAAGTGGGACGGTGAAGTTAAGGCTGATTCGTCCGTGGCGCCCCTGGTTTTTCAGATGCGGGCTGCCTTCCGTACCCGGATACTAACCGCGGCGCTGGGCCCCGACCTGTTGAAGGTTTATGGCTGGGCCAACTTTGAAGTCACGCTCGATCGTCTGCTAAGTGAGCAGCCGAAGGAATGGCTACCCAAGGAATTCAGTAGCTACGCCGAGCTCCTGCGCGGGTGTTACCACGATGCTCGTCAGGTGCTGACAAGAAATTTGGGCGCCGCCGAATCAAAGTGGAAATGGGGCGAGATGCAGAAGGTCCGTTTTAACCATTACCTCGCCGTTGTTCCACTGATCGGGCAGCAATTCACCATTCCGCCCTTCCCACAGAACGGTGTGGCTAGTCTCGGCGCCACCGTCAATGTGGGAAGCAATGTCTCAATGCGTTTCATTGCCGATCCGGGTAACTGGGACCACACCCAGCACGGGATCACTCTGGGTGAATCGGGCGTGCCGTCGAATCCTCATTGGAAGGATCAACTCGATGACTGGCGCAATGTCACGCCACGCGCGTTTCCATTCACCAGGGCGGCGGTTGAGAGCGCTACGAAGGAGACGCTGATTCTCGAACCGGCAAAGTGACGCAACTCGATACGCTAACGCCGAGCCATGAGCACTGCCGACGAATCCTGGCGTCTCTTTATTGCCGTCGAGTTACCGGCAAACGTGCGCCGCAGTCTGACAAATCACATCGATCGTTTGCGAGAAGCAGTTCTCGACGCGCGGGCAAGTTGGGCTCGGGAGGAGAACCTGCACCTAACCCTGAAATTCCTGGGCGATACGGAGTTAAGTCGAGTCGAACGACTCTCTCAGGCGACTCAAAGCGCAGCGAACGCAGTTGGGTCATTTGAAATGATCATTGGAACCTGCGGCGCTTTTCCACTCAAGGGTCAACCGCGGGTACTCTGGATCGGCATCGAGGAACCGGCTGGCCAGTTAGCCTTACTTCATCGAGCGCTGGAAGATGAATGCGCCCAGGCAGGATTTCCGCGCGAACCGCGACCCTTTCATCCACACCTGACAGTTGCTCGTCTCCGGCAACCGCAAGGGGCACGCCGCCTGGCCCAGGTCCACCAGGAGACGAGTTTGAATCCTGAGACCGTTGTGGTTTCACACTTGAGCCTGATCAGAAGCGAACTGCGCGGCACGGGCTCGCGTCACACCGTAATCGCGCATCATCCGCTTTCGTCAATTTGGAGCGGGTGAGATAAGGAGGGGCCAGGGATGAGGTCTAAATATGCGACCGCCTAACTTTGGGAAAGGCTCACAGCCCTTTGATATTTCGTATGCCGCGGCAGGTCACAAACATTGCGGCGCCTGGACTGGACACGTAAATGGTATTCCCGGGCCGTTTCGCGAACTCTGACTTGCTAACAAAAAGAGCCCGCAACAGCTTGCGTCATTGTTTCTTGCTTACCTCGAACTCACGTTCGGCTTCCTTCTTTGCTTCTTTCGCTTCTCTCGGACTAAGGCGCAGATCTTCCAGCGTCCGGCCAATGCTTCGGCCAGCGGCAAGTCCCGCGAGTATCGCGTCCCTGGTAATGTGCGGATTATTTCGGCCCAGGTTCTGAGCTAGTCGAGTCGCTGCAACAAACTGCCCAAATCTGAGATTTGGATTCTGAGTCAACGCAACTTGATACTGGCCCCGCAGGTCGTTCGCATTAACATGAAGCGACCCCGCGATACCTGGATGTGTCCTCAACTGTTTAGTTGCCTCAGCCATGTTAGCGTTCGCCATGCGCGCGCGCTCAAGGCCGGCGTCGGAGCGACCCTCTGATCTAGCTGAAGCATTGTCTCGGCCACGGTCATCTCGGCCATCTGAAGCATCGGATGATCGTCCCAGCCCGCGATCAACTCCGACCCCGCCTGGCTGGCCCATTCCGGAACCTCTGCCCCCGCCAACACCCCCGCCACGTCCACGCCCTTGAGCTGCGCCGGGCGTGTCGACGGTTACTACCATTAACGCGCTAACCAATATTATTCCGAGCTGTGCTAGTAAATTCCTTCTCATACTTCCTCCAGGCTATCGTCGAATTATGATCAGTCGGGTCGAAGAGGATAAAGAGAGTGAAGTATAACCCGTTTGATGGCCTCTGGTCTTTGCAATTTCGTTGCCTTAGGATGACCGTTTCGGTTTCCTTACGTGAGGAAGATTCTGCGTTAGTGGGCTTGAATTGGGGGCAAATCAGAGGATTTGTGTTCAAGGCCAGACTCTCTTTTTGCCTATCTTAGAGTCCTTCGAACGTGAGGCCACTGGAATAATCGCGCTCCATATTTCGCTGCGAGCCGAAGTGGCCGCAACGGATAATAGAGAAAGAAAAGCCACTCCGGCAGAGACAAAGACATCCAGTCATAGCTCCGCGGAGTTAACATCAAACGGAGACATGATCTGAACCTGTCTCGCTCTCGTTCTCTCATCTTGAGATTGAGAATAGCTCCACGGAAGAAGCCACGGCGCGCCCTCCGTTCTTCGAAGAGCTGCTGCTGGATCTGATGGGCCAGCCTTTTCACGACCGCGTCCGCTTCCGTTGCCTGTCGAATCGCTGCGGGAACCGGGGCGTCGAGCAAATCATCTGCCAGCAGGAGTCCCAGCAGGAGTATTCGACGAAGGCCGAGTCTGTCTGCGTTTTGCAGAACTGATTGCCAATCAAAATCATTTCGAAAATCCATCAGGCCGGCAATATCGCAAATCCACCCCAGTCTCTCCCAGAGATGCGTGAATCCATGAAGACAGAGAATCAGCAGCAGGTCTTCCGATGAGAGCGTCATGAATCGCTTGTCGCCGATCGTGATGGGCTCCAGCCTATCCCACAAACCATCCGCGTCCACGTCAACCGAGAAGTGCTGTTCGACGAAATTCCAATGGACGTCCAGCATTACGCCCCGCCCGTTATCAAAGTTGTAAGCACAATCAAAGCGCAGTAAAGCCGCTTGCTGTCCGCGGGTTAATTCGGGCGTGGGTTTGAAACCGCGACTAATCAGCAACTCTCTGACTCGCGGAACATCCTGTTTGTGCACCAGTACATCGAGATCGCCAAACTGTCGTAAACCAATATCACCACCTGCCCGCAAAGCGAGTGTCGGGCCCTTAAAGGGAATCGCCTGAATGCCGCTCGCTTCAAAACACTCCAACACCTTGATTAGTTCTCCGGTGAGAAACAGATTGGACCGAGTGTTTTCATGATATGCGCTGCGGAGCTCAGACATAACTGGCTGCGGGACCGACAACGAAGCTGCGTCGCTGAGGTGTACGTACAGCAGAGGGATCAGGCAATGGCGGTCAGCCATCTGCACGAGGTATTCCCAGTCCAAACCGGATCGAAGCAGCCGGCGCAGCCCCTCCACCCCACCCCCATCCAGGGAACGGCGAGCGATGCAAACAAGGAGCTGATCTTCGAGACGTGCGACTGACATTTCTTAAGGAGCGCCTATCAGCGCAGCGCTGATTTACTAACCGAGCGTCGCAGAAATCGTTCGGGTCTTTGCAGTTGAATCAGAACCGGCGACGGTGATAGTTTACCCTCGATGAATGACTTAGCCGAGTTATTCGCGCGACAAAAATACGTCGTTTGGCGATCCTGCGTGAAGGATCCCCAGTTGACGCTGCTGTACAGGTGGGCCTGCAGGCGAGCAGAGACGGGCACCATGTTCCTTGATGGTACGGCTCCCGGCGCCATGTCCTCGGCGGGAGACGTTTTCATGGACGGACTGCTAACCGATCTTCTTCCAGGCGCTGAAGAGATTAGCCGGCTGAAGCTTTTTCCTACCTACTCGTATTTCCGCCTTTATCACCGCGGCGACGTATTGGCGAAACATACAGACCGTCCATCCTGCGAGATCAGCTTGTCGTTGTGCCTGGGATCACAAGGCGAAAAGGCCTGGCCTTTGATGGTGGAAGGCCCGGAAGGCATTTCTTCAGTCGAGCTGGCGCCCGGTGACGGGTTGCTTTACCGGGGAATCGAATGTCCCCATTGGCGCGAATCACTGGAAGGCGATTGCACCGCGCAGGTGTTCCTGCACTACGTCGATCAGAATGGTCCTTATGCGGAATGGAAATACGATAAGCGGCCAGGTCTCTCATACAAAAGACCTCGTTTACAAAACTAACCGGGACGCTATGACAAGATCGATTTGAAGATCGTCAGCGACTTGAGGTGCCGGGCTACATCTTCGACAGACAAGTCCACATTTGCTGCACCAGGTTCGGATGCCCACCGATTTCTTATTTCTTCCATGGTGAGACCTTCCAGTAGCCCCCTAAAAACAAACAGCTGTCGATTATCGAATTGTCCTACCCCCAGAACACTCGGCTCTTTTGACCCGAAGATCCGGGTTGCTGATAGTTCCTTCGCCCAGGCAATTACCAATTCGATTGCATCCTGCTGAGGAAATCTTTCCTGCACCAATCCGAGAATCTTGTCTCTTTCCGAAAGGTTCAAAAGCAAGGCCAGAAAAAAGCGATGATCTTCGCCTTTGATCTCAGCTCGGCGCCGGGAAATGTCCGCTTGCCGCCACTCCTCTTCAAAGACCGGCAAGAGTAGATCTGTCAGCGCGCCATGTCTTGAACGCGCGCGCTCGAGCAGGGCCAGAAATCTGTCATAGCTGCGAGATAGTCCGAATATTCCTTCCAGTTCGCGATGACAAAGAAACTGAAAAGCTTGCTCCAGCACCGCATATGCAGTTTGGAAATCGGAAGATTCAACCAGATCTCCGACGAATCCGTCCGCTTCCGGGTGCTTCATTTGCAGCAGCAGCGATACGGTCTGCACCTTCTTTGTGAGGGACGCGTCGGCATAGAACGGGTTGATGGCCAGGAATGGCTTGAGATAAGAATACTGGACCGCCGCTCCCGGAGCTTTGTATGTTCTGATCGTGATCGTCGCTGAAGGTCTATCGAGATGAAAGAGCGAGTGGATGAACGAAGGTCCGGGATTTATCTCTCTGATATCGCCCTGCGCGAGCAACGAAACGTCGTCGAGCAAAAGTTCGCCGCTCAAGAAATGGGGATTGATCTCACACCGTTTTTCGAAACGATAGCGGGCATGAACGCTACTGCCCTGGAGCACCTGAAAGGCTCCGGAAAAAGCATGCTGGTGAATAGTCGTAGTACCGTCGAGCCAATAATAGACGTCTATGTAAAAGCGCGGTCCAACGAAAAGAGTGATCGGCGGATTGCCGAACTTCCCTATCGGATCCATCTGCTCCGGGAGATCCGGAGTTTCATGCATCCAGCGAATGATGTCCCATGGATCCACGCGGCCACTCAGATCCAACTCGGAAAGCGCCGTGGCGGCAATTCCGGGGAATAGATCTTCGCTGTAGTTTTGGAAGCGCCAGCGGCTTTCTACCAGCGCGCCCAGTTCAGCAAACGGTTGCATAGATACTGTGAACGGTTGTTGGGTCTCTTATAGAGCCAACTGCGGCGGCTTGGTCAGGCTGGCTGAGTGCTGGCTCCGACCAGTTGCTCGATAGCATCGAGCGTAGCACTCAAGTTTTCGAGGCCTGTTGGGAAAGAGATATCAAAGACTGGAATTCTGGCTGCGAGTTCCAGATAGTGGGAAATCATCAGACGTTTGCGTTCACCATTCTGGAGCGCGAAAGACCACGCATGTGAGAGCATCGCGGAGAAAGCTTCTGTGGGAGAAAGATTCCTCACCACTAACGGCGCCGTCGGTTTGTCTTCCCGGCGAAGGACGCAGATCGCAGCCAAAGGGGCAGTTTCAGTTCCGGGCGTGATGCCGTCATCGGTGGCCACGGTAGACAACCGACTTGCACTGAGGCCGAACAATGCTGCCGCGGATGGTCGCAGTCGAAGATTGAAAGGAAGTGAGATTGCCTGGCTACCATGCTCCGATATCTCAAAAGCGACCAGATCATCGGCCCATAAAGGATAGCCGCGGCTGTTCATTCCGAAGGCGATCGTGGACTTTCCTGTTCCCGAGTCGGCACACAGGGCCACTATCCCCGCGCGCGAGCGTATAGCGCTCGCGTGGAGCACCTCTCGCCCGGAAACCTGAAGAGCCATAGGCAAGACCCTACGCCTGTAGGCGTCGAGGACCAGCTCTTCTGTGGTGGCGCCGCTAATTTCCGCCGAGACTTCATCGCCGCGACTGGAAAACCTAAAGCTCGCGAGCCCCGGAAGGTGCATCCGGTATTCATCACCGCAGCTCTCGGCATAAGCGTAGACCTCTCCCTCCGGGTCTCGCCAGACCTCGAATTGCGGATTCAATATCCGAGTCGGCGGAACTATTGCGCCAGCCCGCTCGATTCTCAGCGTCAGCATCACACCTCGTTAACGGCGAACTACCAAAAGCGAATACCGCGTCCTGATGTGGTGATCATCCCTGGCCATGGGGCTTCTTCGGATCGCCTGGGTCCGCAGGCGATGTGCTCAGCTTACCGCCGCCCGGGAATTGCACCACGTCTTTTGCTTCTCCGGTGTAAGTCAGCCTCATCGGCTCCCAAGGTTTCTTTGACTCGGCTGGGTCTGTCCCTTCCGAGGCGTCCTGGTCGAGTGTTAATAGTCGATCGTCTTTCATTGACCGATCCCCCTTTACGAAACATGGGCCCTGGCCCATGTTTCCAGATTTAGAGTACTCCAAACACGGGGGGCAGCGCTGCCGTCTTCGCGTCGAGCCAAAAGCTGCTCGATCTCAGGCCGCAACCGCCCTTCATCAACAATTCCCAACTCGGAGAGCGTTCGAACACCCCCCAATTGCTGCCAGATTGCATTGCCATCCTTATATATCAAGGAGGCATAAAAGCTCGTCGCTTCGACCTTTCGTTGCCGCTCAAAACCCAGATACGGGAACCTGCGGGCGAGCGACGATCGCACCAAGCCCTTGTTCCGCCCATTCTGAATCAGCATGAAAGGCGGTGTTCTATATAACATATCTACCAGATCCGCGTCGCAAAATGGTTGAAGCATGCGGACACCGGCCCTCTGATACACCTCGAAAATCTCTTCTAACTCCCACGACACCACTGGGTGCTCCAGGGCCGGTCGTATGTCTCGAATATAGAAGCTCTGTGACGACTGCAGCTGGTTCGCGTGCTCCTCTTCCCTGCGCAGGTCGAACTGCCGCCGCAACTCAGTGTCAGGCGCCAGCCAGGTTGGAGGGATCCAAGGCGCCGGCCGTAGCGCTAAACTTCGACGGAGCTTCAACGCCCAGGGCGCGACGTCTGTAACAAACCTATGCGCCGGCGGCAGCACGAGTTGCTGCGCCCCAAATTTCCAAAGGAGATTCCAGGCCAGCGCCAGGCTGGAGCGGCGCAGAGAACGACGCATACTCTGCCATAACCTGTAAAGATTCCCGAAGTCCAAGTCGCGCAACAGATCAGCCGCCAGCAAGGGGCTGAGTCCCAGCCACTCATCTCCGCCACCGCCGGTAAGTATTGTCTGGCACCCCCTGCGTTTGCCTTCAAGCGCGAGCTGATAATAGGCGGGCAACCAGGTGTTCATGAGTGGAGCCGTCAAAGAACTGCTCAGCGCGAGGGCCGGACCTAATAGTCCGTTCGTGCCCGTAGCTTCAAAAAAGGGCTTTACGACCTGCGGTAACCACAATTGGGCAGCTACGCCACGTTGCACGACCTCTTCGTTGGATTGGGGATCGGGAAAAATCAGTGACAGGGCCCAGGGCTTTAGCGATCCTTCATCGGAGCTTCGGGTTGTAGCCACAGCTGCTACGGTTACTGAATCAAGACCACCGCTCAAGAAGATACCAGCCTGTCCGAAGTCCAGGCAGCGCCCTACGGCCCGATCCAACAGATCGTCGAACTTCTCAACTTCATCCGGGGTCAACCATTTCACGGTCCCGTCAGGCGACGGATCCCAATAGCGATAGCTGCGCCGCTCTGCTCGACCTACCCGCAACACGTGACCGGGAGGCACACGGCTTACTGATTCGTGGCAAGTCTCTTCCAGTCTGGGATAGCGATCAAGAAAGTAATCGACCAGCGCCGGACGGTTTAGCTCGCGCGAGACGTTCGGCTGTGCCAGCAACACTTCAATCGAGGGTGAGACCACCAGGTCATTACCCGACGCGGCATGGAATAGCGGATGGCTCCCCATAGGATCGCGCAAACAGAGCAGGGCTTCGCGCAAATTGTCCCAGATGATAAGTGCGAAGGTGCCTCTCAGCCGGCTCAAAAATCCCTCGCCCCACTTCAAGTAAGCTGCGAGTATCAAATGGGCATCGCTATTGGACGGGAGGCGGACTTCCCCCAGCTCATCTTGCAAATCGCTTCGATTGAACAACGCTCCGTCGAAAATCACGCTGCAATCAGGATGTTCGGCGCAGGCAGGTGGAGCACAATCGATTTCGTTGCCCAGGTAGAGAGTGCGCGATCTGCTGTTCACTCCAACCGACCGCCCTCTGCGCCCGGGAAGATCAACGGACGCAGTCCCCGTGAGTGTGGCATACCAGCGCGCCGACGATTGGTGAGCGATCTCCGGCTGCGTTTCTTCCCGAACCTGGATGTTATTCATCTAAGCTCACCAAGTTCTCTTGTCGCAGCGACGCCACAAACGCTTCAACCTCGCCCGCCAACTGATCTCGATCAACTGCAAACTCTTCAAGCATTCGCTCGCGCGCCTGTTCGGCATCGCTCACTTCGTGGAGCAGTTCCCAGAATCTGGCGGCCGTCCCGTTCAATTCGTAGAAATGATCTGTGTCGAGGTGGAAAAGAACCATCACGTCACCGAGACGCTTGAACAGGACGTTCTTATTGGGTTTCATGTCGGTGGTCTGCAGGCTATGGTTCAAGCTGCTAATCATAAATTAAAGTGTTAATCCGCCCAATTCGCCAAACTACAGGAGCTAATCCAGCCTGTCAATATTAGGTTTCTCCCACTCGACGGACCTTCGGGGCAATTTCTGAAGGTACGAACGGGCTGGCTCCGCTCCGGTTCCGCGGCGTCCCCGAGCCCTGAGCAGAGAAACAAAGTCCGGCTGCTCCTTAAACCATCCGGCAAAAGCCGTTTTCGCAACCTCGCCCTCTACTTTGGTAATTCGATGTTGCAGCGTATCGGATAAACGAAAAATAACCGCGTCGCCTGGCTTTGTATTCGGTATTTCGGCAAACATCATCCCGGATTCGCGCTCGCGTATCTGTAGCACTCCACCGGCGTACGTTTCCCTACTAAGATTGACGCTCATCCCGATCAGACGATGGTCTCCGAAATCGTTGTGCCATGAATCGTGGTGCCCCTGACCGGACTGAACTCGATACACCCTGCCCTCAAAGCATCTGATCGGTTTGCATTGGGTGACCTCTCCAATAATCTGAAACAACTTCTCGTCATTTACACAAAGCAGGAGCGCTCCCAAGCCGGAATTGCCTGCCATACAGAGCTCCAGGTTTGATCCAATGCCCTCGTGAACTCGTTCGGTAAACTCGCCGTGGTCAACGTGTGTCTGGATGAGATCGAGAATCTCAGGCTGCAAAAAACCAGGAAGCTGAAGATAATGCTGCTTATCAAATTGCGAGCGTAGAGCGTCGGCCTCTATTGAGGAGCTGTAGCCGGTAACACCTGGTCTCCCCACGCTAATCATCGACGACTGTTCCTAATCTAAGCCACGTTGCGAAGCAATGCGGCTACCTTTCAGTTGATCCCGGAAGCTGCCGGCTTCTCGAAGGGTGAGAACCGTTGTGGCGTGTCCTCATCCACGTCAAGTGAGACACCATCGACTTCAACCCAAGCGTGCGCTTGCATTTCGTCATTCTCTTTCCGGGCGCCGAAAAAGATCCGAGCGTCGATCCCTTGCCGCAGCAGAAGCCAGCGCAGTACCAAAGACTGTTCGAGGCACTTGGCGCGGCACAAACCTCGTTGCGCGGCGACGCGCA
>ORMF011853201.1_pt1 | contig 11550 bp, 8 predicted proteins | sample 1779871 | NCBI WGS metagenome assembly ORMF01 (sample SAMEA104232316, study PRJEB22302) | groundwater metagenome | biome: forest; feature: aquifer; material: groundwater | place: USA | collected 2011-08-07 | depth 5.4 m
GACCTCGGCGAAGCCGACCACCTCGACCCGGTCCCCCGGCTGGGCGGGGTCCCTGCCCACGGTCTGGATGTAAAGCCCGCCCGTGTCATCCTGGATGAACAAGTTCCGACCGCCGCGCTGCAACGTGACCGCGCCTTCGACCTTCACGCGGTGGTTGCTGTCTTCCGTGGTGGAGAATTGCAGCAGGCTGCGGATCGTTCGCGTCGGCGTCGCGAACGGATCGGCCGGCGCCGGCTCCGTCACCGTCACCTGATCCAGGCCCGGACAAAACATCTTGATCCCAATCGACTGTTGGCGCTGATTGACCAGGGCCGCGCACACGCCGCGGATCGTCACGCCGGCATCCACCAGATGAGTCGGCGGCGGCCCATCGGCGAAGCCGGGCAGGAAAACGTCCAAGCGCCCTTCCCCGACATCGACGCTCAGCAAGGCACGACCGCGGTCCAGCGCGACGGTGCGGACCACCCCTTGAATCTGGATGAACTGACTGTCTCGCTTGCCTGCCCGGAGGCGGCGGAAGTCGGCCATTCCTGCCTTGGGCAGCTTCCCTTCGCCCCGGCTCGTCACCGCGGTCGCGATCACGACCGGCGCGAAATCACCGGGCGCCGTGGTGCCTTCGACCTCGGCGAGCGCGCCCGGCTTCAGGGCCAATTGGCCTCCCGGTGGCGTGATGAAGATTCCGGCGGTCGAGTCCTGCACGAACAAGTGGCCCCAGTCCGCGTCGGAGTACGTCACCACCCCATGCACCCGCACCGGGTAGCCGCGGGCGGCCTCCGCGAGGGAAAGTCTGCGCACTTGCTCGGCGCTCGTGAGGGTGGGCAATGGGGGAGCCGTGTCCGCGGCCGGCGCCGATTGGCTCCAGACCGGCCCTGGCGAACACAACCAGCCGGCTACCGAGAGGGCCGCCAGGCGCGACACTGCGATTCGACACACCATGCTGTTCGACTCATCGGCATCTCAGCGAATTTCTTTAGGCGAACCGTCACTCAGGGCCTCTCTCTCGTGGGAAACGGTGTCGGAGAACGCGAGGCGTCTGGACTGCGCGCGATTCCTCGCCGCTCTCGTCGAGCCGTCATGCGTGTCGCTCGTCCACAAGCAGGCAGCCGGACCGCGGACGCTTCGCGCGGTCGCTGACTCCTTCCCCCTTTCTCACTTTCTCACTTTCCCACCTGCCTGCCGCAAATCTCACCGAGCGGCTTCTCCAAACGCGCCGGCTCGCTTTCGCGCGCGCGCCCTGCTAGATTCGGCGCGATGCCAGCGACCGAGCCAGTCCGTAGCAAAGTCAGCCAGTTGCCGCACAAGCCGGGCGTGTACCTGATGCGCGACCGGTTTGGGACGGTCATTTACGTCGGCAAGGCGCGCGATCTGCGCAAGCGCGTGAGCCAGTATTTCCATCCGTCGCGCCGGCTCGGCTGGGACCTCAAGTTCAACGCGCTGGTGGACGCCATCCACGACTTCGACTCCCACGTCGTCAAGAGCGAGGCCGACGCCGTGCTGCTCGAGGGCAAGCTGATCAAAGATTTTCGGCCGCGCTACAACATCAGCTTCCGTGACGACAAGCGGTTCCTGCTGCTGAAGGTGAACTTGAACGACCCGATCCCGCGCTTCACGCTCACGCGCCTCAAACAGGACGACGGCGCGCGCTACTTCGGACCGTTCGCCAGCTCGGGCGCGCTGCGGCGCACGCTGGCGCTGGTGCGGCACAAGTTCAACCTGCGCGGCTGCCGTCCGCTCACGCCGACCGAGCACGACTACAAGCACTGTCTCTACGCGCACTTGAAGTACTGCACCGCGCCGTGCATCGGCAACGTGACGCGCGGGCAATACCTGATGCAGGTGACGGCGGCGTGCGATTTCCTCGACGGCCAATGCAAGGAAATGGAGGCGCAGCTCGACGCGGAGATGAAGAAGGCGGCGGCGGCGCTCGACTTCGAACGGGCGGCCCAGTTGCGCGACTTGCTCGCCGACATCCGCACCGCCACGAAGAAGAACCGCAAATACACGCGCCTGCCTACGACCTTGCCGCCGTCGATCGAGCCGGTCCGCGACCTGGCCGAGCTGGCGAAACTCCTTGGCCTGCCCGCGCCGCCGCTGCGCATCGAGGGCTTCGACATCTCGAACATCAGCGGCACCTTCTCGGTCGCCTCGCTGGTGAGCTTCAAAAACGGCCGACCCGACCGCGCCAACTACCGCCGGTTCCGCATGAAGACCGTCGCCGGCCAGGACGATTTCGCCTGCATGGCCGAGACGGTGCGGCGGCGCTACTCGCGGGTGCTGCGCGAGGCGAAGGAGCAGGCGGAGACAGCAACGAGAGGGGAAGACGGGAAAACGGGAAAACGGGAAGACGAGAAGCGCGCTGTGACGGGAGTCTCGTCTTCCCGTCTTCCCGTCCTCTCGTCTTCTGTCTCTAGCAGGCCGGCCAACGAGGACCATGAAGCTGAGGCCCATGTAACTCATCCGATTTCCGCCAACCTCCCCGACCTCATCCTCATCGACGGTGGCAAAGGCCAGCTCAACGCTGCCTGCGCCGAGTTGGCGAAGCTTGGGCTTGGGCGCATCCCGGTCATCGGGCTCGCGAAGGAGTTCGAGGAGATCTATCGCCCGAGCCAGAGCGAACCGCTCCGATTGAGCCACGACTCCGGCGCGCTGAAGCTCCTCCAGCGCATCCGCGACGAATCGCATCGTTTCGCCAACACCTACAACGCCCAACTCCGCCTCAAGAAAATCTCCGAGAGCCTCCTTGATGAATTCCCTGGCATCGGCGAACAGCGCAAGGCCGCGCTCCTGAGAAAATTCGGCTCCGTGCATCGCCTCCGCCAGGCCACGGTCGAGCAGATCGCCCAAGTCTCCGGCTTCGGCGGCAAGGCCGCGGCGGAACTGAAAGCGTTTCTCGAAGCGCGGACGTTGCCAGTGGGTTGACGTGGCCGCGCTCGTGAGAGCGCGGCTGCCTTCCATGAGGATGACCTGAAGACGTTGAGTTGCGGCGAGCGCGCAGGCTGGCTGACGGGAGCACGCGGGTGGAAGAAGTCAGCCGCGTTCTCACGAACGCGACCACGGAGCGAGGCGTTACTCCACCGTGACGCTCTTGGCGAGGTTGCGCGGTTTATCGACGTCGCAGCCGCGGACGACGGCGATGTGGTAGGCCAGGAGTTGGAGGGGGACCACGCCGAGAAGCGGAAAGACTTGCTCGCACGTCTTGGGCACGACGATCACGTCGTTGACGTGCTTGGCGATGTCGGGGTCGTCCTCGGTGGCGATGGCGATGATGGGGCCTTTGCGGGCTTTGATCTCCTCCAGGTTGCTGAACGTTTTATCGTAGAGTGCATCGCTGGGGATGACGAACACGGTGGGCGTCTTCTCGTCAATCATGGCGATGGGGCCGTGCTTCATTTCGGCGGCGGGATAGCCTTCCGCGTGGATGTACGAAAGTTCCTTGAGCTTGAGCGCGCCTTCGAGGGCGACGGGGAAGTTGTATTGGCGGCCGAGGAAGAAGAAGTCTTCGGCTTGGGCGTATTTCAGGGCGATGCTCTTGATGTGGTCGTCCGAGGCGAGGATGCGCTCGATTTGCTTCGGGGCGTCTTGAAGGGCCTGTATGAGCTGGCGACCGCGGATGGACGGGAGCATCCGCATCCGGCCCATGAGCAGCGCCAGCAGGACCAGGACGGTGACTTGCGAGGTGAAGGCCTTGGTGGACGCGACGCCGATCTCCGGACCCGCGTGCAAGTAGATGCCGCCGTCGGCCTCGCGGGCGATGGTGCTGCCGACGACGTTGCAGATCGAGAGCACTCTGTGGCCGCGGCGCTTGGACTCGCGCAGACCGGCCAGCGTGTCGGCTGTCTCGCCGGACTGCGTGATCGCCAGCACGAGGGTGTGCTTTTCGATGGGCGCGTTGCGGTAACGGAACTCGCTCGCGTATTCGACCTCGACGGGGATGTGGGCGAATTCCTCGAGGAGGTACTCGCCCACGAGCGCCGCGTGCCAGCTCGTGCCGCAGGCGACGATCACGATCTGATCGACGGCGCGCAATTCGGCCGTGGTCATGTTCAGCCCGCCAAACCTCGCCGTGGCTTCTTCCAATTCGACGCGGCCTCGCATGGCGTTTTCGAGGGCGCGCGGCTGCTCGAAGATTTCCTTGAGCATGAAGTGCGGGAAGGCGCCGCGATCGGCCTCTTCCGCGCTGAATTCGAGCTGGCTGATCTGCACCTTGGCGGTGTCGGAGCCGAGGTTGATGAGGTGGAAGCGGTCCGGCGTGAGCGTCACCACGTCGTAGTCGTTCAGATAGATCACCTGCCGTGTGTGGGCGACGAGCGCGTTGGCGTCGCTGGCCAAAAAGTTTTCGCCCTCGCCCACGCCGACGATCAGAGGCGATCCCCGCCGGGCGCCGATCATCACGCCAGGATGATCGAGGCAGAGGACGGCGATCCCGTAGGTGCCGATGACTTCGCGCAGGGCGTTGCTCACGGCTTGGGCCAGAGGGTGCGCCGCGCCGGGGTCCTGGCCTTTGAGTTTTTCGTAGTGCTCGCCGATCAGGTGCGCCAGCACTTCAGTGTCGGTGGCCGAACTGAACTCGTGGCCGGCCTGGAGCATCCGCTCCTTGAGCCGCCCGTAATTTTCGATGACGCCGTTGTGCACGACGGCGATGCGCCCGCTCTGGTCGAGGTGTGGATGGGAGTTGTCGTCCGAGGGCGGACCGTGGGTGGCCCAGCGCGTGTGGCCGATGCCGATCTGGCCCGCGCCCGGCTGGGCTTGGAGAAGTTGGGCCAGGCCCTCGTCGATCTTGCCCTTCTTCTTGCGCATCTGGAGGGTTTGATTCTGGAGGACGGCGACGCCGGCGCTGTCGTAGCCGCGGTATTCGAGGCGGCGGAGGCCCTCGAGGAGAATGGGGCTGGCGGGTTGTTTGCCGAGATAACCGACGATGCCGCACATGGGATGTTCGCGCTTAATTTCGACGACGGACGGATGGCACTTGCGTTTTGATGGCGCCGCAGGCTATAAGCGGCCAGAACAAATCGCAAGAAAGGATTTCAGTCATGGCCGCCAAACGAACGTCGGAATATACGAACAACGTCCTTTCCATCATCATGGGGGGCGGACGCGGCGCGCGGCTGTTTCCCCTGACCAAAGAGCGCGCCAAGCCCGCCGTGCCGCTGGCGGGCAAGTATCGGCTGGTCGATATCCCGATCTCGAACTGCATCAACTCCGGCCTGAAGCGGGTGTACGTCCTGACGCAGTTCAACTCGGCGTCGCTGCACCGGCACATTACGCAGTCGTACAAGTTCGATCATTTCACCGGCGGCTTCGTCGAAATCCTGGCCGCCGAGCAGACGCTGGCCGACGAGTCCTGGTATCAAGGCACCGCCGACGCCGTCCGGAAGAACTTGATCCATTTCCTCAACCACGACTTCGATTTCCTGCTGATCCTCAGCGGCGACCAGCTTTACCGGATCGACTTTCGCGAAATCATCAACCAGCACGTCGAGACGTACGCGGACCTGACGATTGCCACCATCCCCGTCAACCGCGCCGCGGCGCAGTCGCTCGGCATCATGCAGATCGACTCCGAATTGCGCATCACGCGGTTCGTCGAAAAGCCCGCGGACCCGGCCGTGCTCGACTCGCTCAAGCTGGAGCGCGACTGGTATCCACGGTTGGGGATCGACAGCGACGAGGAACTGTATCTGGCTTCGATGGGCATCTACGTTTTCAACCGCGAAGTCCTGCTGACGCTGCTCGAGAACACGCTCACCGATTTCGGCAAGCACATCATCCCGGGCGCGATCGACACACACCGTGTTTTCTCTTACGTCTTCCAGGGCTATTGGGAGGACATCGGCACGATCCGCTCGTTTTTCGAGGCCAACATCGACATCACCAGCGATACGCCGCGCTTCAACTTCTTCGACATGCGCGCGCCGATCTTCCCCCGCCCGCGCTTCCTGCCCGCCTCCCGCATCAACGGCTCGCAGATCGACCGGGCGATCATCTCCGATGGCTGCACGATCAACCAGGCGAAGATCTCCTCTACCATCGTCGGCGTCCGCAGTCTGGTGGACAACGGCTGCCATCTCCACCGGGTGGTCATGCTCGGCTGCGACTATTACGAGTCGGATGAGGCCATCGAATTGAACAAGACCACCGGCCGGCCGCGCATCGGCATCGGCAAGAACACGCGCATCGAGAACGCGATCATCGACAAAAACGCCCGCATCGGCGACAACTGCGTCATCACGCCCGCCGGCAAACCCGACACCGTGGACCACAAGCTCTACTACATCCGCGACGGCGTGGTGATCATCCCCAAGAACGGCTGCATCCCGCACGGAACGGTGATTTGACGGTTCCGGATGCGGGAAGCGCGAGGGACCACAGTGCGACGGAGCCGCAACCCGCCGGAGTGCGCCCGTCCTCGGGCGCAGCGAGGTCCGAGTGGAGAACGGCGTGGGAATGATGCAGGAACCCTCGCGCGGGCGGACAGTGCTGCGGCCGAGGACGGCCGCACTCCGGAGAGTTTGCGCCGGCCACGGAGCTTTCCACGGATGGTAGTCCGAGGGACGCGAGTGGGAAGGGAGATTCGACAGGGCAAGAGTCTGAGCTTTGGAGGGGCGCACGGGAGGCGGCAGGGGCGGTCAACGTGGACAACGCCGAGTTTTGAACGTTGAACCCCGAACCCCGAACACCGAACGGCGGGCGCTGAGTTCGAGGTTCAGAGTCCGATGTTCGGTCACAGAAATGATTCCGGAAGGGCTGTAAGCCGAATTCTGTCTGCCCCGGCGCTCGCGCGCCAGGGGAGAGGATCATTTGTCTCAGCGGCCAAGACCCGGGACCTGCCGCGCTTGCGCGCGACGTGGAGCGGGCCGCTCCGGGGTCCCCTATTTGGCCTTGCACCCGATGGGGTTTTCCGTGCCTCCGCGCTTGCGCTTGGAGCGGTGGGCTCTTACCCCACCTTTTCACCCTTGCCCTCCGGCCATTTCAAATTTCAAATTTTGAACTTGAAATTCGATCGGCCAGAGTCGGCGGTTTAATTCTCTGTGGCACTGTCCGTCGGGACGCCTCGCGGCGTCGCCTCCCGCGTGTATCCCGAGTCAGCCACCGACTCACGTCGGCGGCTACGCAGGTTACGCGGCATCGCGCCCTGTGGAGTTCGGACTTTCCTCCCCCGGCTTGCGCCGGGAGCGATCCTCCGCCCTTCCGGAATCGCCGCCAAGGTAGTCTGGGATCGGCGCGATGACAACGGTTGTTTTCGGAGCTCACGGGCCAGGTCGGTGAGCGGGTAAGCGGGTGAGCCGGTAAGCCCATGAACGGGCAGGCGCCCTTCCCACTCACTGGCTCACTGGCTCACCCGCTCACGAGACGAGGGCACAAGGATCTTCGGAGTTGCCCATCTGCCCGCCCGCCTCCTCATTCAGCCCCGCCCCTCACTCCGCCGCCACCATGTCCATGTCGCGGGTGTAGTAAAGGATGCGCCCGCAGTTTGGGCAGGTGACGATCTCCTGGGCGGCCCGGCAGGACACGATGATCTGAGCCGGAACCCGCATGTGACAGCCGCCGCAGGCGCCGTGGTCAATGCCGACCACGACGGTGGCGCCTTTGCTTTTCTTCAACCGCTCGTAGCGCGCCAGGAGGTCTTCGTCCACGCCGGTCGCGGCCTGCTCGCGCGCCGTTTGAGCCGCCACCAGTTGCTTCTTGAGGCTCTCTTCGCGCGCGGCCAGGTCGGCGAGCTGTTTGTCCACGTTTTGTTTGAGGTCCGCCGCCGCCTTGGCGGCTGTCCTGGCTTCTTTTTGCGCGACCTCGCCTTGCTCCATGAGTTCGAGTTGCTGGTCTTCAAGCTTGACGATGTCGGCTTTGCGCATGTCGATCTCGTGGGCGAGCGCGCGGTATTCTTCGTTCTTCTTGGTCTGGAATTGTTGGAGGGAGTACTTCTCGATCTGCTGTTTCTTCTGCTCGACTTCCAGTTCGAGTTCCTTGCGCTGGGTTTCGATCTGCTTGAACCGCAGTTTGGCGGCCTCGAGCCGGGCTTGCGTGGCGGCCTGCTTGGCCTGAAGCATCTGGCGCTCGGGCTGGATGTTGTTCAACTCGGTCTGCAGCCGGAGTAAATGGCGGTCGCGGTCTTGCAGGACGAGCAGTTTTTCGGTCGTGACGAGCATGAGCTAAAGAATCAGTTTGGCCGGACGGTATCGGGCGGGCTGAGGCAAGTCAATCCAGCGGGCGGGCTTTTTCTTTGGTTGCTGATTTTTGAACGTTTTGGCGTATTGTCGCTCAAACAAACAAAATGATGAATATGAATTCGGGTGTGAGTTTGAATGTATTTCGCAAGTATGTGGGGTCCTTCGCCCTGGCCGGGACGCTGGCTTTGCTGCCGGCGCCGCTCCTGGCCAAGGAAAGCAGCGCGGCGATGGACGTGGCCAAACAGTTGAACCAGGCGTTTATCGAAGTCGCGGACAAGGTGTCGCCGGCGGTGGTCGTCATTCGCGTGGCGCACAAGCCGAATTACGAGGCGATGGACGAGGACAATCCGTTGTGGGAATGGCTGCCGCCGCAGTTCCGGAAGCAGTTTGAAGAACGTCGAGACCGCCAGCACCGCGAGCGGCCATCGAGCGAAGAGCCGATTTTCGACGGCCAGGGGTCAGGAGTGGTCATTCGTGAAGACGGTTATCTCCTGACAAACCGCCACGTCGTGGAAGGCGCGGACAAAATCAAGGTGCGCTTCCGGAACGGGAAAGAGTATGAAGCCGAAGTCCGCGGGGTCGATGCGAAGTCCGACATCGCCGTGATCAAGATCGACGCCAAAGGATTGACGGTGGCCAAACTGGCCGACTCGGACAAAGTAAGGGTGGGCGAGTTCGCGATCGCGATCGGAGCGCCGTTCGAACTGGATTACAGCGTCACTTTCGGCCACGTCAGCGCCAAAGGCCGCTCCGACATCATCGGCGGTCCGGAGGGCGCGGTGATGGACCAGGATTTCATCCAGACGGATGCGAACATCAATCCCGGCAACAGCGGCGGGCCGTTGGTGAACATTGACGGCGAAGTCATGGGGATCAACACGTTGATCCGCGGTTTGCGCACCGGCATCGGTTTCGCCATTCCCAGCAACCTGGCGAGGGAAGTCTCCGACCAGCTCATCGCGGAGGGCAAGTTCGCGCGCGCCTGGCTGGGCGTGGGGATTCGCGCGCTGCGCGACTACACGAACTTTCGGAAGATGACGGAGAGCGTCGATGACGGCGTTGTGGTGCTGTCGGTCAGCAAGGAAGGGCCGGCGGCGAAGTCGGATCTGAAGCCGGCGGACATCATCACGGCCGTCGATGGCAAGAAAGTCTCGTCGGCGCAACAGCTCCGCAACGAGATTCGCTCCAAGAAAATCGGCAGCAGTGTGACGCTCGACGTTGTGCGCAACGAAAAGCCCATCAAGATCAAAGTCAAAACGGAGGAGTGGCCGGACGAGAACATCCCCGTGAGTCATCGGCCTGGCCTTTCACCGGAAATGGCCACGAAAAGCCTTGGCCTGACGGTGCAGGCGTTGACCAAGGACTTGGCGGAGCAATTCGGAGTAGAACTGACCGAAGGCGTCATCGTCACGGGAGTAGAGAGAGGCAGCCCGGCCGAGCGCGAAGGCATCAAGCCTGGCGACGTCATCACCGAAATAAACCACGAGTCGGTGACCAATCCGAAGCAATTCAAAGAAGCGGCAAAAAAGGCCGACCCCAAGAAGGGCGTGGTGATCAACCTCGTGGGCGAAAACGGCGCCCGCTTCGAGATTCTCAAGGATAGTGGCGAATAGCCTCCCCGCTACCCAAGAGGGTGCGCCGGCCCGGTGACGGGCCGGCGCATTTGTTTTCGGGAGGGGCGAAAAGTGAGGCGTAATGCGTGATGCTTGATGCGTGAACGAGTCAGGAGATCTCCTGACGGACTCACGGATCACGGACCAGTCGGCCGATAATTAGACTTATTCTAAATCTTGACTGAGACGGGCCACACGTTAGACTGGACCCGCGATGAAGACTCGCGACAAGATCAAAGCAGACGCCCAGTTGAACGAACGGCTGGCGACCGGCGGCTTTCGCTTCACCCCGCAGCGCGAGCACGTCTATAACGTGCTGCTGCAAAAACGCGACCACCCAACAGCCGAGAGCGTTTTCATCCGTGCCAAACAGACCATGCCGGACATCTCGATGGCCACAGTCTATAACTGTCTGGACGCTCTTGTGAAATGCGGTTTGGTCCGGGCGGTTCACCGCGACCGCGGTGCCACGCAGTTTTGCCCGAACATGCACGAGCACTGCCATTTTTACTGCGAGGCTTGCGGCAGCGTTTTTGACATTGATTTCATGCCCGAGACCAAGAAACCTGACATTCCGATGCCGAAAGGGTTTCAGGCGACGCAGTTTGAAGTTACTATCCGCGGGCTTTGCCCCGAGTGCGGGGCGACAAAGAAATGATCCGCTCCGCCGGGACGCGCCTCTGGCGAGTGTCCGCGCCCCGGCCGGCTCAGCGATTTAACGATTTAACGACTCAACGGTTCGACGGAAGAAATGAGCACAGCGACCGAGACAATTGAGGGTCTAGTCAAGACGGAGTACAAATACGGCTTCTACACGGATGTCGAAACCGACTCCGCGCCGCCGGGGTTGAACGACGACACCATCCGGCTCATCTCGCACAAGAAAAGCGAGCCGGACTGGCTGCTCGAATGGCGGCTCAAGGCCTTCCATCATTGGCTGTCAATGAAGGAGCCGACTTGGCCGAAAGTGCATCACGAGATCATCGACTACCAGGCCATCAGCTACTACAGCGCACCTAAGAAACGCGGAGATGGGCCGAAGAGCCTCGATGAAGTCGATCCGAAGCTGCTGGAGACTTACGAAAAGCTCGGCATCCCGCTCAAGGAACGCGAACGGCTGGCCGGGGTGGCGGTGGACGCGGTGTTCGATAGCGTCTCCGTCGGCACGACTTTCAAGAAGCAACTCGCCGAGAAGGGCGTCATTTTCTGCTCGTTCAGCGAGGCGGTGCACGAACATCCGGAACTGGTCCGCAAATATCTCGGGATGGTCGTGCCCTACACCGACAACTTCTTCGCGGCACTGAACTCGGCAGTCTTCAGCGACGGCTCGTTCTGCTACATCCCCAAGGGCGTGCGCTGTCCGATGGAGCTGTCCACCTACTTCCGAATCAACGCGGCGAACACGGGGCAGTTCGAGCGCACGCTGATCGTTGCCGACGAGGGGGCGCACGTCAGCTACCTCGAAGGCTGCACCGCGCCGATGCGTGACGAAAACCAGGTCCACGCGGCGGTCGTCGAACTCATCGCCTTCGAGAACGCGCAGATCAAATACTCGACCGTCCAGAACTGGTATCCCTGCGACTAGAACGGCAATGGCGGCATTTACAATTTCGTCACCAAGCGCGGCCTGTGTCGCGGGAAGAACTCCAAGATTTCCTGGACGCAAGTCGAGACCGGCTCGGCGATCACGTGGAAGTATCCGAGCTGCATCCTGCAAGGTGAGAACTCGGTCGGTGAGTTCTACTCCGTGGCCGTGACGAACAACTATCAGC
>ORMF011269646.1_pt1 | contig 11544 bp, 15 predicted proteins | sample 1779871 | NCBI WGS metagenome assembly ORMF01 (sample SAMEA104232316, study PRJEB22302) | groundwater metagenome | biome: forest; feature: aquifer; material: groundwater | place: USA | collected 2011-08-07 | depth 5.4 m
ATCCTCTACCTGACAAAGGCTGATGCGAAAAACACGGACTTGAAAGAGTTCATGTCAGAAGTTGCAAAGGAAGGGATTGAATGCAGCGTTGTTAAGAAAGACGGGTGCATGAAAAAAGCAATTCTTGATTATACGGAAAAAAGGAGGGAGATATTATTTGTAATCGTAGGTTCAACACCTGAGCTTGAGATTGAATGCAAGACGTCTGAGAAATCACTTTCGGACGCATGGAAGAGATTGAAATGCCCGTTAGTGGTTGTATCGAAGGGCGAACTGCCGTCAATGGCATAAAAAAAGTTTCAAAAGTTTAAAAGGTTAAAGGTTGAAAGTTGAAAACTAAAACTAAAGGAGGAAATGGAAATGGGATTTGGAAGACGTATGTATGAGTTTTTGAAGATGGCGTCAGTAGCTCACGCCAAATGGGACTATGAAGTCTCGATGAGTATCTTAAAGAACCGGAAGAAGATGCTGATACTTTTGGCTCTGCTTCTGCCGGTTCTTGCAGTAGGCCTGATTGAAGCAGGAGATATGATAGGCGGGAAAACCGCTTATGCCCCTGCACATTATTCAAACCTGATATTTGTTGTTTCAATAGCAGTGGGCCTTGCTGCCGGCCTTATAACAGGCTGTATAGGTGCAGGAGGAGGCTTTATTATCACGCCTGCATTGATGGCAGCCGGTGTTAAGGGAATCCTTGCAGTCGGGACAGATGTTTTTCACATTTTTGCCAAGGCAATCATGGGGACCACGGTACATAAAAAACTCGGCAATGTCTCGGTAAAACTCGCTGGGGCATTTCTTGTAGGCTCTGTCGGCGGCACATTCATAGGCGGCGCCATAAACAAGGGGCTATACAATAAAGACCCTTTGCTGAGCGAGGCGTTTATCAGTACGGTTTATGCTGTATTGCTCGGGTTTCTCGGGTTTTATGCATTAGCTGACTTTTTGAAATCCAGGAAGGCCTCAAGCAGCGCGAGCAGCGGCGGCCATGATGCGCACGGCGGGCCGTCAGGAACAACTGAGTTTGCGCTTAAATTACAAAAAGTAAATATTCCGCCTATGATAACTTTTGACGAAGATTTCGGCGGAAGAAAGATATCATGGCTTTTTGTGGCAATAGGCGGCTTGATTGTCGGTATGCTGGCTGCAATCATGGGTGTCGGCGGCGGTTTTGTTACCTTCCCCATGTTTGTTTACATCTTCGGCGTATCAACAGCAACAACAGTTGGAACAGATATTTTTCAGATTATCTTTACGGCAGGCTTTGCATCCATAGCCCAATATGCTATTTACGGATATGTGTTTTATACGCTTGCTATTGGAATGCTGCTTGGCTCGCTTATCGGCATTCAGGTAGGCGCGCTTACAACAAAGGTTGTTAAGGGTATTCACATCAGGGGATTTTACGCCATGTCCATTATCGCGGGCTTTATAAACAGGGTTACAACACTGCCTAAAAAGATGACCGAGCTTGAGGTCATAAATATGCCCAAGCCTGTTACTACAGCAATAGAGAATGTCGGCAATATCATATTCTGGATTGTTGTCGCTGCTTTTGGTTTCTGGATTATCAGCAAGTTTATAGCAAATATCGGTACATTAAGGAGCGAGGAAGATTATGTCGCTCCCGTGCTTGTGAAAGAGGAGGCAAAATGATAATAAGACATAAAAAACCATTCAGTGTGGGAGTTGTTTTTGCAATATCGTTTTTGGGTGTGCTGCTTCTGATATTTTCACCCCTGTTCGGGAATGGCCTGAACGGCCTTCAGTATGCAGACGACAGCTTTAATAAGCTTGCAAAGGGCTCCTCTTATTTTATCCCTAAGGTTGCCAAGAACAATGAGAAGTTCGTGGGAAAGACGTTCAGCGTAAGCATCAATATGAGCAAAGAGGGTGATAAGGCAGGAGATGCTGAAAAAAGGGCGGAACTGGCTTCCAGGGTGTACACAACTGCAGGCGCTGCAACAGAGATTAAAGGCGCTGAATTAAAGATCGAAGGAGACCTTGGAAAAGTCCTTGAAGCAGCTTTGCAGGATTCTGATGCCATGTTTAAGAATGAAGGAGAAAAGATCAAGGCCAAATACGCAACTGACGATGAGAAAAAGATGTTCAGGCAATGGCATAACACTCTGGCTAAGATAGACAAGGCCTTCAAGAAAGATAAGAAGTTCGAAGAGGCAGGCATTGTCTCTGAGGTAACTAAAAAGGCCGTGGAACCTGCCTATAACTTCTATCAGGTTGACGCGAATAAAGTGGCAGACCATGCCGGTATGATGTCAGGCCTCCTTGTTTTTTACGTTGTTTATACAATGTGGTGGGGATTCGCCATATTTTATATGTTTGAAGGGATAGGGCTTACCATGAAAAAGGCAAAGGTCAGGAAAGAGGGATAGGGGGGTTAAACAGAAGGATATAGTCCCTTCGCTCATTCTCGGGCTAGAGCCCTGCGAGGATTTTGCCTCTTTATTCCTTATTTTAATTTTAAGGACTATCGGCAAAATAAACCGCTCAAGCACTATATCCTTCTGTTTTGATTATTTTAAATTAAACAGGGCAGAGGGCTGATATGGGAAGGTACAGAAAAATACTTGTGGCTGTTGACGGCTCGGATTCAAGCAAGAATGCTTTCAGGCAGGCATGCAGGATTGCCCGCCAGGATGCGAGCTGGATAACAGTTATTACAACAATTCCATTCTATCAGGACCTGTTTCAAATGCCCAGCATACAGGAAAAAGTAAGCAAGACTCTGAGAGAAGACGGAGAGAAAGTGATCTCAGAGATTAAAAAAATTGCAGATCAGGAAGATGCCTTCATAAGGCCGGTTATCGAGGAAGGAAGTCCGGTTAACACCATTGTGGACACTGCCGGTGAGAATAATTTTGATCTGATAGTTATGGGCCGGCACGGCAAGTCCCAGCTTGAAAGGGCTTTGGTCGGAAGCGTCACAGCCCGTGTAATAGGCCACAGCCGCGGAGATGTCCTTGTTATCCCGAAGAATGCTTCTATCGGCTGGAACAATATACTCATCTCAACAGACGGTTCGAAATACAGCACAGCTGCTACAGAAAAGGCAATTGACCTTGCAGAGTCCTACGGCGGCCGGTTACAGGCATTGTCTGTTGTTGATGTTACAGAGGAGTTTCAGACTGAAGCGCCGGGCGCTGTTGAAGAGCTTGTCAGAAAGGCAAAAGGGTTTGTGGATGATGTCAGGAAAAAAGCAGAGACACAGGGAATAAAAACAGAGGCCCTTGTCAGGGAAGGAGAGACCTTTAAGATTATTACGGACCTCTCAAAAGAATATAAAACCGATGTTATAGTCATGGGAAGCCATGGACGTACAGGGATGAACAGGCTCCTGATGGGGAGCGTTACTGAAAAGGTTATTGGTTATGCACCGTGTCCGGTGCTTGTTGTTAAGGTATAAACAATGAAAGGAGGAGTTATGAAGAAACTGATAAAAAAAGTAGAGACTTTGATGGCGGCTGCAGCATTTGCAGAGGCAGGAGAACACGAGACCGCAAGAGAGATTATGAAGGAAGAAAAGCGCAGCGATAAGAGAGATGATGCAAGGCCGGCTCAGAGGCCGAGGCCAGGACTCAGGGCATCGTGAATAAGGAGTTGATTTTGTAATAAAAAGGCCCCTGCTTCAGAAAGGGGCTTTTTTGTTGTCCCGGTCTTTTAGTTGCCCGGAGCTGATTTATGCTAAAACATGATTTTGTGCGTATTGTATTGCAACTTCGTAGGCAATAGCTGAGTGGTCAGAGGAAGGGCTGTTGCCTTCACAACTGAGTTCTCCTTTTGTTGCCTCCCTGTGGTTTTTGATCATTGAGGTTATAACCTGAGTCAGATCAAATCCGCCTTCTGAGCAATCCTTGCTCAAACAGTCTACCCTGAACAAAGCATAACTGCTGGGAAAGAAATTTACGGTACGCGGTAGAGATTTTTGTATCCCCTTCTGATTGTACATCATGCTAATGACGATGCTCGCAACCTCAGGGAACTGTTTAGCCACAAAGCCCGCATCAACTCTTCGTTGCAGCCTTTCGGCTCTTGCCACATTCTTTCTGCTGTTCATGCTGTTGTTCATGTCCCTCCCCAATGATAAGGCCCCCTCACTCAATGCAAGGGGGCCTTTCCTATCTAAATTACAGTTTAACTACGTTGATTGCCTTGGGTCCTTTTGGGCCCTTTTCAATATCAAAGCTGACCTTGTCACCTTCGGCAAGGGTCTTAAATCCATTGCCCTGGATTGACGTATGGTGTACAAAAGCTTCGCTTCCGTCATCATTCGTAATAAAACCAAAACCCTTGGATTCGTTGAACCACTTCACTGTTCCATTAGCCATTTTTTTACCTCCTTTTTTATGAACTGAAATTTCAGAAGGCATTAATAAAAAAAGGCCGCAAAGTCAAAAGTCTTTGTAGCCTTGTGCAATCGCAAAAACTTCTAAAATTCTAGCTTTAGAATACCATGCCCCCGAACAGTTAGTCAAGGGAAATAAAGGAGGCAATTAGGTCATTTTATACAGGAGTTGCGCTTAATCGTTGTTTTTGCGTATTGTAAACTAACTTATCTGTTTGAGGAAATATATCATGAGAAAGCCATTGCCGAAGAAAACAAGTGTTTCGCCTTACATTACGCCTGAGGGGCAGAAACGTTTACAAGAGGAGCTGTCATATCTCTGGAAGGTGAAACGGCCGCAGGTGACTAAGGCAGTTTCAGAAGCTGCTGCCATGGGCGACCGTTCTGAAAATGCAGAGTATATTTACGGTAAAAAGCAGTTAAGGGAGATTGATGCCCGCATACATTTTCTTAAAAAAAGATTGGGCGAACTGATAGTAGTGGACAGGACCCCTGATGATACTTCAATAGTATTTTTTGGCGCATGGGTTGAAATTGAGGATACCGGCGGGAATGTGCAGCAGTATCGCATTGTCGGCCCTGATGAAAGCGATGCAGGGAAAAATTTTATCAGCATTGATTCACCTGTGGCAAAGGCTTTGTTGCGCAGGACAGAGGGTGACGAGGTTGTTGTGTCCAGGCCAAATGGCAAGGCCTCTTTTGTTATAACATCAATCCATTATCAGTTATAAGATTCCTAAGTTTTAGACCCCTGTAAAAATTCGGAAGCGCCTTAAAGCCCGAGGGCCTGCGTCAACCTTTTCCTCTGTTTTTCGATTACCCTTTGCCCGTGTTCGAGCGCTGTTATAATCTCTTTTTTGGCCTTGTCTGACAGGCCCATCCCCTGTTCAATAACATCTTCAGTTTTTTCCTTTAAATTATCAGCAAACCCATGCACATCCTCAATAGTCTCCTCGATTAAATCAACCGCGTTATTTTTTATGCGGCGTGCTGTCTTTGAGATATCCTTTCTGGTCTCTCTGCCTGACCTGGGTGCATATAGGAGAGCAATAGCAGCCCCTATTACTCCGCCCAGCAAAAAAGCTCCGCCAATCTTTGTTACATTGTCTTTCATAATATCCTCCCTGTTGAAAGAAACATTTTCTCTTAAATTAAGCCTATCACATACAAAGATAATGTCAAGAAAGCCCGGAGGGCGACAGCCGGGAATGGGCGAGAATGCTGTATCCTGCTTCTGACTCTTCATGGTTTACAAATAATCCGGATTAAGGTTTCGGCAAGCTTTCCTTGAAATCAGTAAATTGTGTATAATTCAATATCCCCTTTGTGTGGCGTCACATGAAAGGAGTAATATTTCCGGAGGTTATTAATATATGTTTCGCGCCAAAATTAAGGTTTTAGATTGCACGGTCCGTGACGGAGGCTTGATAAATAAGTGGCAGTTCAGTGATGACTTTGTAAGAAAGATTTTTATGGCCCTTTCACGCGCCGGTGTTGACTATATGGAGATCGGATATAAATCCTCCGAGAAATATTTTTCCAGGGGCGAGCATGGCGCCTGGAAATTCTGCACAGAAGATGACCTTAAAAGAATCGTCGGGAACTTTGATACCAAAATGAAACTTTCGGCCATGGCTGACATAGGCCGAATTGATTTTGACGATATCCCTGCCAAAAAAGACAGCGCACTTGACATGATAAGGGTAGCCTGTTATGCGCATGAGGTGGACAAAGGCATAAACCTTGCGCATCACTGTATGGAAAAAGGTTACGAAGTAACCATAAACCTAATGGCGGTTTCCAAGGTCCTGGAAAAAGACCTTGATGAAGCGCTTGAGGATCTTGCCAAAAGCCAGGTGCCGGTTATTTATCTTGTAGACAGTTTCGGGGCCATGTATTCAGAGCAGATTCATTTTCTTGCAAAGAAATACTTTAAGGCGCTGCCCGGGAAGGAGCTTGGCATGCATGCCCACAATAACCAGCAGCTGGCCTTTGCCAATTCAATAGAGGCGATTATCGCAGGCATAAACTGCATAGATGCAACTCTGTACGGCATGGGCAGGGGAGCAGGCAATTGTCCTCTTGAACTGCTGCTTAACTTCCTTAAGAACCCGAAATTTGATATAAGGCCGATACTTGAGATAATACAGGACTCATTAATCCCTATGAAAGAAGAAGTTGAGTGGGGCTATCACATACCCTATATGATTACCGGCATTCTGAATGAACATCCGAGAAGCGGGATGAAAATGATGGCATCAAAAAAGCTGCCCAACCTGAAGCAATTCTATGAAGACCTTCGTGACGGCACGCCTCTGGATTAGAAATCCCGGGGTGTCAAATGGCAAAATGACCCGATTATCGCAGCCTGGCTCCGCACTTTCTGCATATACGCTTGTGGATATCCCTGCCAAGATATTTTTTACATGAAGGGCATCTCCAGTTTAAGGCGCTAAAACCGATAAACGCAGCGATAATCAGAGCTTGCAATCCAAAGATAGTATCCTTTGAGAATTCTCCGAAACGGTCAGGGCGTTTATAAATCACTGCGAGAAATAAAACCAGAAACAGCGCTATTGCCACAGCGAGTATCTGACGGCCCTGCCGCACTCCAAAATCCTGCCTTGCCTGCTTGTCGTCTTTTTTCTGCATCTTCAAAAGTTTCCCTTTGCCTGAAAATAACGATAGCCAATAATTGGTTCAATATTATAACGCCGCAAACTGCACTTTTTCAAAATTCCCGGATTCTCCTGAAGGTTAAGCAGATACCTTTTTTACACGCCCTACTTCTCCGCTTTCCAGGCGTACTTTAATCCCGTGCGGATGTGCAGGTGAATTGGTCAGAATATCTTTTACAATTCCCTCTGTCAGTTTCCCTGTCTGCTGGTCCTTTTTCAATACAACCGAAACGCGCAGCCCTTGTTTTATATCAGAACGTTTTGTTCCATCCATAAATTATTCTCCACTCAGTTATTTTTTCTGCTGCCCTCGTACAGCTCATACTCAAGGAGCCTGCATTCTATCGCACCGTTAAAAAATTGAATCCTTCTTTTAGCCCTTAAACCAACCTTCTTTGTAAGGTCAGGATTTCCTGTGAAGATATATCCTGTATATCCCCTGCACTTCTGCTTAAAAAAATCTCCTGCCCCCTTATAGACATGCTCAAGCTCCTTAAGAGTCCCCATCCTTTCTCCATATTCCGGGTTGAGTATTACAATCCCTTTGCCTTCAGGAACCGTTGTTTCAGCATAATCGCACACATCAAATTCTATCAGGCGCTCCACACCGGCAGTAGCAGCGTTTTTCTTTGCCGCCGCTACTGCCTCCTCGCTGATATCAGTTGCAATAATCCTGCAAGTCAGGGCTTTTTTTGCTTCTTTTTTTGCTCTTGTACGTAAATCATTCCAGAGCGATTCATCAAACCCCTTTAGATGCATGAAACCATAATTATTCCGAAAAAGGCCCGGCGCCCTGTTAAGCCCGATTAATGCCGCCTCAATCGCCAATGTTCCGCTTCCGCACATCGGATTAATGAAATGACTGCTGCTGTTCCATCCCGTTGCCAGGATAACGGCAGCTGCAAGTGTCTCCTGCATGGGCGCTGTCACAGGGAGCTTTCTGTAGCCGCGCTTTGAGAGTGGTTCACCGGAGGTATCAAAATACACGGCGCAGTTTTCATCCTTCCAGTAGAGATTAACAACAGTCCTGTCTTTATCCGGGCCTGAATCAGGACGCCTCCCGCACCTTTTATTTATCCTGTCCACAATTGCATCCTTGCTTTTTACATTTGCATAGCGTGAGTCCCTGATGCTCGGATTATCAACACTGGATGTTACACAGACATAACCATCCTCGGCAATATAGTCCTCCCATGGTATCTCTGACAAGGAGCGATAAAGGTCCCCGGCATCGTGCGCAGTGAATTCCTTTATGAGAAAGAGCACACGGTGTCCTGTGCGGAGATGGAGGTTAAGCCTCAAGGTATCGTCAATAGTCCCCTCTGTTGCTATGCCTGCAATTGTTTTCGACAGCACAGGGAAGCCGAGCTGAAGGACCTCTTCCTTTAAAAAAGGCGTTATTCCCTTTGCGCAGGTAATCAGTATCCTGCTTTTTTTCATATCCTTATTCTCTTCCGTAATTATTCAGCTATTCGCTGTCGGGAATACGTTACTTCCTTTTTTTATCCGATGCATCTTTCCGGGCTGAGAGTGTGATGATGAAGTTCTCAGGCTCTAAGTCAGGGTTTTTCTCAAGCTCCTCAACAAAGGCATTGATGGCCTTTCGCATAAAGGCCGGGAAGTTTATGCCCCTTGGCAATGCATGGATCCTCTGCCGTGTATCTTCGTCAATTGCTGCTGTGTATTTTGCCATAACTGCTCCTTATCTTATGATGTTGTTTCTGGCGCTGCTGCTGTTCCGGGAATCATCCCTTCCTGATGGGGCTGAGAATCATGCTTTCGACCCTGTTTCTTCCGTTGTTTTTGGCCTTATATAAAGCCCTGTCAGCAAGCTCTATCAACTCTTTGTGGCCGGCGTCCTGATCCTCTCCGTCAAAATATCCTACGCCGGCGCTGATAGTAATCCTGATATTTTCAAAGCTCATGTCTTTTGTTGTTTGTCCCAGCCTTTCAGCCACATTCAGGGCATTTTTATAAGAGATATAGGGCAGCACAACGGCAAATTCCTCTCCCCCGTATCTGGCTGCTACGTCACTCAATCTGGTGCCGTCTTTCAATATCTGTGCAATCCCGCGCAGTACCATGTCTCCGGCGAGATGGCCGCAGGTATCATTCACTTTTTTAAAAAAATCTATATCGAGCATTAACAGCGTCAGTGGATGTTTGTATCTCTTTGAGCGGTCCATTTCCTCTTTTAGCCGCAACTCAAAATATTTATGGTGATATAACCCTGTAAGGCCGTCGGTTACGGATTCCTGATACAGCTGGGCATTCTCTATTGCTACTGCCACCTGGTTTGCAAAGGCATATAAAAGAACCATATCATCAAACCCGAAACCTCCTTCAATCCTGTTGATAACCTGAAGCACGCCGACTATCCTTTCCTTTGTTCTTACCGGCACACATATCATGCTTTTTGTTATGAAACCGCTGATCTCATCAACCCCTTTGAAAAACCTTGTATCAGAGCCGACATCATTTGAGATAACAGGTTCTCCGTGTTCTGCAACCCAACCTGCTATGCCAACACCTTTTTCAAGCGTGATGGTTGTTAATTTTTCACTCTTTCCGCCTATGGCTACCTCGAATAACAACTCGCCGGTCTTAGGGTTTACTATCAGGAGACTTCCGGCCTCTGCATTAAGCAGTTTTGTGGCTGCCTCAATTACCTTCTTTCTGATAAGAAAAGGGTCCAGTGTTGAATTTATAAGGGCGGTCATCTCTATGAGAGTGTTGAGTTGCTGCAGTCTTTTGTCCTGATACTCAATCATTAGAATGCCTTTCTGGCCCGCAATAGCTTATAAAAAATATACTCCCCTGCGAAAATAATTTCGAGCTGCATCTGTGATATTCAGATTATATCAGAAAAGCTCATTGGTACGTAAAGCAAACAGTACGAAAATTTGAGCCTGATAAAGATAGCCCTGTTAAAGCCATCGGCCTGAAGGATATTTATTCAGGGCCAGGCGTATCAAAGACTGTGAAAGGATTTGTCTGCCCCATCCGTATGGCGCATAAATCTTCATGAATCTGAATATATCGCGTATAACGACAAGCTGTTCTCTTTTGCTTAGCTTGCGCATGCCTGCCTTGAAATCAGCTTCGTGAGGATTGCCGAAAATTATTCTGAATGGATTCCACTGGTCAGTGCACCGCTTTGCCTCAGAAGCTATCAGCCTGCGGTAGACCTCCTGAACCGGCCTGTTCCTCTGAATTGCCCCGACTCCTGATTCTCCGGCTATTGCGCCTGAATGAAGTGCGCAGCTCATCCCCTCTGCCAGCATGTTGAAAAATCCTGCTGCCTGGCCTGTGATAAGCACATTGCCTTTGCCGAAAATATAACGGTTTATCAGAGAAGGGCCAAAATTCTGCGCACAGCCTTCCATCTCTTCCGCAGGTTCAAGTTTTACCCCGTGTTTATCACGCAGGTATGCCTCAACATTACGGTGATACTCATGAAGGTTTTTGCCTGAAGGGAAGCCCACTCCAAGTATCTGCCGGCCATTGCGTGCATGGCTCCATGTATAATGCCCGAGCCCCGGATGAAACCAGAAGTGGAAGTAGTCCTCATCAAGCGGGCATTCGATTATTCTCTGAAACTTTTGCCCTACCATAAACCAGGGAATGCTCTTCATATAATCCGGATAAACAGAATGCCTGACACGTGATTTCGGGCCGTCAGCCCCAATGACATAACGCGCCGTGTATTTGAGTTCTGTGCCGGCGCGCATTGCTCTGACATGCACGAGCTTTCCGTCATCTTCAAGTCCTGTAAAAGATGTTTCTTCATGCACGTTAAGGCCGCTGCTTTTAACAGCCCAGTAATCTGAGAATTTGCGGTTCAGGTGCGGTGTGGGCCCGCCTTCAAAGTCCATTGAAATGGATATCATGCTCGGAAAATGGAAGGTAACCCCTCTGCATGAAGTAGGTTCGTGCAGGATATCACGGGGCAGGGGGCCGAAATTTTCTATCAGGAAACGGTGTCCCCTTGGCGAAAGTATCCCGCTGCATACTTTATTTCTGGGAAGTTTTTTGCGCTCCAGAGCCACAACATTAAGGCCGGCGTCCACCAGCCTTTTTGCCGCGGCTGATGCAGCAAGGCTGGCGCCTACAATCAAGACATCATATTTTTCTTCGCTCATTTTTTTAAACCTGATCCGCTTAATTTATAAATCTTTCTGAATAACGAAAGGATATAGTATTTGAGCGGTTTTATTTGCCCGATATTCAAACAGTATGTATTTTGATAAATAAAGAGGGCAAATTCCTCGGAGGTCGAAGACCGAGAATGAGCGAAAATGCTATATCCTTTCGTTATTTTCATAGTCTATAAATTATCCCGGCTAATCTGCCCGAGATGTATTACAGGCACATCAGCCACGCGCTGAAAAACCTCAACGTCAGCAAGGTCTTCAACCACTATGCGTCTCATGCTGCGGCCCTTTATTATCCATCTTGCCTGTTCAAGACAGCCTGCTGCTTCAATGCTTTTCTTTGCCTGAA
>ORMF010161167.1_pt1 | contig 11542 bp, 16 predicted proteins | sample 1779871 | NCBI WGS metagenome assembly ORMF01 (sample SAMEA104232316, study PRJEB22302) | groundwater metagenome | biome: forest; feature: aquifer; material: groundwater | place: USA | collected 2011-08-07 | depth 5.4 m
CACCGGCGATCTGACCGGCCGTTACCAGGCCGGTAAAATCATCAAGGAAATTGCCCCCCTCGTCGGCGGAAGCGGCGGTGGCCGCCCCGACTTGGCCCAGGCCGGCGGCCCCCAGCCGGAAAACCTGCCCCAGGCCATCGCTAGGATCAGAGAGATGATTTAAGAGGTGAAAAGGAAAGACTTTGCACATCTGGGACTTCTATCGGCTGGCCGGAGCGGGGCTTCTCGCCTTAGGCTCTACGGCCGAGGGCGCTTCTTAATGGTTCAGGCCGCTTTATATTGCCGAATATCGACCATAGCGCCGGAATGAGCTATTTGTTCGGCGGACTTCAACAGCTCACCCGTCACCGTTTCATCAACATAAGCCTCATCGCAGTTTGGGCAAACTTGCGCCGGCACGTTTTTAATTACGTAGGTAAAGCCATCGCGCTCCAAGGTAACGGTTGTTGTCCCAGGTGCGGTTTCAGCATGTTTGCAAATGACACATCTCATGGGATTCTCCTTTTAAAATCAGTGCTCCATTTTCTCTGGTCGGGTTCATAGACGGTAATTACAATCGTTTCATTGTCAGCAACATTATCGGCAATGACGACATGTAATGGCCTATCGTCCCGCCACCCCAGAATCAATCGGCTCGGATAGGGTGTATCATCAGGATATGCTTCGATCGTTTCTCCTCTTGCCAGAACATATCGGACATCAGTTTCATTTATACGCCGTTGAAACATCCGTTGAATAGCATGGGTACGAAATATTAACTTCCCGACTTCCGGCAATATTATGAGACTCCTTCATATGTGAAATTATGTGAAAGGTACCGCTTCGGAAGTATATGCAAGGCACAAGTTTCTGTCAATCAAATAAGCCTTGACCTTAACCGGAACCAGGGACATCCGCGAATAGCTCCCCTTGTCCCCGTGTAAATGTTTGCCACCTGCTTTAGTTCTATGTTTTCCATTTGACAATTCCTCACCGGCTATGAGATACGAAGGCCTCTTTAGGCGTACACATCTTTTCCAGGGTTACACATATTGTTGATCTGCTTTTAGTTGCAAGAGCTTCCGGAAAGGGATCTTTTCAGCATGAAAGTGTGCAAATTCCAGTTGCATATAGAACCCCGGCAACCAATCATCCTCCCGCCCTATAAAGGCGCCACGTTACGCGGCGGCTTCGGCAACGCCTTCAAGAAGGTCGTCTGCGCCCTGAAAACGAAAGATTGTTCCGACTGCATCCTGAAAGAGCAGTGCGTCTATTCCTACGTCTTCGAAACCCCCCCGCCCCGCGACGCCACGGTAATGCGCAAGTACCTTGCCGTGCCTCGTCCTTTTATCATCGAACCGCCGCCGGAAAAACGGATGGGCTACAAGCCGGGTGATGAGCTGACCTTCGGCCTCACCCTCGTCGGCAAGGCCATCGACTATCTGCCGTATTTCATCTACACCTTCGACGAGCTGGGAAATATGGGCATCGGCAAGGGGCGGGGGAAGTACACTCTGAAGTCGGTGCATCAAAAGAAGAACTCATCCCCAACCAACTGCCAGACTGTTTCCACGGAAGAAGATGAAATTCGGATATACACGTCGGAAACGAAGAAGCTCAATGCCTTCCATCCCGAAGACCTCATAATAACATCCTCTCCCTTGATGGGAGAGGGCAAGGGTGAGGGTGATCCCCGGACTACTTCAAAGCCTTCCAATGATGAAGATGGCCCGGCAACTGCTGCAACGCTGAACTTCCTTACACCTACCCGGATATATTACAACAGCGACCTTACCCACAATCTCGAATTCCACATCCTCATCAGACAACTTCTGCGCCGGATTTCCATGCTCTCTTACTTCCACTGCGGCGTCGATACTTCGCAATGGGACTTCAACGGTTTCATCAACAAAGCAAAGGAAGTAACCATAAAAAACACGAACCTCCAGTGGCACGATTGGCAACGATACTCGGCCAGACAAGAACAAAAAATCAACATGGGCGGCTTCGTGGGTAATATCACCTACGAGGGCAACCTGGCGCCCTTTCTTGCCCTGCTCAAGGCAGGCGAAATCCTGCACGTGGGTAAAGGCGCCACCTTCGGACTGGGAAGATACGAGATGCATAACATTTCCCCTGTCATTCCTGCGCACGCAGGAATCCAGGAATCATAGCAACTATTAGCCTAGGGTGGATAGGGAATACAGCTTCAGTAAACGTGTCTGCGGTGTTTTATGGTGAGGATACAAATGGTATGAGCAGCAAGTTCATAGACGATACGATAACTGCCGACCCGCAGGGAAAATTCCCCTTTATGGTTGCCCACAAGGGGTTTGCCTCCCCTTGGATTCTCCTGAAGGGATTCTATTTTCTTGATGATCCGCTCAAAAAGACGTCTGTCGGCTTCGGAGAGAAAATCGATGTCCGAAGCGGCCTCTTGGGAAAAGGTGATAGCATAGTTCATATCAAATCATACTTCTTCTTGATATTGTCCAATGAGACTGTTTTCCCCTCCCTCACCTGCTTCTTCGCTCTTGCAATTGCCTCCCGCTCTTCCTTACAGGAAAGGATGTCCAATGTTTCCAAAAGACCTTCATACTCATCGCTACTCATGATGACGGCCTTACTGACACCGTTTCTGGTAATGGCAAATCTGTCAAACTTCTCGTCCGCATCTTTGACAATAGCGGAAAGTTGCTTCTTGGCCTCTGCCAACGGAATCACCTTGTTCATTGCAATGCTCCTTTTCATATTTCATTTTGGTCATAATTATAGTCTATTGATGAGGAAAGAACAAGAAGGTATTTTTTTATTTAAAGGATAATAACCGATGCGAGTCCTCAGAAAAGACATGAAAGGGCCGGATATAAGGAAATGGCAGTACTTCCTCATCGGCCAGGGGTGCTTGACGGGAAAGGCCGACGGACTGCTCGGCAAGCAAACCGCCGCCGCCACGGTTGCCTTCCAGAAGAAGTATAATCTCGATCCGGACGGGATCGTGGGGCATCAGACTATTGTACAGGCCATAAAACTTGGCTTCACGGTGCTGGAAGAAACCGTAGATGAAGGTAAAAACAGTCCCAACTGGTCGCCGAAACCGGATTTCCCGCCCCTTGTCGGTACGACGGCACGGCAAAGCTTGTTCGGCAAATTTGCCTACAATGTCATACTGGACAGTAACGGTGAAGTGCAGATCCTCGGAGACTGGACAAAACAAAATATTGTCACCGTCAATATCCCCCAGCTAAAAGGGATCAAAGGGGCGCCAACAAGCGGCAATATTCAGTTCCACAGGCTCGCAATACAACAGGTGCAAGCCATGTTCGGGGCATGGAAAAGCGCGCGACTTTTGGACCGCATCCTCAGTTGGGGAGGATCATTTGTGCCCCGCCTCGTCAGGGGTGGTGCGAGCCTGAGCAACCACGCCTTTGGCACCGCCTTTGACATTAATGTTCCCTGGAACCAGTTAGGAGTTCAACCGGCCCTGGCAGGGGAAGAAGGTTCGGTGCGCGAGCTGGTCTCCATTGCCAACGAACACGGCTTTTTTTGGGGTGGGCACTACGCGAAGCGGCCGGACGGTATGCACTTCGAAGTCGCGGTGCTTAAGGCGACGTGAATCACTTCCGGATATGCCGTTCTATCAGGAGGATGAATAATGAACATACAAAGGTCTGAAATCGAAGATAATCGATAATGAATCTCGGTAAAGACAACGAAAAGTGGAATAAGCGGAGGTCTAAAATAGATGGACGGAGTTCAGATTGAAGGATTTGATCGTAAAGAATACAACGCGGTCATTCTTGCAGCGTTGCTGCACGATATAGGAAAATTCCTGCATAGAAGGGATAATCAGGTTTATAAAGTAAGTCATCAAGAAACGGGCGCATCCTTCATAAAAGAAATCGGGGATAAATTAAGGCGTGATCAACTTTACGATATCGAGCTTATAGAATTTCTGGTCAGACATCATCATTCAACCCTGACTGTAGCACGATCTGACGCATATCTAAAAGAATCAAAAACAACAGCAGAGAGATTGTGGGGGCTACTGAGAATCGTTAAAGACGCGGACAGTTACTCATGTTCGGAACGGGATCAGGATGAGGAAGAGAGAAAAGCTTTTGCTGATAGACATGAACCTCTGAAACCGATCTTTTTGAATATTACTCTGGGGGATGCAGAAAAGGCAGAGAATGAAAATGATAGATACCATTTGAATTGTCTCAACCCATTCCTAACCTTTCCTGATGAATTCGGCATGCTGAAAACCGAAGAAATAAGCGGATTTGTCGATAAATTCAAACAAAATACACCTGATATTTCAACCTATCAAAAGTTTGATGATGTTCTCAACAAATGGGTGGATATGCTTCAACGATACACCTGGGCAGTACCGAGCGATACACGCTATAAGGGTCCCGATGTATCCCTTTATGATCATTTGCGATCATCAGCCGCTTTCGCCGCCTGTCTTTATAAACGACATATAGCATCCATCAATACGGGGCGTAACTTTGAGAGGGGAAACGAACTTATCCTTATCGGCGGCGATTATTCGGGCATTCAGGACTATATCTTTGACATCACGAACAGGGGGTCAGGCGGGGCGGCAAAAAGGCTTAGGGCGCGATCATTTTTTATACATCTGTTTTCCGAAACCACCATTCACAAGATACTCCATACCCTTGACCTTCCTTTTGTCTGCAATCTCTTTTCCTCCGGTGGGAAATTCCTGCTTCTTGCTCCAAATAATGATTTTACAAATATGAGCCGTACCCTCAATCAGGTTAAATTTGATATAGAAAGGGAAATCAGCAACACATATTTCAATCAATTTTCATTTTTATTATCCTGGATGAAAATCAATGGTTATAAATCAAATAATGAGTTTAAAATTAGCAGCTTTTATCAATCGGCTGATGCCATGTTCCATCGGCTTGAGACAGAAAAGCTGAGAAAATTCCGTAGCATTCTGGCTAACAAAAGTAGTGTTGGCGCACATTGGAATATCGATGCCTTTAAAGCAAATGACATGTATCAAAAGTACGAGGGTGTTGGTGACTGCAAAATATGCGGTAGAGGTCCTGGAATCAAGAAAGACAGTGATCCTGATACGGGTGAAATAACCAATACATGTCCTATTTGTTATCAGGATAAATATCGGATCGGCGAGAAACTGCCGAAGGCGAACTATGTAGCCTTCGGGAAAGGTGTACCTGATGAGAAAAAGGAAGGAGAACGAATATTTATTTTTCAGCCTGTAATAAACGAGGGTGATAATTTCAGTGAGGGCTACTACATTGAACTGCTGAAAGAATATAGGGATGATCCGGAGCACTATCTGGTTTGTTATGTGGATGAGCAGGATACCGGTTTTGATCAAAATTTATCTAAGCCTATACTACTAATGCATTGTGCAAGTCATGTCCCACGGTCAGTACTTGATGCAACTAAAATCGCCAGTTTTGAAGATATCGCCCGGCGGTCACGCTGGAAGAAGGGTAAAGAAAATTATGGAAGCGACTTGCTGGGTGTGTTGAAAGCAGACATTGACAACCTTGGCATGATATTCAGTAGGGGGTTTATAAGGCCTGGCAAAGACGAACAAGATATTAACGATGTGGATCGCAGAACTGTTTCAAGATTTTTAACCTTAAGCCGGATGACAGATCTTTTTTTCTCCGGCTGGATAAATACCGTAATGACGGCCCCCAAAGAAGAAATTGTTAAACAACTTTTGACAATAAAGGGCGTCGATGCAGATATTTTTTGTAAGTATCTGAACAACGATAGCATCTATTTCAATAATATCTATACCGTCTATTCCGGGGGAGATGATCTGGTTCTTGTCGGGCCTTGGGAGACGATGATCATTTTTTCCATATTTTTGAATATGCAATTCAGAAGATACAGTTGTAAGAATGACCATGTCACGCTCTCTGCCGGACTCGCCTTCATAAAAGAAAAGCATCCGATAGCGTCAGCGATAAGGCAGGCAGACGAATTGCTGGAGACATCAAAAAAGAACGGGAAGGATTCGATAACTCTCTTTGGTACAACCATAAAATGGGAAAAGCTGACTGACCTTGTAAACTTCTTTTTGTTCTTGGACCGCAAATTAAACCAGGAGGAACCTGAAATAAATACGGCATTTCTTCATCGTCTGCTTGAATATCACAATATGGCGGTGGATTTTATCGATAATCATAATTTGGAAGGATTAAAATATGTTTCCGCTTTAAGTTACGATTTAGGGAGGAATGTCGTTAAATGGGACAAAGACGGAAAAATTACAAAGGGGCGTGAAACCTATGATTTCTTAACGGAAAGGATAATTAATAGAAAACCGGAAAAGGGAAGTGCCCCAATATACAATTTAAAAGTGCCGCTGTTTTGGGCTTTGTATAGAAACAGAAAAGCGCAAATAGAAGAAGATTAATCTTATTGGAATATTTATTAAGCAAGCTCAGGAAGGAGGATAGCACATGGCAAATTATTTTTATGACGATGATGAAAAAGAAAGAATAAAAGAAACCCTTCTGACCGGCAAGGCAAAGGCGTGGGCCGAGAGCTTTATTAAGCCCAAGCCACCAAAAGAACGGGGGCCTAAAAATCCAAAGTTGACATCAGCTCAATTGCGACGATTTCACGGTGAGGCGAAAAAACTTGAGGAACAAGTAAACAATCTTGGGGATGACAAAAGAGATTTTTCAAAAATCAGGCCACTTATCAAAATGTTAAAATCCAAGGTCGCGTATGCCTGTCCGATAACTGGTTCGGAAAGAAAAGTCCCGGAAGAATTTAGAAAGTATATAGAGGAAATGATCGATAATATCAATGATGCAAAGGATTTTAAAGCCTTTGCGTTATGTTTCGAATCGGTTGTCGGCTTCTTTTACGGTCAGGGAGGTAGATAAAATGAAACTGAAAGGTTACAGGAACATTGAAGGCATAATCGAAGTTGTAACGGGGCTTCACATCGGCGGCAGTGCAGCAATCATTGAGATAGGCGGCAACGACAATCCTGTTATAAAGAATCCCGTCACAAAAGAACCCTACATTCCCGGCTCTTCTCTGAAAGGGAAAATGCGGTCGCTTCTGGAGTGGAAGCTTCAATTAATTGATTGCAGGAAGAAAATCAATGGCGAAGAAAATAAGAATTATGGCGAAGTGCATAAATGGTGCGGTCATCATGATTGTCCCATATGCGTTATTTTTGGTACTTCTGCGGATGAAGCAGGACTTGGTCCAACAAGACTTGTCGTCCGGGACGCGATTCTCAACATTGACTATAAGGATAGACAAAAAATAAAAAAACCATCATGGACGGTTATGGACATCACCGAGGATAAATATGAAAATGCCATTAACCGTATTACAGCTAAGGCGAATCCGAGACCTTTCGAAAGGGTCGTATCCGGTGCTGAATTTAAGTTTCGAATGAGTTACAGGGTATTTGATAATGGCGATAATGGGAATAATGACGAATGTTTGTTCAAACATGTAATTGATGGCCTTAAGCTCATCGAAAAGGATGCCCTTGGCGGTGCCGGCAGCCGCGGCAGCGGGCAAGTAATGTTCAAAATCAAAATGGCTGATGGATCATATAGAGATGTTGCGGCGATTGATGAACAAGAGATCAATACACTTTTCCCAACAGAGACAGAGGAAGTGCAATGTGCGAATACAGAAGCTACACAATAGAAATCGAGCTTCTTTCCTCCATTGAGACCTCTTTTCAGGCCGATACAATCTTCGGCCATATCTGCTGGGCATATAGATTTCTCAATGACGAAGAAAAGCTTGGAGAATTTCTTGTTTCATACGAGAAGAATCCTTTACAGCCCCCTCTATTGGTAAGCAACGGGTTTCCCAAAGACTATTTGCCGAAGCCGGTTATTCCGCCGGTAACTCAGGAAGACTTGCAGAAGATTGTTAAGAACGATGAACGGATAGAGGCATCCTTTAAAATTAAGACCGTCAAGAAGGCGGATATCATCCCAAAAGGTAAATTAGAGCAGCTTCAGAGAGACAGGATTACCCCCGACAAACTTTTTGCCGCCATGTACGAATGCTATGACATTATCATGGATAACAAACGAAAACAGCAAATCATCATGGTCCAGCACAATACTATTGATCGCATTAAGGGAAGCGTCAGGAGAGGCGGCCTCTATGTCCAGGATGAAACTTTTTTTGATCAAAAAGAAGGGGGTTTTGAGATCTACTTAAAAACAAACTACTTTCCCTTCGAAGAACTTAAGCGCATATTCGAGTTCATCAGCAGGCAAGGATTTGGCAGAGATAAATCGACCGGTAAGGGGTTTTTCTCATTTACCATTCGCGAAGGCATTGATCTGCCGGAATCTGCCCAGCCTAATGCCTTCATGACGCTTTCATCGTATGTGCCGGCAAAAAATGACCCGATAAAAGGCTACTACAATATCATTCAGAAGTACGGGAAACTCGGCGGCTCCTATGCCACGGGCGATCCGAAAGTCCATGGCAATCCCTTTAAAGTACCTCTCATTATGTTTTCCGCCGGTTCGACTTTCATTGATGACAATTACCATAAAGACCGCAGTTATGGTTCTTTGTTGGATAAAGTTCATCACAATGGGACCATAAGGCATTACGCCTATGCTTTCCCCTTAGGCATCCATATTGAGGACACCTATGAAGACATTTAAATTACAATGCGAGATATTGTCCCCAATTCATATAGGTGCAGGGTATGAGATTGACCCTTTGAGTTATCTCATCCAGAACGGCAAATTGTATAAAATATCTTTTGAAAATCTGGTTGCATCGATGGATGAGGCCGGAAGGGCAACATTTGAAGGGTTGATCGATAAAGGTAATCTCATAGAGATCAGAAAATTTGTTGTGGGCAATATCAATAAAGACCGGGATACGATCTTCACCGTAGAAGTCTCAGCAAAAGTCGAGAGCCTCTATAAATCAAAGATCGGAGATATTCAAAACCAGTTGTTGATCAATCCTTTCATCAGGACTGAGGGAGCATCTGTACCGTTCATGCCGGGCAGCTCCATTAAAGGGGCGATAAGAACAGCCGTGATCAGTGAGGCGGCAAAAAACGGCAACCTGCCCGCTCCGAAGGAACCCAGGGAGATATACGAGTTTGAGTCAAAGGTATTGGGGTATAAAGATGGGAAGGATGACCCCTTTCGGGGGATCAAGATAAGGGATAAAGCCCCGCAAAAAGACGGCACGGTCATTCGTGATGTTAGAAACGTCTCAAAGAAGAAGGGCGCATCCTTGTGTGCAAACGATATCCAAATTATCTGCGAAGTTACGCATTCAAACATTACAGGAAAGACGGTCGCATTTGAAACAGAAATCTCCTTTGATGAGCAATTATATGCGACGCACTTTTTGAGCAAGTCTCTGGATATGGAAAAAATCATCAGGTCGTGCACTGATTTCTATAAAGACAAGATGGTACAGGAGCATATGAAGTTTTACAAAAACAGTGATGTTGAGGCCAGTTCAATGCAACTGCTCGATACGGTGCTGGATAAAACATCTTTTCTTTTAAGGTTAGGAAGGTTTTCAGGTGTTGAGAGTGTAACCCTCGATCGTTACCGCAACCCCAGACCGCCAGGCAATAAATCAGTATGGGGCACATCCAGAAACCTCACGGAAGGAGTGTATCCCATGGGGTGGATGCGAGTAATAGTAAGGTAATGGAAGGAGGTGACTTTATGTCAACGGCTTTACTGAAAGATGAAGCCCATAAACTGATTGATCGGCTTCCACCGGCAGCCACGTGGGATGATCTTATACATGAGATATATGTGCGGGAAGCGATTGAGCGTGGTTTAGCCGATAGCAAGGCAGGCAGAACAAATGACGTCAGAGACGTTCGCTCAAAATATGGGCTACCCGAATGAAGGTCCACTGGACAAATACAGCCCAAGGCCATCTTGAGGCCATTTACGCATACATTGCCCAGGACTCGCCTGTATATGCCAGGCGTTTGGTTGATCGGCTTACAAGAAGGTCACAGCAAATTATTGACTTTCCCATGTCGGGCCGTAGGGTGCCTGAATATGAAATGTACCAGATACGGGAAATAATCGAAGGTCAATACCGCATCATCTATTACATTACGCCAGATCAGATTGATGTCTTACCCGTAATTCATGCTTCTCAAAATATCCTACGTTAGAGGACGGTAATTATGGCCAACCTCTACATCACCGAGCAGGGCTCCGTACTTCGCAAAACTGGCAACCGCCTGCTTGTGGAAAAAGATGAAGAAATCCTTCTTGATGTCCCATGCGACAAGATCGACGCTGTCTTGATCTTCGGCAACGTTCAGGTTACCACGCAATGCATCAGGGAAATTTTGGAACACGGCGTGGAGCTGGCCATTCTGACGCGTTCAGGCAGCAAGATCGTGGGGCAAATCACCTCTCCCGCCACGAAGAATATCGAACTACGCGTCGAGCAGTTCAAGAAATACTGGGATAATCCCTTCCGGCTGGCGCTGGCCAAGATTATCGTCAGGGGGAAAATCTCAAACAGCCTCAACCTCATGCGAACTTTCTCTTATAACCATCCGGATATTGATCTGGCCCCGGAAATGGCAGGTATCCAGTCCGCCCTTTCAACACTTGAACACGCCGCCGATAGCAATGCGCTGATGGGCATGGAAGGAAACGCCGCCCGCGTCTATTTCAGCGGCTTCGGCAAGATGATTCTGGGCGAGTTCACTTTTGCGGGGCGCAGGAAGCACCCCGCGCCTGATCCGGTTAACGCCCTGCTCTCTTTCGGCTATACACTGGTTTTCAATGAGATAATGTCCCTGCTGGACGGTCTGGGCTTTGATCCCTATCTGGGCTATTTTCACAATGTCGAATATGGGCGGGCGTCACTGGCCTCCGATCTGGTGGAAGAATTCCGGGCATCGGTGGATCGCTTTACCCTCTATCTCATGAACGACAGGATATTCAAGCCGCCGGACTTCTTCGTGAATCCCAAGGGTGAGGGGATATATCTGACGCGAGAAGCGCTAAAAACATATTTTGTTCACTATGAGCGGTATATAAATCGCGAGTTTGTCCATCCGGACCACGCAAAGACATCCCTGCGCAAGTGCTTCCGCATGCAGGCGGAAAGACTCGCCGCACTTCTTCGCAGTGGTAATGAATATCGGACTTTTAACCTTGAGGTATGAAGATGTTCTACGTGGTTTCCTACGATATTTCTGATGACAGGCGGAGGCTTAACGTAGCCAAAACACTGCTTGATTTCGGCGCCAGGGTACAGTACAGCGTCTTTGAATGCCTCATGGACGACAGCGCCCGGCAGGAGTTGCTGCAAAGGCTGGCAAAGATTATTGTTGAGGATGAAGATAAAATAAGGGTTTACGCCCTTTGCGCGAAGTGCGAAGGCGGCATCGCCGTGCTGGGCAGCGGCGAAGTCACGAAAGACAAAGAGATTTATGTTCTTTAGGGCGAACATCTATACCATCCAAAGTCTGTCGGACGTCACAATATCCGGCCATGAGCAGTTTCCTGGGATGGATAGAGGCTTA
>ORMF012232300.1_pt1 | contig 11533 bp, 12 predicted proteins | sample 1779871 | NCBI WGS metagenome assembly ORMF01 (sample SAMEA104232316, study PRJEB22302) | groundwater metagenome | biome: forest; feature: aquifer; material: groundwater | place: USA | collected 2011-08-07 | depth 5.4 m
GAGACCGGGCACGTCGGACATGAAGACGAGGCGGCGGGCATTGAGCGCGATGGCGGCCTGCGCGGCGGCCACGTCGGCGTTGCAGTTGTAAATTTTCCCATCCGCGCCGAGCGCGACGGGACTGATGACTGGCGTGATGCTGCGCCGGATGCACTCGCGCAGCGGTTCGACGTTCACCTCCGTCACTTCGCCCACGAAGCCGATGTCAATTTTCGCGCCCGGCTTGTCCTTGTCGTCCAGCCAGAGCTTGCGGCATTTGAAAATGTCCGCGCCGCAAAACCCCCGCGCCTTGCCGCCGAGTTCCGCGATGGTCTTGACGATCTCCGGGTTGATCTCGCGCGACAACACGCGGTCCACCACAGCCACCGTCGCCTCGTCGGTCACGCGCATGCCCTGGATGAAATTCGCCGGCAACCCTGCCGCCTCCATCGCGCGCGTGATGGCCTTGCCGCCGCCGTGGACGACCACCGGGTTGATGCCGACGGCTTCGAGGAACACGACGTCGCGTGCCACGCCGTTGCGCACCGTCGGGTCAGGCGAATCCATGAAGCTGCCGCCGTATTTGACGACGAACGTCTGGCTGCGGAAACGTTGAATGTACGGCAACGCTTCCAGCAGCGTCGCGGCTTTGGCAATGAGGTCTTGCATCGTTTAATTAAATTTAGCCACAGATGAACACGGATGAAACACGGATTTCAAACACTGTAAAAACGTGGAGAGCTTGCCGTCCACGCTCCACTTCAGGATGCGGTTGTTCGGCTGGTCGGTGAAGAAGACATTGCCGTCCTTATCCCCGGTTGGTCCTTCGGTGAATTTGAAATCACCGGCGAGCTTTTCCAGTTTAGCGCCCGGCGCAATCACGGCGGCGGCGGCGGCTCGCGCCAATGCCATCGAAAGCAGGAGACTTCCAATCACCGGCAAAAGAATCAGTTGAAGAATTTTCATAATCGGCGGTTGACGATTGGTAACAGGAAAGCGTCTTCGGGGGAAAGCACCGAATTGGAAATCCTGAACGAGTTAAGATCCAACGTGACAGGCAGCCGACGCTCCAGGCATGGCCCGGTTGTGGCGTTTGTCGCTCGCTCTTGCACAGAGAAGCAGATCCAGCAATGATTCCAGCATTGGTATGAAAAATCACCCCCGATTTCCGCACCGACTTCTGGCAATGTTCGTCGGCTTCCTGCCGCTGGCACTTCACGCGGCGCCGCCGGCGGACGCAGGGCCGAAGCTGCAAAATGTTCATCGCATTGTGTTTCTCGGCGACAGCATCACCTACGCGGGACAATATGTTGAATTGATCGAGGCGTATTGCGTGAGCCGCTTCCCCGACCGGCAGCTTGAGTTTCTAAATCTGGGCCTGCCGAGCGAGACGGTCTCCGGCCTTTCCGAAGCCGGCCATGCCGGCGGACAATTTCCCCGGCCCGACTTGCACGAGCGCCTGGGTCGAGTGTTGGAAAAGACAAAGCCCGATCTCGTCATCGCCTGTTACGGGATGAACGACGGCATTTATCTGCCGTTCAGCGAGGAACGGTTTCAAAAATTTCAAGCCGGCATCCAGCGGCTGCGCGAACGGATCACGGCGGCGGGCGCTAAAATCATCCTCGTCACGCCCCCGACGTTCGACGAAGTCAAAGGCGGCCATCCCGGCTACGGCCACGCGCTGGATCGTTACTCGGAGTGGTTGCTGGCGCAGCGCGCGGCGGGCTGGGACGTGGTGGATTTGCACGGGCCGATGAACCGTTACCTCGCCGAGCGTCGCCAGCGCGATCCGAATTTTCTCCTCGCCGGCGATGGTGTGCATTGCAACGAAACCGGCCACTGGATCATCGCGAAACAAATCCTGTTGCACCTCGGCGCGAAAGACCTGGCGAACATAGACGATCCGCCGGCGATGTTAGCGGCATATCCAAACGGCCCGCCGTTGCTGAAACTGATCCAGCAACGGCAGCGGATGACGAAAGACGCCTGGCTCACCGACGTGGGACATCAACGGCCGGGGATGAACAAAGGCCTGCCGCTGACCGAGGCCACGGCCAAAGCAACCGAAATTGAAAAGCAAATACGTCAACTGGCCGCGCCTTTTCCTGGCAAAAGATCTCAGTGGGAAGGATTTGACCGTTACGATTTTGAGGTCACCGGCAAACCTTGGGCATGGCGCGGAGAGTTCTTTGGGGCCTTTCCCAACGCCGACATCGCGCTGCTCGGCAAAGGATTTCACCTGGCTTATCTCGGCGTGCCCAATTTGTTCGGCAGTCCCGAAGCCGTCGCGCAATGGAACGGTTTCTACCAGGAGTTGACCGGGAAATACGGTTTCGCGAAGAAAGTCGCGCTCATTGGCCTGAGTCGCGGCGGCCTTTACTGCTACAACTGGGCGGCAGCCAACCCCGACAAGGTGGCATGCATCTACGCGGACGCCGCCGTGTGCGACTTCAAGAGCTGGCCCGGCGGCAAGCTCAAAGGCTTGGGCAACGGCAGCGGCAGCGCCCCTGAATGGCAGAACCTCCTCAAGGCTTACAATTTCAAATCCGACGCCGAAGCCATCGCCTACGACAAAAATCCGATCGACAACTTGAAGTCGTTGGCCGACGCGCGCGTGCCGCTGCTGCACGTTTACGGCGACGCAGACGACATTGTGCCCTGGGACGAGAACACCGGGGTGTTGGCCGAGCGTTACCGCAAACTTGGCGGCGGCATAACGCTGATTCCAAAATCCGGCATCGGGCATCATCCCCACGGCTTGACCGACCCGACTCCGATCGTTGAGTTCATTGTGAAACACGCCGCGATCAACCCATGAAACTCGATTCAAAGGCTGATTCACCAGCCGCGAGAACGACGCAACCCAACCAATTCATCATGGATTTATTTCTGCAAGCGGCGATTGACGAAGCAAAAAAGGGACTGGCCGCCGGCGGCATTCCCATCGGCTCGGTGCTGGTGCTCGACGGCCAGATCATCGGGCGCGGGCATAACCAGCGCGTGCAACACGGCAGCGTGATTCATCACGCGGAGATGAATTGCCTGGAAAACGCCGGACGGCGAACGGCGGCGGTCTATCAGCGGTGCGTATTGTATTCGACGCTTTCGCCGTGCCCGATGTGCAGCGGGGCGGTGTTGCTCTACAAAATTCCGCGTCTGGTCGTCGGCGAGAACGTCACGTTTCAAGGGCCGGAGGCCTATGTCCGGTCGCAGGGCGTGAAGGTGGACGTATTGAACGACCCGACCTGCATCCGACTGATGCGGGATTTCATCGCGGCGCGTCCGGCGTTGTGGAACGAAGACATCGGAGTTTAGGCCCGCCAATTCCCGGCTTGTAATTGCGCCGGCGAAACCTACTCTCGGGGCCGCGTGGCATTGGCAAACGTCACGTCAGCAGACGGCGACCGCTTCAACAACAACCGACATGGCCAGCAATCGTAAATCGTGGGCGTCCTTCGATGAGATGCGCAAAGCCGCCGAGGAAGGCGATGCCCAGGCGCAAAGCTATCTCGGGGTTTCCCTCCAGAACGGCCAGGGCGTGCCGCAGAATTACCTGGAGGCGGTGAAATGGTTTCGCAAAGCCGCCGAGCAGAACGATCCGGTGGCGCAATGTTATCTCGGCTTTTGCTTTCTCGTGGGTCAGGGCGTGCCGCAGGAATACGGCGAGGCGGCCCGGTGGTTTCGCGAAGCGGCGGAACAGGGCGATCCGGCGGCGCAATTCAATCTCGGGGTTCTCTACGAAACCGGCCAGGGCGTGCCGCAGAATTACGCCGAAGCCGTGAAATGGTATCACGCCGCCGCCGAACGCGGGGAACCCCAGGCCCAATTCAATCTCGGTGTGTTCTACGAACAAGGTCACGTCATGCCGCAAAATTTTGAAGAAGCGGTGAAGTGGTACACTGCGGCGGCGGAGCAGGAGGTCGGCCCGGCCCAGTGCAATCTTGGCCTGTGCTACCAGACCGGTCGGGGGGTGGCGCAGAGCATGACCGAAGCCGTGCGGTGGTTTATCCGGGCCGCCCGCCAAGGCGACAAGACCGCCCAGCACAATCTGGGGGTGTATTACGCCACGCAGGAATCTGCGACAGGCACGGCGGACCCCGCCGCGCAGTAACCCTCGCCGCCCTCCGGGCAAGCCGTTGCCGCCGCGCTGCGTTTTTCGTTTCCCATTCCGGCCAACCTGGCGTAGTGTGGCCCGGCCATAAACCAACGCCATGCCCGCGCCGAAAAAGGTCCTGATCATTGACGACGATGCCGATTACCGCCGGCTGATGGCAGAGATTTTGCAGATGGAAGGCTGGCAGGTGTTGGAAGCCGACGAGGGCGAAGCCGGTCTCGAAGCGGTGCGCCTCCAACGCCCCGAAGTCGTGCTGTGCGACCTGCTCATGCCGCGCAGCAACGGCTTTCTCGTCTGCCGGAATATTCGCAGCGACTTCACGCTGCGCCACACCAAGATCATCGTTACGTCCGGTCGTGATTACGATTCCGACCGGCTCGCAGCGCGCGAAGCCGGCGCGGACGAATACCTGACCAAGCCCTTCAAGCCCTACGATCTGCTGGCCACGATCGCGCGTTTATGCGACGAGGCAAAGGCCGGCGTTCCCCCGGCCCCGGCGGTTAGCTCCGCGTCAACCGAACCGGCGCGGCTGAAATTCTGGGGCGTGCGCGGTTCGATCCCTTCGCCCGGCCCGGCCACAGTCCGTTATGGCGGCAACACCGCCTGCGTTGCCGTGCGCGCTCACGGCGAGATCATCATTCTCGATGCCGGCACCGGCCTGCGTCCGCTCGGACGCGAGTTAATGACGGAGTTCAAGGATCAACCGCTCAATCTCACGCTGCTGCTTTCCCACACGCACTGGGATCATATTCAGGGGCTGCCGTTTTTTTCACCGATCTATTTGCCGCATTGCCGGATGCACATTCTCGGATTCGAGGGCGCGCGCCGCGGACTCGTCAACGTGTTGACCGGCCAGATGGAAAGCCCGTATTTTCCGGTGCCCTTCGGCGAATTGCCCGGCAACATCGAAGTCGAGGAACTCAAGGACCTGGAATTCCATGTCGGCGCGGTACGCGTACGCGCGTGGTTCGCCAATCACCCGGGCATTTGCGTCGGGTACCGATTGTTCACCGACGACGGTTCGCTAGCGTTCTTTCCCGACAACGAAACGCACTGCCGTTATGACGCCGACGGGCAGGTGCGGCCCACGCGCAAAGATGCTTCCCTCGAGTATGCGCGGGCGCAGGAGGAAAAAATGATCGCCTTGATCCGAGGCGCGGACGTGCTCATCCTCGACGCGCAATACGACCGTGCGGAACACGAAAACCACATCGGCTGGGGTCACGGTTGCGTGGATGATGTCGTGGCGGTCGCCATGAAAGCGGGGGTGAAAAAACTTTTTCTCTTCCACCACGATCCCGACCACGACGACGCCAAAATTGACAGCATGTTAGCCCACGCGCGCAAACTGGTGGCGGAGCAGAAATCAACCTTGCTGGTGGATGCGGCCAGAGAAGGCGTGGTCGTGGAACTGGCCCATGCCGAAAAGTGAATCCCGGCAACCGGAATGTTCGCGGTTGTCGAAGTCGCGGCCTCTGTTAATCTCCAGTCCCGGGTTGGGCGCTTAGCTCAGTTGGTTAGAGCGACTCGTTTACACCGAGTAGGTCGCAGGTTCGAATCCTGCAGCGCCCACCACTGCCCGCCCGGCCCCGGCCGCTCACACCGCCGCATCGCCCTGTTCGTCGGTGCGGATGCGCACGGCGGTTTCCACCGGCAGCACGAAAATTTTCCCGTCGCCGATCTTGCCGGTGTGCGCCGCCTTGGTGATGACTTCGATGGCGGCTTTCACCTGCGCGTCGGGCAGCACGATGTCGAGTTTCACTTTGGGCAGGAAGTCCACCGTGTATTCGCTGCCACGGTAGATTTCCGTGTGGCCCTTCTGCCGCCCGAAGCCTTTGACTTCAGTCACGGTCATGCCCGTCACGCCGATTTCGCTTAACGCATCCTTCACTTCGGTGAGCTTGAAGGGTTTGATGATGGCTTCAATTTTTTTCATAAGATAATTTCTGTCGCTCAGTCGTTGTACGCGCTTTCCCCATGCTGCGTCAAATCCAGACCGGAATACTCGTCTTCCGCCGATAGGCGCAGGCCAATGATCGAATTCACGAGTTTCAAAATGATGAACGTCGCCCCGGCGGCGAGCGCCGCCGTGAACAGCACGCCCAGCAACTGATTTTTGAACTGCGCCAGCCCGCCAGCGAGTGAAATCACCTGACCGCCCGACTTAAAGGTCGTGGCAATCGCACCATTCACCGCGGGGTTCGCAAAAAAACCAAGCAACAGCAGGCCTACCGTGCTGCCCACGCCATGAACGCCGAATACGTCCAGTGAATCGTCATAGCCGAGCCAGGCCTTGAGCTTGGTCACGGCCAGATAGCAGGCCGCGCCCCCGCACAGCCCGATGCCGAAGGCCGCCGGCACAGTCACGAAACCGGATGCTGGGGTAATTGTGGCCAGGCCCGCCACCATGCCGGACGCGATGCCGAGGACGCTCGGTTTGCCTTTGAGCAACCATTCCAGCCCCGCCCAGCTCAAGGCCGCCGCCACCGCCGAAAAGTGCGTTGCGGCGAACGCGCTGCTCGCCAGTTCGCCGGCATTGACCGCGCTGCCGGCGTTGAACCCGAACCAACCCACCCACAGCAGGCCCGTGCCGATCAAGCTTAACACCAGATTGTGCGGCACCATCGGCTCGCGCGGATAACCCGTGCACTTGCCGAGCATGATGGCCGCCACCAGCGCGGACACGCCCGAACTCACATGCACCACCGTGCCGCCCGCGAAGTCGAGCACCGGAATGTTGCCACCCAAGGCCCAGTTGAACCAGCCGCCCTTGCCCCAGACCATGTGGCACAGCGGAAAATAAACCACCGTCACCCACAACACCATGAACAGCAGATAGGCGCTGAACCGGATCCGCTCGGCAATGGCACCGCTGATGAGCGCGGGGGTGATGATCGCGAACATCATCTGAAACAGCATGAAACTCGTTTGTGGAATCGTCCCCGCGTAATCTGGATTCGGCACGCCGCCCACGCCGTGGAGCAGGAAGAATTGCGTCGGATTGCCGAAAAACGCATTGCCCTCGCCGAACGACATGCTGTAGCCAAAGACCATCCACAGCGCCGACACCACCGCCATCAACACCAGCGTGTGCATCATGGTGGCGAGCACGTTTTTGGTGCGCACCAATCCCCCATAAAACAGAATCAACCCCGGCGCACTCATCATCAGCACCATCGCCGCGCTGATCAGCATCCAGGCATTGTCGCCGTTATTGATGAGGGTGGCCGGTTTGGCCGCCTCCAATTGCGCCACCCGTTGTTCCAGCGAAAGCGCATCGGCGGCGCAGGTGTTCTGCGGAAGAAAAGCTCCCGCCCACAACAACGAAACCACCACCAGAACACGGATGCCATAAATTGAACGCATAGATTGGTCGCGCTAGAAACCAAATCCCGGCGGGCCTGTCAACTCCGCGTCGTGGAAATGTGTGAATCTTTGCCATCAGCGGGAGGCTGGATTAATGACGACGGCGGCCCAAGTTCCCAAATTCTTAGCGAACGGAGCGCCGGTCTCCGACCCGGCGCGTTTCAAAGTGGCCCTTACCAACGTGCCGGGTCGGAGACCGGCGCTCCGCTTGCCTCAGGGTGACTTCACCCGGCGGAGCCACCTGCGTTCGGATCGCCAAGGATTCAGGCAAGCTCCGCCCACAATTTTCATTCTGGCCTTTCGCCACCCTTCCCGTATTCTGCGGGCTTCATGATTGAAACTGACATTGAATTGCTGAAGGGGATCGCGAACCAATTGCGCATCCACTCGATCACCTCGACCACCGCCGCCGGCAGCGGCCACCCCACCTCGTGCTGCTCGGCCGCCGACGTGATGGCAGCGCTGTTTTTCGGCCACATGCGCTACGATGCGAAGAATCCCAAACACTACAACAACGACCGCTTCATTCTGTCCAAAGGCCACGCCGCGCCGTTGCTCTATGCCGCGTGGGCCGAAGCCGGTTTGTTCCCGGTGGAAGACCTGTTGAAGCTCCGGCGCATTGATTCCGATCTCGAAGGCCATCCCACGCCGCGCCTCGCGTTCGCGGACGTGGCGACCGGTTCGCTCGGTCAGGGCCTGGGGGTCGGGGTGGGCATGGCGCTCGCCGGCCGGCTCGACCAGCTCGACTACAATACCTACGTCCTGCTCGGCGACGGCGAAATCGCCGAGGGCGCCGTGTGGGAAGCCGCCTCGCTCGCGGGCATTTACAAACTCAAAAATCTCATCGCCATCGTGGACGTTAATCGCCTCGGCCAGAGTCAGGCCACCGCGTTCGGCCACGACATCGGCGTTTATCGCAAGCGTTTCGAGGCCTTTGGCTGGCGCGTCGAAACCTTGGATGACGGCCATGACCTCGAAGAAATCCTCGAAGTCCTCAGCGGCGTCGGCATCAATGATCAACCGCTTTGCATCCTCGCCAAGACGTACAAGGGCGCCGGCGTTTCGTTCCTGCAAGACCAGGAAAACTGGCACGGCAAACCTTTGAACAAGGAAGAAGCCGTGCGCGCCATCGCCGAGTTGCAACCCAGCGCCAAGTCCGCCAGCGGCGTGGCGATTCCCGCACCGTCGGCCTTGCCCGCGCCCAGCAACACCGCGCCCGCCAGTTATCCCGCGCTCAGCTACAAGCTCGGTGATCTGATGGCCACCCGCGAAGCCTACGGCACCGCGCTCGTGCGCATCGGCGAAGCGGATCAACGCGTCGTGGCGATGGATGGCGACACGAAGAATTCCACCTACGCGGAAAAGTTTTTTAAGAAATTCCCGGATCGTTCCACGGAATGTTACATCGCGGAACAAACCCTGGTGGCCGTCGCCATCGGCTTTGGCACCCGCGGCAAGGTGCCGTTCGCTTCCACGTTCGCCACGTTCTTCACCCGCGCGTTTGATCAAATCCGCGTCGCGGGCATCTCGATGGCGAACCTCAAGCTCGTCGGGTCGCACGTCGGCGTGAGCATCGGTGAAGATGGCCCGTCGCAAATGGCGCTCGAAGACCTTGCCATGATGCGCGCGGTCGTCGGCAGCGTGGTGCTCTATCCGAGCGACGCCGTGAGCACGGAGAAACTTCTTGAAGTCATGGCCCAGAATCGGGGCATTTTCTTCCTCCGCACCTCGCGCCCGAAGACGCCGGTGATCTACAGCAACGACGAACAATTCCCCATCGGCGGCGCGAAGATTGTCCGCCAGAACGCCGGCGACAAAGTCACCGTGGTCGGCGCGGGCGTGACATTGCACGAAGCGCTCAAAGCTGCGGACGCCCTGGCCAAGGAAGGCATCGGCATCACCGTGGTTGACGCTTACAGCATCAAACCCCTGGGCAAGGACTTCATCAAAGCCGCCGCGCAAAAAACCGGCAATGTGGTCGTCACCGTCGAGGACCACTACGCCGAAGGCGGGTTGGGCGACGCCGTCGCCGGCGAACTCAGTTGTGAAGGCGTGAAAGTCCACAAGCTCGCCGTGCGCGAACTCCCGCGCTCCGGCAAGGCAGAAGAATTGCTGGCAAAGTTCGGTATTGATGCCGCCGCCATCGTCAAAAAGGTCAAGTCGCTGGTTTGATTCAAACTCGCGAGCCATGAACGCGCTCGTTACCGCCGCCTGGCTGTTCCTCAGCCTGGCGGCGGTTGCTTTTGCCGAGACGACCAAGTGCCGCATCTGTGACAAACCCATCGCGGGGAAGTTTTACTTCGTGGACGACAAGGCGCGCGGCGGCAAGCTTGAGGTTTGCGACGATTGCGTGAAGCTTGAATCGCGCTGCTTCGCGTGCGGCCTGCCGGTCAAATCAGGGTTCACCACTTTGCCGGATGGCCGGTTCCTTTGCGCCACTTGCGCCCGGGACGCGGTCCTGCCGGACGAAGAGGCGAAAAAAATCTGCCGGGAAACCCGGGATGACTTGGATCGGCTGTTCTCGCGGTATCTCAGCTTTCCCCAGACCAACATCGTCCTGACCATCGTGGATCGGTTCACTCTGGAAAGCCTGTTCAAATCTCCGGGTTACGCCCGAAAATGTTCGGCCATCTTTGGCGCCACCCAGAGCCATACGGTGGACGGCGGCGCGCGCATCCACTCGATCAACATCCTGAGCAGCTTGAGCAAATTGCAGTTTGAAGCCGTGGCCGCGCATGAGTTCGGCCATGCTTGGATCAACGAGAAACTCCCACCCGACCGAAAAGCCGCCCTGTCACCGGATGCGCTCGAAGCCTTCTGCGAGTTAATCGCCTACAACTTGATGGAGGATCGCCGGGCCAAGTATCAGCAGAAAATCATCAAGGAGAATCCCTACACGCGCGGCCAGCTCGACGCCTTTCTCACGGCAGAATCCCGCCACGGCTTCAATGCGGTTCTGGATTGGATGAAATCCGGGGAAGCCGACAAGCTGGACGCCGCCGATCCTGACGGGGTCCGGGCAACCCACGCGGCGGAAAGGCCCGCTGCACCTTCCGCGATCCCGCTTTACCTTCCCCCTGCCCCGCCGGCACCATTACCGGATAAGTTGACGCTCCGAAGCATTTCAGGCTCGCCGACACGGCGCTTTGCGATCATCAACGATCAGACCTTCGGAACGATGGACCGGGCCCGGGTCCGGCTGGCCAAGACGAATGTGCTGGTCCGCTGCCTCGAAATTCGCACCAACTCCGTCCTGATCCGGTTCGAGGACAGTGGCGGGAAGCAGGAACTGTTTTTGCCGGAGCCGTAAGCCGGTCAATCGTTCGGGACCCAGCCTTTGCCGGGAATAAATTCGCGACTGCCCGAGTGGGTCTTACAGCCCGCCACCGCGACCAGCATCGCCGCCAGCAGAATCAACGTGCAGATTTTCTTCATGGCAGAAGCTTAATCGAGATTGTCGCGGCGGCAAGTTTGGTGCATATTGGCCGCGTCGTTATGCCGGAGAAAACGAAGTCTCTCAAAGGCCAGTTGCTGCTGGACAGCGGCGAACTGCACGGCTCGTTTTTCCAGCGCACGGTCCTCCTCGTCTGCCAGCACAACGCCGAGGGCGCCTTCGGTCTCATCCTAAACCGCACTTCCGGCAACAAGGTCGGCGAAGCCATCGTGGCCGATCTGCCCGACCCATTGAAGGAAAGCCAGCTCTATCTCGGCGGTCCGGTGCAACCCACGGCGTTGAGCTATCTCCATTCCGACAGCTTCATCCCCGACGCCATCGTGCTGCCGAATCTTAGCCTTGGTCATTCGCTGGATTCACTCGTTGAGATTGGGGAATCCCTTTCGGCGGCGAAGAAGGTGAAACTCTTCGCCGGTTACGCCGGCTGGAGTGCGGGCCAGCTTGAGGGCGAAATGAAACGCAAGGCGTGGCTTACGCATCCGGCCTCGTTGGAACTCATCTTCGACACTCCGCCGGAAAAACTCTGGCCGCTCGTCCTCCGCCGCAAAGGCGGTTGGCGCAACCAACTGCTTGCCCAATCGCCAGAAGACCTTTCGTGGAACTGACCCTGTGTGGCGGCA
>ORMF010072229.1_pt1 | contig 11532 bp, 12 predicted proteins | sample 1779871 | NCBI WGS metagenome assembly ORMF01 (sample SAMEA104232316, study PRJEB22302) | groundwater metagenome | biome: forest; feature: aquifer; material: groundwater | place: USA | collected 2011-08-07 | depth 5.4 m
AGAACTATTGTCGGCGATTCGCGAGGCGAAGGCGGCGAGCCGGGAGCGGGTCGAGGCGCTGGTGGAAGCGGAAAAAGTGCGCGCGGCGTGGGAGATCGGCAAGCTGATCGAAACCCATGTGCTGCAGAACAAACCGCGGGCCAGTTACGATAAACGAGTGGTCATTCGATTGGCCAAGGACTTGGAGACTAGCCCGACTGAAATTTGGTACATGTTGCGATTTGCCAGAGAATACCCAATTCTTCGGCCGGCCGAAGAATTGAGCTGGAGTCATTACCAAGCGCTTTTAGCTCTCAAGGATCCAAAGGAAAGAGAAGAACTGACGGAGCAGGTTGTGCGGGAGAATTGGAGCAGGGACCGGTTACGCGAAGAAGTGCGCAAGCGGCAGGAGTTGAGAAAACGGGAAGCGCAGAAAGCCGCAGAGAAAGCAGCAGACAAAGGCGCAGAGCAAGGAGCACAGAAAGAACAGGCGGGCGAAAGTATTACAGCCAAAGAAGAAGTTCTCACGGCCACTCCCGGCAAACCCGGAACGTACCGCGTCGTCAAAGCCCATTACGGAAATAAGCCCGGCCAGCTTGTCCTCGATTTGGGATTTTCCAACTATTACCGGCCGCCGGGAAGGTTTGGTTTTAGAGAAGGGGACATCGTCAAGAAATTCAAAGGCCGGCTCATAAAATCAAAAAATGCCAGTGAAAAGGATTTGTTTGCCTACCCCGTCACGGTCATTCGTGTGATTGACGGCGACACGTTCACGGCCGCGGTCGAGCTGGGGTTCGGATTCACGACGGTGCAAACGCTGCGCTTGCGGGCGCTCGACACTCCGGAGATCGAAAGCGCCTCCGGCCGTGAGGCGAAAGAGTTTTTGGAAACAACACTCCCCGTCGGTTCCGACATTCTGGTCCGCACCTCCAAATCCGATAAATATGACCGATACTTGGCGGACGTGTGGGTTGGAGAAAATACCAAAGCCAAGTATGTGAATCAGGAACTGGTGGAGAAGGGATTCGCGGTTCCAGTGACCGGTTAAAGCTAGTTACTTTTTGAAATCCCTTAGAATCGCTTGCCGCACGGAATCGAGGCGGGAAAAACCAGAAGGATAAACAAGTCGTCTTATCGATACGCGCTGAGCCACTTCCGCCGCCATTTCAAAGTGACGCCGGAGAACTTCAGCATCTTCCATAATCGGGTTGTAAAAACATTTCAGTATTTCCGTTAAGGCCTCTTGCCCCTTTAAGTTCTCAATCTGAATCCCCCCCCTTTTTTTTCGAGACAAAGTATAAAATACACGCAAAGGAACGGGGGTTTTTGTGAACTGCCAAGGGGTTTGGCGGCCGAGAAGGAATTTCTGCTTTTTCATTTCGGGGCAGAGCCTTACTCCCTCCATGCCGGCACGTCGAAATTGTCGGGCGGCGTCGGGCCAAAGGCGGAATTCAGGCGCACCAGGGTAGAGAAGAAATCGATTTCCTTTTCTTCGAATGACAGCGATGTCATCGCATAAAAGGGAGAAACCCTTGCTCAAGCACGCGGCCGTAAGGGTGGATTTGCCTTCCGCAATGACGCCCCCCAAGGCAATTCCTTGTCCTTGCCGGACGACGACACTGGCGTGCAGGAGAAGGGAAGGTGTCATGTGCGAGACGACAAAACCAAGGATCCTTGCCCGAAGGACAGCATGGAGAAACTGGGAAGATACTTTCCGCGCCGCCCAGTCGATTCGTTTCTTGCGAAAATCGACATGAAAAACACCCACAGTAGGTGATTGGATCACAGCTAATTGATCGCGGGAGTTCAACCAATAGTCGAGGCCGTAAAAAGAATTCCAGCCCTTTTTGGAACGCCGAAGAGGTAGGTTTTTTTTGGGGCCAATCGTAATCGTGTTTCCGGCAGGCGTTTTTTTTATCGCTAGCGGGCTTAATTCCGGAAAGGGGTGCGCGGTTTCAAGGTTAATCCCATAAATTTGGTAATAGTGAGAAAGCACTGAAGATGGAAATTTTTCCGTTATCGTTTAACAACTCGCCTGTCGAGCCGCGCCGTCGGTGACAGCCCCTGCCACCCCACTCGTCAATTTTTTCAAGTTCCCATAACGGGTAAGGCTGGGAGAAGTATAATCTTTTCCTTCCCCTTTTTTAGTTTTCTTTTGTTGTGACTGCTTTTGTGTTTTGTTTTTCATTGTGGTCCTCCCTGATTTTTTTTCTGAAATTTGGGCGGTGCTTGAGCCATTGATCCACGGCTGTAAGATACCATAAATGCCAGCGCGCAAAAGCAATTTTATCAGATTGCCCGGCATGCTTCACGAAGAAAGAGCTTTTATAAAGCTTCTGTAGTTTTCCCGGAAGGATCATTGAACGCAGTAAGGCGTGCGGATTTTCAAAGGTATCTTTTAATTCCCGGGAAGCATAAGTCTCGAGTGCGTTCCGGACAACCGGCGTAAAATCAGTCTTGCGAAAACGATTTTGAATGGACGCGGGCAAATGGTTTTTTAGGGCCTCGCGGAGCAGGAATTTGCTTGTCCCATTCCTCGTTTTCTGGTCCCAGGGAAGTGTGGCGAGGAACCGGAGAAGCCTCACATCAAGGAAGGGATATCGAATTTCCAAATGGGCGGATGCGCCTGCGCGATCGAATGTCTCAAGATAATAAGGCGCAAACCCTTCAACAATCCAGCACAATATCCCGTAAGAAGAAGATGCGTGAGGTTTGAGAGTCAGGTTAAAATCCTTCCGGATGCGTTCAGACAGACCATATTTTTTTATGAATATCGGATCGATCCAATCAGGGAATTTTTTCTTGAAAAATTTCCGGTAGGGGACCTTCAACCACTCAGGAGTGAAAGTACGGCAAAGAGAATTAACAAGCTGAAGGTAGGAGCCCCCTGTTTTTTCACGTCTTCCCCTGAAATCTTTCAAGAATTGGCCCCATTTTCCTTTCTTCAATTCACGGAAGCGGCATTGCGACCCGACAAGAAAGACCTCGTCCCCTCCTTCGCCATGGCATAGGCTGCGAACCCGAAAATTTTTCACTGTACGAAAAAGCGATTGGAAATAAGCCAGGTTGGGGAAAGCGAGGGGGTTCTCCTGAAACCAAAGGGCTGCTTTCAGATCGTGAAGAGGTCCCCACCCCCGGATTTCATTCCCGTGAAGTTCGAGACCGTATTTTTGGACAAGATCCTGGACGTAAGCGCTTTCATCCACCCAGTCCATATTTTTTATTTGGTGATCGCGGTTTGCTTCCGGAAAACAGAGCGTAAAGACAGGAAAAGGGGTTGGAGAAATGGAGGCCGCAACCGATACGATGGAGGAAGAATCGAGACCGCCGCTTAAAAGAGAGCCGGCCCGCCACCCGTACGGAGCGCGAAGCCGCGCCCGAACCGAATCCTGAAAAAGATGGAGGAATATCTCCGCATTCTCTTCGACGGAAGCGTGGGACGGCGGTTCGAAATCAGGATGCCAATCCCAGTATTTTTTTACGCAGCAAGAATTTTTTTCAATCCGGATCGAATGTCCGGGAGCAAGTTTTTGAACGGCCTCGTAAAGGGTTTCTTCCCGATGGGGGTAACTCATCAGCACAATGTCCGCAATGTGCGGAACGTTCAGGTCTTCGGGAACGCTCGAATCCTGAAAAATCTGTTTCATTTCCGATCCGAAAATGAACTTTTTCCCATTCCAATGATAGAAAAAAGGTTTCGTGCCGATGGGATCCCGGCCGCAGAATAATTTTTGTTTTGGTTCATCCCAAATCGCGAAGGCAAAATCTCCGAGCAGGTGATTGGGAGCGTCTTCTCCCCAAAGCTCATAGGCGAGAAGAATATAAAAACAGTCGGGAGGATTCGCTTCGCGCCAAACTCCCCGCGCCTCAAATTCTTTTTTTAGTTCCTCACGATTGTCGATTCGGCAGTCCGCCGTAATCCAAAGTCCCCGGCCATTCGTCATGGGTTGTTTTTCATTTACCGACTCCTCAGTCGTCCAAAGAAGTTGATGAGCCAGGCCGATTTTTCCATTTATCCAGAACCCGGAACCGTCAGGCCCTCTGAAATCCACGATGTCATTTATTTGGCCAAGAAGATCTTGATCGATCGGAGCGCCGTTCGTGTTGTAAATGCCGCCAATAGCACTCATGATTTTCCTATCGGGAACCCGAAGAAATTCGATTGGTCGAATTTTTTTCCTTCGCCTTCCACCTGCCATCGCCATACGCCCGCTTGCCCGCGATAAGAAATCTTAACCCGGACATTTTGCCCCTGCTTTAAAGCCAGGGATTTTTCCAGGGGCAGAAAGACCTGGGCCCAGCTCGGGACTTTATTGGGGGGCTCGTTCGAAATGGAAATGCCTTTGGCAAGCACCGTCCTAAACCAACCCCCCAACCCGTGAAGCACACCGTTTCTTGCGACCGTGAACGAAACTTCCCCTTGAACATTCGAGGATTTGATTTGGCTGAGATCTATTTTGATGAAGGATTGCGGGGGGCTTAAGAACATTTTGCGTTCCAGGGCCAGATTATAAATATGGTTCGCCGCAAAACCTTCCATAGGCGAGAAATCAAAACCGTATAGATTTTTTTTCCACGCCCGTACTTTTTTTTGATAAGCACCGGGGAACTCGACAGGAACGACAAAAAGTTCAATCTGCTGGGGAATGATTGCCGCACCGGGTCTGGCAAGCCGTTTCCGCGCGTCGATCACCCAATTCAACAGGCCCTCTTCGAGCCCAAAGTTTCCGAGGGTCTCTGTGACGATGACATCTGCGGGTTCCGGCACGTTTATTTTCGTCGAGTTGCCGCTCAAGAAAACAATTTGCTCCTGCCAGCCGTTTTTGGCACAAATTCGCTTTGCCAATTCAATCACTTTTCCGGCCTCGATCGCATAGACTTTTTTCGCCCCTGCCCGGCAGGCGAATAAAGCCTGAATCCCCGTGCCCGTTCCAAGATCCAGAACCACATCTCCTTTTTTCACGGTCCCGGAAATGGCCTTTTGAAAACTGGTGCAGCGTTTCCGGTCGGAAAGCATGGAACCATGGTACCGAAAAATTTCCTTGGCGTTAAATATGCCCATGGCCGGCCTCATTTTTTAAATAGTTTAAGGGACTATAGGAAAAAGAGTTGGCTTCCTGGAGGACTTCACCGGACGCATTTTCAAGCCAGGCATGGGCTTTTAGTATTTCGTTTTCTTTTTGCACGCCGATGCGGATTCTAGTTGAAAAACCGAAATGTGCTAGAAGGGCCTGTTTCGCCAGGGCGGTGGGAAGACAGTTGGGCGGTTTGATTTGGTAGCGCCAGGCAAGGTGAAAATACCTGAGGAGTTCTTCCCGGAAAACTTTGTCATCGGGGACGGTCAACGCCTTCTGGGAAAGCGCCTTCTCAACCAGTCGGGAAGGAGAAATGCGAAGAGCGAGGCGGGTTTGAATCAGAAAAAAATAAGCCAAGAGGAAGATCTGCCATTGCAGGGGTGTAAAAGAAGAGGCCGTCTTCAGCTTATGCAGGAAGGCCCTCAACCTCAATCACTCCTTCTTCTTTAAGTTGGGCGATAAACTGTTTCAGGTCTTTTTCGAGAGTGGAGCGGTCGGTATTAAACGTCTCTTCCAGATGCTGGACCACCGTTTCCGTTTTTTCCCCGCTTGCCAGCTCGTCCCAAATGAGGCTTCCGGTTTCGTTAAGCCCGTAATAAACGCCGTTTCCCAGATTGAGAAAAACCCACTCGCCCTCGATTTTTTTCCCTATCAGTTTATCGGCCAGCCGTATTTTTTTGTCCAGCATCACATTAAAAGATTAACAGGTTCTTTTAGGGGGCACAAGCGGAACTATTTGCCGATGTTTCTCAAATAGTAAAGACCAAGACACAGGCCTTTAAGTCCCATGGATACGAGATGTTTGAAACGGGCGGTCACCCTCTCATGGAAATTTCGAAAGGAATATTTGCTGCGCAGATACGATTCATCCGGAAAAAGCCAATTCCAGAGCAGCGCGAACCTGCCCCGCCACCCGGAAACCCGGCTCCAGAAGAAAAGAAACCTTCGGCTGGAACCAGGAGAAGGAAATGCCGGCCCGCTGCGCGGAGCAAACAGTTTATTTAAGGGGATCGGCTTAAGATCGTCCACGAGTGACCGGAACTCATCCGGAAAAGGAGTGGAAAAGTAAGCGTTGAGAGAGGCGAGCGTCTCTGTGATTTTTAAAATCTCCGACGAGCGATGGATCTGATCGCGGCAAAAACGGCCGTCGATTTCCCGGGTGAAATAACGCAGGCATTCGTCCAGATCCGCGTACCAACCGAAGACATTTTCCCCGGCAATGGCATGTTTGACTAGGTGGAACAAATGGAAAAGAAACAAACGGCTCGGCTCGGGAAGAAAAGCGCGGGAGGAGTTTGTTCCTGCGGGGTGGGCATTCTCCCACAACCAGTCGGCCTTTAAAGAGAACGCCGACCAGGCTTCAAACGGTTCCAGATGAAGGTCCACGGGAATATTTCTTTGCGGATGCATAAATTCATAGTGGGGCTGGTCCAGGGCCGGATAAACGGGGGCCGCACAATAACCCAATGCCCGGAGAACTTCTCGCGCTTTAGAAAAATTTTTGCCGCGAATCATAAGATCCAAATCCAAAAAGAAACGCAGGGGCTTGTTTTGGTAAACGGTTTCGAGGAAAGCCGCTCCTTTGAGAAGCAGGACATCGATACCGGCCTGATTAAAAGCGGGGAGAAGGACAGTCCTGAGTTCTCCCTCAAGGGCGAGAGTGTAGGCCTGCGCCCAACGGTGCTCTTTTTCGATTTTTTCCCAGATGTCGGCGGCAAGAAGCGAACCGGCCCCGCCGCGTTTTAAAAAAGAGTAGAGTCTTAGCTGGAGCTTATGAGCCCTGGCTTTATGAAGGAACGCGTCCCAATCGCGAATTTCAGACAACGACCGTTGCAAAGATTCGGGTTCCATGGGTTCTTTGCGCAGGGAACACAGATAAAGAAGCCGATTGACTCCATTTAAGGCGGTTTTAATCATAGGGGGCAAGTTGTGGATCCACGGAATTCTAACATGCCAAGCCATTTTTTAAATTGATTCTTGCCTCTTAGCTGATTAGGATAGACCCCGGTATGCGTTTTTTCATCACTCTTCTTTTGATTGGTTCCGTTATGTATGTTTTCGTGGAGTGGAACAGACGGCGCGGCGCCGGGTCCACACCTCCCAAAGAAGGCATGTCTCGCAATCGCCTGTGGTTCCGGGGAAAAAAGAATCCTCAGGAAATCTGGGTGCAGGTGTACGAGACGGCTTCTATGGAAGAGGCCCGCGGCCTTCAGGCCCGGCTCCAGGAAGAGGAGCTTGAGTGCGTCCTCTATGAACAGGGCAAAAAAGACATTCACGGCCAGTCCTTAAAAGGCGTCGGCATTGCGGTCCCAAAGCCGGCCGTCCCGCGCGCTCAAGGGATCATCAGCCGAATGCCGGTTTAGGAGACCCCATGCCTATCCAAAAACAACTTTCTGTTTTTATGCCCAATCGCCCGGGCGTCCTGGCCCGCACTTGTTCCGTTCTTTCCGAGGCCGGTGTCAACATCATGGCGATGGCCGTCCACGACACCGTGGACAATGCGGTCGTGCGTTTTTTAGTCGACCATCCCACGAAGGCCCTGCTGCTCCTGGAGCAGGAAGAACTATATGTGCTGGAACAGGAAGTCGTGGTGATCGACATCGAAAATTCCACCGGTGAAATTACCCGCATCTCCCAGGCCTTGGCGGAAGCCGACATCAATATTTCCTACGCTTATTGCACTGCCACCAAACGCCAGGAGGTGGGGTGCCTCGTTTTGAAAACGGATCAGCCTGAGCGAGCGCTTGAAATTCTGACCCGGTAATGGTTCCCGTCCCCGCCATTTCGATCGAACATTTGACGAAATATTACCGCCGTTTCAAGGCGCTCGAAGACGTCTCCCTCCAGGTCCAGGCCGGAGAATTCTTCGGCTTTCTTGGGCCCAACGGCGCCGGCAAGACCACCACGATCAGTGTGATCACCGGTCTGGCTAATTACCAATCGGGCAGCGTCAAGGTCTTCGGTCATGACGTCAAAGACGAATATCGCCAGACGCGGGCTTCCATTGGGCTCGTCCCCCAGGAATTTAATTTTGACCCGTTTCTTTCCGCCGAACAAATCCTGGTTTTCGAAGGCGGCTATTTCGGGATTCCTCCGAAAGAGGCGCGCGCGCGCGCCCGTGAATTGCTCGAATTTTTTGAGATTTGGGAAAAACGGGGGGAGGGCTACAAACGTTTGTCGGGGGGCATGAAACGCCGTCTCCTCATTGCCCGCGCGCTGATGCACCGGCCAAAAATCCTGATTTTGGACGAACCGACGGCGGGCGTGGATCTGGAGTTGCGCTACACACTCTGGGAATTTTTGCGCAAACTGAACCGCGAGGGGACGACGATCGTCCTCACGACCCATTATATTGAAGAGGCCGAGCGGCTCTGCGGTCGGATTGGGGTCATTCATCAAGGCAAGATCGTGGCCTTGGATTCCACCGAGACGCTCATCCGTAAAATGAGTGGCGACCAGGTGGAATTTTACCTGCGTCGGGCGATCGAAACGCTCCCCGAAGAAATCCGGGCCTTGCCGGTGGTGGTCGAAAACGGCGGGCGCAAGCTGCGCTTCGAGGAAAAAAACAGCGCTGTCTCCCACGTGCTGCGCGTCTTGCATGAGCGCGGTTACGAGATTGAAAAGATCGATGTCCGGCGTCCCACCTTGGAAGATGCCTTCCTTAAATTGATCGGAAAGAAAATCAAGGTCTCCGAATAATCATGGACCGGTTGATCGGTTTTAAAACTTTAGTGTGGCGCGAAATCGTGCGCTTTTTTTCCGTCTTCACCCAGACGATTTTTCCGCCGGTGGTCTCAAGTTTCCTTTATATTTTCATCTTTGGATTTTCTCTGGGGGCCCGCATTGAGCAAATTCAGGGGATCCCCTACCTTCAATTCATGGTCCCGGGACTGGTCATGATGTACGTGATTGAAGGTTCCTACGCCAATACGTCCAGCTCCCTTTTCATTTCGCGCTGGGCCAACAATATCGAAGAACTGCTCGTCACACCGCTTTCTTACTTTGAAATGGTGCTCGCGATCCTGATCGGCGGGCTCGTGCGCAGCCTCCTCACCGGCGCCGGCGTTTATCTCGTCTCGCTTGTCTTTGTGCGTTTTCCCATGGCCCACCCGGAGGTTGTTTTTTATTTCGCGATTTTTGTCTCGCTGACTTTCTCTTCCATTGGTATGATTGTGGCACTGTTTGCCGAAGAGTTTGAACACCTTTCGATCATGACGACGTTTGTCATTACCCCGCTGATTTTTTTTGGCGGCGTGTTTCATTCCGTGACCATGATGCCCCGCGCGCTTCAGTGGATCTCGGCTTTCAACCCCATGTTTTACATGGTCAACGGGATGCGTTACGGGATGCTCGGCACCTCGGATGCCTCCCTTCCGCAGAGCATGGTGGTGGTCCTTTTGCTTTTTGTTTCTTTGTTTTTCGTGACGGTTTATTTATTTCACATCGGTTATAAATTGAGGAAATAATGCTCAGCACTTTTCTTTACCGTAAAGGCAAACCCCTTGAAACCGACCTGACTCGCGCACAGATGCTGGCCGCCTTGCACGAGAAAGAAGGCCTGTTGTGGGTCGACTTGGAAAACCCCACGGAATTTGAGAGTGACGCCCTGGTTGAGATTTTCAATTTCCACGACCTGGCCGTGGAGGACTGCATTAATGATCAGTCGCAGCCAAAAGTCGACGATTACGAGGAATATCTTTTCCTGGTGATGCACGCCGTCAAATGTGTCAAGGATGAATCCAAAAAAACGGAAGAAGTTTTGACCATCGAACTCGACATCTTTCTCGGGAAAAGTTATGTCGTGACCTTTCACAAGGTGCCCGTCAAAGCCGTGGAGCAGGTCCGCGAGGCCACGAAGAAAAAACCGGACGTGGTCATGGGCCACGCCTCCGACATGCTGGTCCATAACCTTCTGGACCATTTGGTCGACAACTACCAGCCGGTCCTGGACGAGTTTGACCGGAAGATCGACGAAATCGAGGAGGAGATTTTCAATCATCCCTCCGACAATTATTTGGCGTCCATTCTCCAGATGAAACGCGACATTTTCCACCTTCGGCGGATTGTCTCGCCCCAGCGCGACACAATCAACTTCCTCACGCGCAACCCCACCGCCTTTATCAAACCCAAAAACCTCATTTACTTCCGCGACGTTTACGACCACCTCTTCCGGATCTACGGCATCGTGGAAGGTTTCCACGAAATGATGACAAGCATTGTGCAGGTCTACTTTTCCCACTCCTCCCACAAGCTGAATGAAGTCATCAAACGCATGACCGTGCTCGCCACCTTAAGCATGCCCGCGATCATGATCGCAAGCATCTACGGGATGAATTTCAAATACATGCCGGAACTGGAATGGCCCCTCGGCTACTTCGGTTCGCTTCTCCTGATGGGCACGCTTTCCGTCGGAATGCTCGTCTGGATGAAAATCAAGAAATGGATTTAAAACCTGCCTTGCCGGTAGGCAGGCCCACCCTTTACGGCCTGGACCTGGAAGAAATCAAGGCGCTGGCCCAGGAAGAGGGCGTTCCCTCCTACCGTGTGGACCAAATCCTCACCTGGCTTTACCAAAAACACATCGCCTCCCTCGACGAAGCCAAAAATCTCCCGGCCGATTTGCGCAAGCGCCTCGCCGCAAAGTTTGAACTCGCGGGCCTCCGGGTGGAAGAATTCCGCGACTCCTCCGGACACGAATCCAACAAATGCCTCTTTCGCACCCGTGACGGTCATTTGCTCGAAAGTGTTTTGATTTCCCAGCAAGGCCGCCAGACCGTCTGCGTCTCAACCCAGCTGGGCTGTAAAATCGGGTGTGTTTTTTGCGCCAGTGGCAAGGGGAAATTCGGCCGCAACCTGACGGCCGGTGAGATCGTGGAGCAGGTGGTGTGGATCGAGAAGAAAATCGCGAAGCGCGTGACCAACGTTGTCTTCATGGGAATGGGGGAGCCGCTCGACAATTTCGAGGCGACGATGAAAGCGCTTAAAATCTTCCAGGCGCCGTGGGGATTTGGCATCGGCGCGCGGCGCATTACGGTTTCAACCTCAGGCATTGCGCCGAAGATCGCGGAGTTCGTCAAACGAAGCGAGGGCCGTGTGCGCCTTTCAGTCTCGCTTCACTCAAGCGATGACTCCAAAAGGACGGAGCTTGTCCCAATCAACAAACGCTACAACCTTCGGGAATTAAACGAGACGCTGAAGAAAATTCACCGCGATTTGAAGAGGGAAATTACCTTTGAATACACGGTGATTGCAAATGTGAATGATTCCAAAGAAGAGGCCGAGGGCGTGGCAAAAATGGCGCGGCCGCTGCAGGCGAAGGTCAATCTTATTCCTTACAATCCCATTCGGGAAATGGATTTTAAAACGCCGGCCAAAGAGGCCGTGGAACAATTCCGGGACATTCTTCTAAAACGCGGCGTGCGTGTGACGGTCCGCCAAACCGCCGGCCGAGACATCGACGCCGCCTGCGGCCAGCTGC
>ORMF012589044.1_pt1 | contig 11532 bp, 16 predicted proteins | sample 1779871 | NCBI WGS metagenome assembly ORMF01 (sample SAMEA104232316, study PRJEB22302) | groundwater metagenome | biome: forest; feature: aquifer; material: groundwater | place: USA | collected 2011-08-07 | depth 5.4 m
AGCCCGGTCGTATTTTCATCGCCGAGGGCCCATTTGCCAATCATGCCGGTGCGATAACCCGCATCGTGCAACACTTTCGCCACGGTAACGTGATCCGGTTGAAGCGGCAGGCTTTCGGAATTGCCCCGCAAATAACTGTGGCCAGTATGCCGGCCCAGCATCAACGCGGCGCGCGACGGGGCGCACACCGTGCTGCCCGCGTAGCAACTCGTAAAGCGGATGCCATCGGCGGCAAGTTGATCCAGGTTCGGCGTCTTGATGCGCGGCTGGCCGTAGCAACCGAGGTCGCCGTAGCCAAGATCGTCGGCGAGAATGAAAATGATGTTGGGCCGGCGCGGCGCGGGCGGCGGGGTATTGGCGGCCTCGGCGGCGGCGTTCAGAACCATGGCCAACGTCATCCCGGCGGCGACCAGCGAAACGACGGGACGGACAAACTGATTTTGTGACTGAGCCATCATGTTAGTTTAGATGTTGGGAGACTTCCGCCATCGCGTCCAACGAATTTATCTGACCAACGAATTGGCTTTTCATTCAAACACGTTCCTCGCAAGCTTCGTCGGTATGTCCGAGAGTGAAGCACCAATTCCGAGTCCAGCCGCACCTTCCGGCGCGAAACCCGCCGACGGTGATCGCCGCCGCCATCGCGGACGACGCGGGGGTCGCGGACGACGCAAACCCGGCACGGTGCCGCCCGCCCGCCAAACACTACCGCCCGCCGGGTCGGAAACGCCGCCACAAGCCGAGACTACTGCGCCCGAGCAACCCGCCCGCCCGATCGCACCCGCACCGGAACCAAAGCCCCTGCTCCAACGGATCCAACGTCTGACCGAACGCGTCGCCGTCCAGCGCGCCGCCATCGCCGAACCCGCCCATCATGGTTCCGCCATCGGCCAGGCCATTGACGAAGTGATGGAAATCGTCGAGGCGCTTAAACGCGCGGTGGATCAGATGGAGGATGTTTTGGAACTGGTGGAACTCGCCGAGCGCCAGAAGCTGGGCGACGAGCGGGAGATTGAATCACTCCGCCGCGCTTTGCGAAATGTCCACCAACGCCCGGACTCCCGGCGCGGTGGCGACGAACCGCGTCGGAGCGGGAGTGATGGTCGCCGGAGTGGAGATGCCCCGCGGCGGGACGGTGACGAGCCACGCGCCAGCGAAGCCGAATCCTCACCGCCGCACGAAGACTGACGGGGTAAATTCAGCGGGACGGCGGCATCTCGGTCTGGCGTTGCTCGTGAATTCGACGCGCTTCGGCCCGAACCCACACCACCGCCAACACGACGCCCAGCAACACCACCGCCGCCATCACCCACGGCCAGGTGCGGCGGGGATGTTTTTCGGCGGACGGAGCTTCGTTTTCCATGCGGTGGATTATTTCCCCGGCGCACCGGCGGCACAATGGCAATTTAATCGCGCGTGATTGGCGCTTGCCGCGCGGCGGATTCCTTTCTAAAGAGGACGGCTGACTTATGTCAACCACACCGCAAATCGTTCCCAAACCGGTCATCGTCGGCTTTTTCATCGTGGGCGTGCTGTCCTCGGTGGCGTTCCGCGCGATCATCCTGCTGCAGAAATTTGATCCCCAGTGGGTCCGCCCCGTTTGGTATCTGGGTGTCATCGGCTACATGGTGTTCTTCATCTACCGCTACTTCATCTCGCAGCGCCGCAAGCGCACCATCTCACAGTCCAACATCATCGAAAAAATCCACACCGGCGAAGCGCTCAGTGCGGACGACCGCGCCGCCGCGTTGTATCTGCTGAACTCGATCCGCAAGTCGCCGGAGGATTGGAATTATCTGGCCATCTTCATCCTGTCCGCGCTGGCCATCGCGCTGGATTTGGCGCTGCCGGGGAAATGAACCGCTCTTGCGCCGGCGGGCAAAGATTACAGAACAATTTTCGCCCGCTTGAAGGCGGCGCTGCGCGTGGCGTAGGTCAGATCAATTTCGCGCAACAGTCCCGGCCGGTCGGTGGTCACATCGTCTTCCGTGGGCACGCGACCCAGCTTGCGGGCGAGGGCTTGCAGATATAACTCGATCTCCCGCTTGGACACTTCCCCGCGCGGCCGAATCACCGACGCGCGCGGCACGGCGAATTCGCCGAACAAGTCCGCGTGCTGGTTCATCGCCGCCAGCTTGTCATTCGTGATGCGGACATAGTTCGCGTCCACGTCGGTCACCACAAACTTCCGCCCGAGTTTCGTGGCCGCGATGGCCGTGGTGCCCGCGCCGCAAAACGGATCGAACACCACGTCGCCGGGCCGGGTGGTGAGTTTGATGATTCGGGCCATCAACTTTTCCGGCAACTGACATGGATGCGCGTCACGGTCGCGCTTGTGTTTGATGCGGTGAATGTCCGACCAGATGTCGGCGAGTTCGACCTTCACCGTCTATCTGCTGGCGCGGCGGAAGGCTTGAGGCGTTTCACGCGCTTGCGATTCTGGGCTTGCTGCTTGGTCAGTTGCGGTGGAAAAAGTTTCTTGGCGTCCACCTCGCGGACGGTTCGCACTTTGCCCAGAAATTCCGAGACGTAAAACTCGCCCAGCTTGCTTTCGATGGCTTGCGCTACACGCCTTCGCGCGATGCGGGCATATTTTTCATCCAGTTCCAACCCGATGAAATGCCGCCCGAGTTGTTTCGCCGCGATGGCCGTCGTGCCGGTGCCGAGAAAAGGGTCGAGCACCACGTCGCCCGGCTCGGTGGTCATCAGGATGATGCGTTCCGGCAGATGGATGGGCAACTGGCAAGGATGTTCATCGCGGCGGATACTGTGGCGGACACGATGGATGTCCGTCCATACATCGCTGACGAGAGTGCCGAAAACGTGCCGCTGCGCCACCTTGCCGCCCCAATCCTTGAGGAAACCATCGCACAACCGGCAGTGCTTGTGCGGAGCGCGGATTTCAAAAAACTTAAATCCTTTTGGCGACTTGGAGTAGAAGATGATTCCGTAGTGCGCGGGCATGAGCGTCTTGCCCATCGGTGCCGTCATGGCATCCCACGCAATCCAGTGACGGAAGTGTGCCACGCGGTCGAGAATGGCTGTGTAATACCTGATCCACTTGGGGATGTTGTAAATGACGATGCTGCCCGTGGGCTTGGTCACGCGCACGAGTTCGCGAATCCATTGCTCGCACCACGCGAGATACTCATCATGCCCCTTGTGGTCGTGGTATTTGCTGTAACGCTTCTTGAGATTGAACGGCGGGTCGGCAAAACAAACGTCCACACTGTTATCGGGAATCTTTCGCAACGACTTCAAGCAGTCGCCGACGATGATTTGGTCGTAATCCAGAGACATTATTTCACGAGGTCAGAGGATTTCATCGATGAACTTTTCAACGGCTTGTTCACCATAACCATACTTCGCCTCAAACTCTGCCGTGATTCTTTTAACTGCCACCTTCAACTCTGAAACAATCGAAGCTTTGTGTAATACTGCCAGTGCTGATTGTCGCAGAATGACACAAAGCCGCGTGTGGTGTTTGGGATCACCGCTGACGAACTGCCAAAGCTCTTTGCCGACCAGAACTCGCATTTCCCAATCGGGTAAATACTGTCTCAATAATCCCAGGCTCACGGTTGCGTCTGATCTATTTCCGTAGGCGATGCCAATGTAGGCTTCGTCACCTACTGAAATCTTTTCTTCAATTTTTTTTGCCCAATGTGCAATTTGGTCTTTGTCCATATCGTTTGTGCCGCTCTTAATTTGTCATAATTGTTATTCATTCAAAAGCCGGGCAACGTGTCGCGCGATTGCGGACGACATGTGTACAGAAACGGCATTTCCGATAAGTTTGTACTGCACGGCTGCAGCTCCGGGGATTTCCCATGCGTCGGGGAAACCTTGAAGCCGTTTGAACTCCGCGACAGACAATGGTCGCTGTTCGTAGGGATGGCCGAAGACTGTTGCCTTCTGTGCTGGCGAAGTGACAACTGTCGGTGATGGTTCATCCCAAGCCAAACGCCGATAAAATCCCATCTTGCCGCCAGCCGCGTCAACCGCGCCACCCATTGCTGCGGTAATGTCGCCTTTTGGTAGATGTCGCCAGTAACCTCCGCTGAAGAAGGTTCAATGTCATTGGCAAGCCGAACCTCAAAGCCATTCTGATGAAAACCTAAATCCAACCCGAGCGCCCCTGAAAAAAGCGAAACGACCGTCAGCCCGTCTCCATTTTTCGTCGGTTCGATTTGTAAAGAATGATCAGGCCAAAGATGCTGCTCGAAACCTTCGAGCCAGTCCTTCTGACATTCTCGCCAATCATCCAAGGTGGAGTTAAACAGTTGCCAAAATACTTTTTCATTTGCGAAGGACGTCTCTCCTAAAGTTTTTTCCAGCGCCATGACATGCGCTTCATGAGACAAACAGCCCTGCTTGGAAAATTCACATTCATAATGCCATGTTCTCAAACCAACGAACGCGCGAACATCTCCTTTGTAAAAATGAGGATGCTTCAATTCTCCAAAGTATCGCCACTTCAAATCGTCGTAGGTTTGAGTGAGGCTCTTGGTTTGTGTTTTAATCATGGACTTGTTCGCCAAGTTTTTCTTTCAGCAAGTAGCGATTGATTATGTGGCAGTCTTCATTTCTATGCGCGGAGTTTAAGGAAAGGCCGCGAAATGGAAAGGGTTTGCTTTTCCAAGGTGCAAAACGCCAGGGAAAGAGGCGAAAAGGGACAAATCCAGTTTAGCCGACAATTCCTCAACGAGAATTTCAAAAGCTATGCCGATCAAGCAGCGTATGCAGCAGCTTGGTCGGACAATGCAGCGCCCGCTGGATTGAACAGATCTTTCTTGCCGCCCCAATCCTTCAGGCTGGCAAATTCGGCGCGCATCACGGTTTCACGGCTTCGGTCGGTGGCGCGTTCGTGCCCTTTAATTTGGTCTCTGCGTCGTTGAGACTGCGCGTCAAGCGGCGTTTCAATTCCGCATACATCTCGTTCGTGACGATGTTGAGATGGAGGCGGGCCTCGTCGAAACGACCGGCGTGCAATTTCACGCGGGCGAAGTGAGTGTGAACGCCTTCGCGCTCGATGTCGTCGCGCGCGAGGTTGAATGCGTTGGTCCACGCGCGCAGGGCGTCGTCGGTGCGCGGCGGACGGATGCCGTAAAAGGTCTGCGCCACGTCGGATGCCAGCGGGAAATCGTCGGGCGCGAGCTTCAGCGCCTCATGGTAAAGCGCGAGCGCCTTGTCGAACACCTGCTGCTCGTTGATCTGGTAATGCTCCATCGCATCCTTGCGGAACAGAAATACCGTCGTGCCGAAGTTGTGGTAGTAAACCGGTTCATCGGGCTTCAAGGCGATGGCTTTGGTGTAATAATCGAACGCCTTGGTCACCGGGCCGTTGTGACCGTAGTAATTGGCGAGGTTGTTCCACACGGACGGTTCGCTGGGATCAATTCCGCGCGCCAGTTCCAGTTGCGTCATCGCGGCGTCCTCATCATGGATGTCATCGAGAAAACTCGCGTAGGCGATGCGGGCCCGGACGTGATTGGCGTGTTGCTGGAGAAAAGTCTCGTAGCTTTTGCGCACGGGCGCGAAACATTCGAAGATGCGCTGGTTCAACGCTTCGCGCGACGCGCCGGCGCCCGCGGCGGCGAATTCCTGGTTGTCGCGGATCCACTTGTCCACCTCCGTCTGCGCCGCGTCGTCGTCGTCCATCAACTTGTGATACTGCTTTTCGACGGGGTCGTTGGGGTTTGGGGCAACGAGCGCGGCATTGGTCAGGTTGCGGGGAAGGTTCGTGACCGCCACGGGTTGATTCGTGGCGACCAGCGCGCTTACCACACCCACGAGGAGATTGGTCACGCGTCAAAGTTATCAGTTCGCCCGCGTACGAGTCGAGCGACAAGCACACCCAAACCGACCGCGAACTGACCACTGCGGCATTTTCAAATTTCTTGGTTCTTCGCATTCCCCATCTTGCCCCGCTGCCCCTTTTCCGCAACACTCCGGGCCTGATGAAAAAGAAAACGTCTGCGAACAAACCAATTTCAATCCGCCCTCACTCCAGCATCCTGGTGGACGGCCCCGATCGCGCGCCCAGCCGCGCCATGCTGTATCCCGTCGGCTTCAAGCCGGAGGATTTTTCCAAACCCATCATCGGCATCGCCTCCACCTGGAGCAACGTCACGCCGTGCAACATGCACATTGACAAACTGGCGCTCGAATCCGAGAAAGGCGCGAACGACGCCGGCGGCAAGGCCATCATCTTCAACACCATCACCGTCTCCGACGGCATCTCGATGGGCACCGAGGGAATGAAGTATTCGTTGGTTTCACGCGAGGTCATCGCCGACTCCATCGAAACCGTGGTGGGCGCGGAAGGCATGGACGGCTTCGTCGCCATCGGCGGTTGCGACAAAAACATGCCCGGCTCGCTCATGGCCATCGCGCGGCTCAATCGCCCCGCCGTGTTCGTGTATGGCGGCACGATTCTGCCCGGTTGCCTCACCATGGAACGGACCGCGGACGGTCCCCGTCCGCAGCAGGTTGAATCGGGAGACGCATCCGAAAGTTCGAACCCGCAATCGCAATCGGACCCGCTGCGACCGGGGACCGGTCGCGCTCCGGGCAAGCTGGTTGACATCGTCTCCGTCTTCGAGGCCGTCGGGCAACACGCCGCCGGAAAAATCGGCGACAAAGAACTGCAAGCCGTCGAGCAATGCGCCATCCCCGGCCCGGGTTCATGCGGCGGCATGTACACCGCCAACACGATGGCCAGCGCGATTGAAGCGCTCGGCATGAGCCTGCCCAACAGCTCCGCGCAAAACGCCATTTCACCCGCGAAGAAAGACGATTGCCGCCGCGCCGGCGCGTGTGTCGTCGAAATGCTCAAGACCGGATTGCGCCCGCTCGACATCCTCACGAAGAAAGCCTTCGAGAACGCCATCACCGTCGTCATCGCGCTGAGCGGCTCGACCAACGCCGTGTTGCACCTGCTCGCCATCGCACACGCGGCGAAGGTGAAGCTGACCATTGACGACTTCACGCGCATCGGCAAACGCGTGCCCGTGCTCGCCGATCTCAAGCCCAGCGGCAAACATCTCATGTCCGAACTCGTCGCCATCGGCGGCATTCGCCCGCTCATGAAGACGCTGCTCGACGCCGGCCTGCTCCATGGTGACGCCCTCACCGTCTCCGGCGAAACGATGGCCGAGACGTTGCGCGCCGTGCAACCGTATCCCGCCGGGCAAACCATCATCCGACCGCTGAACGATCCGATCAAAAAGGACAGCCACCTCGTCATCCTGCGCGGCAACCTCGCCCCCGAAGGCGCGGTCGCGAAAATTTCCGGCAAGGAAGGACTCCAGTTCAGCGGCCGAGCCATCGTGTTCGAGTCCGAAGAAAAGGCGCTCAAAGCCATCCTCAACGGCACGGTGAAGAAAGGCCACGTCATCGTCATCCGCAGCGAAGGCCCGAAAGGCGGACCGGGCATGAGAGAAATGCTTTCGCCCACGAGCGCCATCATGGGCAAGGGCCTCGGCAAGGAAGTCGCGCTCATCACCGACGGACGCTTCAGCGGCGGCAGCCACGGCTTCGTCGTCGGCCACGTGACGCCCGAAGCCTACGTCGGCGGCGCGATTGCCCTCGTGAAGAACGGCGACCCCATCACCATTGACGCCGAGAAGTGCGTGGTGACGCTCGAAGTTCCGTCCGCCGAATTGAAGAAGCGCAAGAGAGCCTGGAAGAAACCCGCGCCCCGCTACACCCGCGGCGTGCTGGCGAAATACGCGGCCCACGTCACGAGCGCCTCGCTCGGCGCGGTGACCGATGCGGACTTGAAGTTGTGAGACTGCGCCAACGCTCATGACGATCTACCTGGATGCCTGCTGCTTGAATCGTCCATTCGACGATCAAGGGCAGAGCCGCGTGCGTCTTGAAGCAGAGGCCGTCTTGAGCATTTTAGAAATGGCCGACACCGGCAAATTGGAACTTGTCGGCAGCGACATCATTGACGACGAACTTTCCCAAATACCGGACGACGAACGGCGCGAGAAGGTGGAACTGCTTTTGAGTGCGGCCACGAAACACCTTTCACTCACCGCCACCATTGAACGCCGCGCGGCTGAATTTCAGAAATGGAACATCTCGCCGCTGGACGCTTTGCATCTGGCCTCGGCGGAAGCAGCGCACGCGGATTATTTTTTGACGACCGATGATTATCTTCTTCGCCGCGCCCGCCGTCATGCGGAAGAACTCAAGGTAAAGATTGAAAATCCAGCCAAATGGCTTATACAGGAGGCGACCGATGAAAGCTGACACCTTCAATCCCGCCGAACTGCGCGCCGCCGGTTACAAAGCGCTGGCCGCCGCGCTGGGTCCGCTGGGCATGGCCCGATTCCTCCTCCAATTCGAGCCCGGTCACGGCGATTACACCCGCGAACGCCGCGAGTGGTTGCGCGATAAATCTGTTTCCACGGTTGCCGCCCGCATCCGCGCCCGAAAGAAAAGCCGCGGTTAATTGCGCTCGTGAAGAACGGCGACCGCATCACCATTGACGCCGAGAAGTGCGTGGTGACGCTCGAAGTTCCATCCGCCGAATTGAAGCGGCGCAAGCAGGCGTGGAAGAAACCCGCGCCTCGCTACACCTGCGGCGTGCTGGCAAAATACGCGGCTCACGTCACGAGCGCCTCGCTCGGCGCGGTGACGGACGCGGACTTGAAGTTGTAAGCGACGATGGGATGGTTTATTGAAAAGCCATGAATGCAGCCACGGCATTGGAAAAGCAAATCGAACGCTACCGCCAGATGACTGGCGAGCAGCGACTGGCGGTTGCCTTGGAGTTGCACGAAATGTCATGCGACATCGCCCGGGAGGGCATTCGTCGTCAGCATCCCAAGGCCGATGGTGTTGAAGTTGAGCGTCTGCTTCGTCACCGCCTCGAACTCGCCCGCGCTGCATGAATGAGCGCGAACTGCTCGTGGATTGTTTGCGCCGGCTGAACCGGAGCGGAGTTACTTATTACCTCACAGGTTCGATGGCCAGCAACTACTGGGGCATCCCGCGCACGACGCACGACCTGGATTTTGTCGTGCAACTTCCGATGTCCGCCGTGCCGCGCATCGTTCAGGAATTCAGTGGTGACTTTTACATCGAGGAAGCCGCTGTGCGCGCCGCATATCAACCGCCGCACCAGTTCAACGCCATTGACACGCGCTCCGCGCTGAAGGTGGATTTCTGGCTACCCAAACCTGAGCCGTTCGACCGGGAAATGCTCCGGCGTCGCGCGCAGACTGAATTGTTCGGCGAGCCAGCGTGGATTTCCACGGCGGAAGATGTCATCCTGCATAAACTTTTTTGGAATCGCATCTCGCCATCCGACCGGCAACTGGGTGACGCGGCGGGCATCGTGGCTGTGCAGGCCGATGCGCTTGACAAGAATTACATGAGGCAATGGGCGCAGGAGTTGAAGCTCACAGGCGAGCTGGAACGCCTTTTAAGCGGCGAGATTAAACCTAAAAACACATGAACAACTTTGCGAAATACGCCGCCCACATCACGAGCGCCTCGCTCGGTGCGGTGACGGATGACGACTTGAAGTTGTGACAAGCAACCGATGATTGATCCGGCATCATTCAAGAACTTCCGGCTACATGGCGGATTCGTCATCGCCGATTTGCAATTCACGGTCGCACCCATGCTCGACCCGCTTGAGCGCGAGGCCGTGGCACAAACGCGGATTATTGGTCGCGAGTTTCGACTGCTCATTCAAGCTGGGTTGAGCGAACGGGAGCTGTCAGTTTCGCTTTATCATGAAATCTTGGAGGCCACGACCGTCGGCAGTTGGCCTCCGCCCGAGAGTGTGCTGGAATTCAACGAGGGCGACTTTGAACAAGCCGCCCAAGCCGCCCATGAGAAATGGGGCGACGCCACGCCGGAAAACCTTAACCGCATGTTGCAATCCTACGGTTTTCGTGAAGAATAAGCCTATGGTTGACCGCAAGAACATCCAGATTGACCTGATCAAATTGGTCGGCGGCGAACGTCTCCTGCGCCTCACCGAACCGCAGTCAGGTCTGTCGCTGGAGAAAAAACTTGATCCGCAGAAACCCGTCGCGCGTCAGAAGGAAAAACTTCTCGGTGTGTTCGATGCCGCGCTCGCGCGAGCCGAACTGATGGCTGCGTGACAAACAGCGTTCACCTCCTACGCGGCGTGCTCGCCAAATACGCCGCCCACGTCACTAGCGCCTCGCTCGGCGCGGTGACGGATGCGGACTTGAAGTTGTAACAGAACGCTGTTAGCATTTCCAAAACTGACGTCTCCAGTTTCAACTTTATGGCTAATGTTTCAGAAGAGAAAACATCCGTTGAAAGAAAGAGTTGGACTGAGAAAATTAAACTCATCGCGACAATTGTCGGCATACTTTCTCCTATCCTGGCGCTCGCGACATTCATCGGGTTCAAGCCTGAGAAAAAGAAACAGCTTGAGTGGGAGTATTTATCCAAAAGCTCTTTGGTTAACACTTCAGCCGCCTCATCGGACAAAATTGAAGTGTCCTACGATGGCCGTAAAATTAAGCAACTTTCTGTAATTTCGGCTCGATTCTCGAATTCCGGCGCGCTTCCTGTTGACTCGACCGACGTAAAGGATGGAGCGTTCCCAACAGTAGTTTTTCCTTCGTCTGTGACCGTAATTGGTGCTCAGATCAAGGGCCGCGTACCAAGCAATCTCAAGGCAGAAATCTCTTACGGAACTAATTATGTTCGACTTGAGCATGGCCTTCTCAATGGGTCGGACTTCATTGAAATGCAAATTCTGTTGGAGGGAGATCCGGGCGACATTGCGGCTTTACCAACTGTAAGTTACAGGATTTCGGGAATTGCCGCTGCGATTACGCGATTCCCTTCAGCGCCCCCGCGAAGAGTCGGGCCCGCATTTTTTGGCATGCCATCAGTAACGGAGTATTTTGTTCTCGTTTTAGCTTCACTGCCGCCGTTGTTCTGCCTCTTAGGTGTCTGGATCATCTCGGAACAGGCGATTAAGTCGACTTTCCCGGAAAAGCAACTCGCAAAGAGGTATTCTTCTATCGTATCTGCTGCTGATTCACCAGCAGTAACAACTCCCCAACTGCAAGAACTTTTAGCGAAGCAAGCATTCCTTAGTTTATCAACTCCCATTGACGCCCGAGCACGAGACATAATCCAAAACTTCAAAGTGCAAACAGGCGAAACGAAGATCCAGTATCAGGAAAGGCTTCGCCAGAAGCTGCTTGATGAGATCACACCAAAAAGCCTCTTGGGACGTGTAAAAGCGATGGACAAAGGGGATGCCTTCGGAGCACTTGTGTTCCTCGTAGTCGGAGCATCTAGCGCGATGGTGATGTTTGCGAGTTGGTATCGTGCTATCACCGGGGGGTAGTCTTTCTCAATCCCAACGGGATTCTATCAGCCCCGGGTTGCCCGTCTTCACTTCCGCCTCCGTCTGACTTCCGCCTTCCTCTGATTTCGGCGCGCCGAGTCGGCGGGAGCTGTCTTCGCCAAGGCTTCGACTAGGGCTGCTGGTTGCGAACGCGGATCAGCACGTTGGTC
>ORMF011038967.1_pt1 | contig 11531 bp, 12 predicted proteins | sample 1779871 | NCBI WGS metagenome assembly ORMF01 (sample SAMEA104232316, study PRJEB22302) | groundwater metagenome | biome: forest; feature: aquifer; material: groundwater | place: USA | collected 2011-08-07 | depth 5.4 m
ATATCGATGCGCGGAATGCTCGGCCGCTTGTCCTGGGGGTCGCAGCCGCTGGCCGGCCATACCGCGACATGCCACACGAGCGTGGGCGAGCCGATCTCCTGCGTGGGCCGCGTGTGCCCGGTCCCTGTGATTGTTCCGTATTGCGGCGTGTAGGGTCCGCGAACGTGCGGGCGCGCCGTGAAAGAATTCTCCATGAAGTATTCCCCCGTCCTATCGAATGTGCATTTTTAGCACACGAGACCGGTCGGGCAAATGGTGTCGTTCCCTGAGGCTGCGGCGGATAGGAACCCGCGGGTGGCATACCGGCCGAGGCTACAAGCCCAAGAGCCGGTGAACACCTGAGCAAAATTCGCTTTAGCCTCTCGTCACGACGCGCTCGACATCGTCGGAGCCTTCGATCCAGGCGAGCTCGCCCTTGCGCAGCATGTAGTTGACGTGGGCCTGCACCTCGCTGAAGGCGAAGCTCATCTGGTGCGGGTCGAGCTGCAGGTGGAAGATCACCGGCACCAGCTCGGCGGCCGAGCGCGGTGCGGCGCGGCAGGCCTCGGCGATCAGCGCGCAGCGGGCGTGGTGGTGGGCGATCAGCTCGTCGCTGCGCGTGTGCAGGCCGTAGAAGGGGAGCTGGTGTCCCGGCAGAACCAGGGCGTCGGCCGGGATCTGCGCCTTGATCTCGCGCAGCGAGCGCACATAGAGGCCGAGGGGATCGCCCTGGGGGTCGACCGCCCACACGGAGATGTTGGGCGTGATCTTGGCCAGCACCTGGTCGGCCGCCAGGAAGATGTCGTCGGCACGGCAATAGAGCATCACCTGCTCGGGGGCGTGGCCGTTGCCGGTGAGCACATCGAAGCTGCGGCCGCCGATCGCAATCGTGTCGCCGGCGACCAGGCGCTGGAACGTCGGCGGCAGGCCGGACACCATCTTCAGGTAGTTGTGGCCCTGGGTGGTGACGCGCCGGGTGGTCTCGGGATCGAGGCCGTGGCGCAGATAGAAGTCGCGATAGGTCTTGGCGTCGAGCGCGCCGGGGCTGAGCGAGATGTTGGCGCAGGCGAGATAGCTGGTCTGGCTGGTCAGCAGCGGCAGCTCGAAGCGCTCGCACAGCCAGCCGGCGAGGCCGATGTGATCGGGATGGAAGTGCGTGACGATCAGCCGTGTCAGGCGCCGGCCGCGCAGCGGGCCGTCGACCAGCGCGGTCCAGACGGCGCGTGTCGCGTCGTTGCCGATGCCGGTGTCGAGCACCGCCCAGCCGTCGCCGTCGTCGATCAGGTAGACATTGATGTGGTTGAGCCGGAAGGGCAGGGGAATGCGCGCCCACAGGATGCCGGGCGCGATCTCGATGGCCTTGCCCGGCTCGGGCGGCTCCGGCGCCGGATAGATCAGGCCGCTGCCCGCTTTGCTCGATTGTTCCGGCTTGCTCGGTTTGTCTTGCATCAGTCCCATTGCGCGTTGCACGACTCGACTTTGGCACGGAATTGTGCGCTGCACCATATGGTTGGCGCATAGCTGGTGAGCGAGCCCGGCAACTGGGTGCCGCCAAAGTCCCCGGGACGCTCTATACTGCCAATGTCATCTTGCTCGGGGAGAGACGCACATGAAGCTCGGCATCGCGCTGCCACTGGTCGACGTGCAAGGCGATCCCGCCACCGTGCGCGATTTCGCGCAGGCGGCCGAGGGGCTGGGCTACCACCATCTGGGCGCTCCCGACCATGTGCTCGGCGTCAACGTGGCGAGCCGGCCCGACTGGGGCGCGCGCAATACCTCCAAGGACTGCTTCCACGATCCGTTTGTGCTGTTCGGGTTCCTGAGCGCCTGCACCAAGAAGATCGAATTCTCGACCCAGGTGATGATCCTGCCGCAGCGGCAGACGGCGCTGGTCGCCAAGCAGGCCGCTTCCCTCGACGTGCTGTCGGGCGGACGCTTCCGGCTTGGCATCGGCGTGGGCTGGAACCCGGTCGAATACGTGGGCCTGAACGAGAGCTTCGCCAATCGCGGCAGGCGGCAGGAGGAGCAGGTGCAGGTCTTGCGCGCGCTGTGGGCCGAGCCGCACGTCACCTTCAAGGGCCAGTGGCATACGATCGAGGACGCCGGCATCAATCCGCTCCCCGTCCGGCGAAAAATTCCGCTGTGGTTCGGCGGGCACGAGGACGTGACGCTCAAGCGCATCGCCAAATGGGGCGACGGTTGGATCATGCTGGCGCACCCCCAGGGCCCCGTCGCCAACGCCGAGTTCGCCAAGCTCAAGGGCTACGTCAAGGCGGCGGGGCGGGATGAGAGCGCCGTCGGCCTGGAGGTGTGGGTCTCCACCGGCGAGGGCGGCCCGGAGGACTGGTGCCGCCAGTTCCAGGGCTGGAAGGCCGCCGGCGTCACCCACGTCACCGTCAACAGCACCTACGGCCGCGGCCCGCACAAGCGCATCGCCGGGCGGACGATGGCGGATCATCTGGCGGCGATGCGGGCGTATCACGCGGCGGTTGCTGATCTGGTGTGACGCGGGCGGCGCCGAGCAGCGCCGGCGGCTTGCGCTGGGCCTGGCGGGGCGGCGCGTTTTGGGGTGTGCCAGGGTCGGTGATGAACCCGCAAGAGGCTCGTGGCCCGACTCGCTCACCCCTTAGCGTGCGATTTTTTCCGTTTTCTGAGGCGACCCCGACAAGGGCCCAACCCTTCTCGACGGCGCCCGCCTCTATCGACCCAACTCGATCACAAGGCTGTGAGGGGGGCTTGCCATTCATGCAATCAATGTATATTTTCGGATTATGCTTCCATAAAGGAAGAAACAACTCACGGAGCAAGCAATGTTCACGGACCCTCGCATCCCCACCTCTTCTCCTGATGATCGCCGGGACAACGATAACACCGATCGCGACGCCGACAACCGTCGCCGCAACCGCGATCGCCGCCGCCGCCGCGACCGGACAGATGATCGCCGGGACAACGATACCAACGACCCGGCCAACGGCAGTCCTGACAAGACCCGCGACGTCTATTTCGACCATGCATACTGCCGCGTAGAAAATGGCACTCGGTTGCTGTTTCGGTTCTGGTTTGAGAACCGCAAGCCCGCGCTAGTCAAAACCCGAATCGACGTCCGCCGGCCGGTCGACACCATCCCAGATTTCCTAATGGCCGGTGGCTGACGCCATCACAAGGAGGAGGGGACACCCCATGACCACGATAGCTGACACCATGGACGCTGACCGCGGCGCCGGCGGCCGCGCTACAAAGTCGCTGGCGGTTCGGATGAGCGGCGTTTACGCCGTATGTAGGTGTAGACTCGATACGATTGCGGACCGCCTCAAGGATCTCTTCTGGAGCGTCTTGCGCGCGGTCCTCGGAAGCGTCACGGCCCTCGTCGTCTCGGGCGCCTTGTATGGCGTTGGCATGATTGACTTGCTTACCCTGCAGCTGATCGTTGTCCTGGGGCTGCTCTACTCCATCGTCTACTAGCCCTGATCCGCTTGGCGTGTGCGCGGGCTTGTCCCCCGCGCACACGCGTGCTTGTTCTCAATCCAGCGACCGACCAAGCCCGCGCACTTGCTTGTCGGTTGCTGAGGGACGCGTCGGCTCACGCATCTTCTCTGTCGTGACCGGCCCGGTTAGCGCCACCGCATCTTCGCGGCGCGGTCCGGGCCGACTATTTTCCGTCAGCGGTTGGACCTCATCGGGATTATCACGGGCAGCTTTCCCCAATCGGTCCACAAACTTCTGCAGCTCCGATATGATTCCATTGCGTACTGCCCTTCTTGGAAGGATCTCGCCTGAAGTCCACCGACTTAGCGTGGCTCGGCTCGCAAACAGCATCGCCGATAGTTCCTTTTGCGACACCCCCGTCCGCAACACCGCTTTCAGAGCTAGTTGAACATCGTTCGGATCAGAGCCGTCCAAGCTATGTACGGCGCTATGCAGCTTCTCAATAAAGTCCAGAAACGCACAATCAATGATCTCCAAAACGTCTGCCCGGCTTGCGGGCACCTGCACCCTTCCCGCGCCGCTTGCGTGCGGCGTAACCTCCTCCTTATCACTCATGGCTGTAACTCCTCTTGAACGGCGACCCCAGCGATCACCACAGGAGTTATATACCTTCTTTGGGAGATGATTGCAAGATGCAGCTTTGGGAATCATCTTGCAACTTAGGCTACGCCATGGTTAATATTTGTCAACAGCTGCAAAAACGCCACAAATTTGGCCAGCGCATAGGGAAATCAGCGCTATGTCCAGTTTCGACGACAAGAAGTCCACCGAGCTTGTGATCCGTCGTACATCGCTCCCTCGCAACCCACTTCTAGACGAGAGTTCACCATTTGTTCGGATCGTCAGGCAACATGACGGCGAATTCGATACGGCCTTCACGCTAACCAAACGCAATGGCGCTGCGGGTGATGTGGCGGCGTTGGCTCACATGGTCGACTTGCCGCCACCCCATGACGCGGTCATGTGCTTACCCCAAGTCCAGTTGACCCCATCCCTGCGCCACACAGATAAATGTCTGGATCTAGTCCTGCTGCGTACAGCGCATGCCATTGCAATTGGCTATGAAAAAAAAATCATCGCCCTCGAGGGCTCAGCAAGGGCTCCCGTCTATCTGTCTCAGGCGCATCTGACGCCGGTCCACTTTTCTCATCGCCTCATGCAGTTGGCCACCGTGCGTAGTATCGTCGACGCCCTGGCTGAGACCCCCACGGGGGTCTCACCAACTCGACTCTGGACTCTCGAAGAAGCGGCATACCCCAAGTTCAAAGCCCACGCCCTGCGGTGCCTCGAGAGAGAAACTGCTCTCTGTCGCTTTGGACCCAACCATGACCTTCCGCTGCCGGTTCCTCTTGTTTGGGAAGTCGACCGCGATCGGCTGCGCCGCGCCTTGTTGGATCTGTAAAAACGGGGGCGCCTACTCTCCACCCGCTAATCTGGTGCGCGTTCATCAGCTGGCGGAAAATCAGGAAAATGACGACGGTGCCATGTGGACGAGGGATGGCACCTTGTCAAACATTCTGCGATCTTAGCGTCGCTCACATCTTCACATTCCCAGACAATAGATACTTCCCTCACATCAGGATCATCCATGCCCTCGATATATGCTGACATGTACAGACCTTGCATCGTTTTGTTTTCAGGACTAGGAAGACTTGTGATCATAAATGCTAGGTCGTCGATTTTCTCGAACATGCACCTCATCATGAAGTAATTCCATCGATTCCGCTGTACCATTATTCCACTATATTCTGCGTATGGCTGGGTGTTTTCCGATTTTCCAAACCTATGTCTTAGGGTTGCCACATTGCGCAGTGTTGGCACGATCATCTCCACGTAGCTGGCACCTCTCTTACTTGCGCGATGTACAACTTGTTTGTGTATCATCAGCAGACCAACCATCGAAAAGTTCGGTGCGTCTCGGTAACGCTTCCGGCGCAGCCAGTACAATCCGTCAAATCGTGACCCTCGTGATTGATGATCTATTGCGCCAACGACCTCCATCAATCCGCCGGCGAGCGTCTGGTCTTTGCTGTTGAAAAGGTAATCCGCCAACGCGTAGTCCGCATCGACGATCGGCAACCCTATGCGCTTTGCAAAGTCATGTACGGCGATCTGTTCTGATTTTAGCCATTCGGGTTCCACGGTGACATCGAAGCTTGTTGCTACAGCTGCACAAAACTTCTGCAAATTTGATGTTTCCGCCCCCTGGCTCGGGGGCTCGGTCACGCCTTTCCGCAACCATTGCCAGATCGTGTGCGGTGTTACGCCGAATAGGCGCAAGAGCGGCTCCTGCTTTTCCGGGAGCACCTTTCCATGCCGATCTTTCCCACTACGTAGGCAAGGCCCCACACGGCTCAGTAAAATAGCTAGCTTCTGAGCAGTCACATCCATGAACTCACCCTCCAACGACACCTGCGAAGCAACTATACCGAGTTATATAACTCCTTTTATTCCGCCCGCAAATCATCCCCTCTTGCCGTGACGTTCCCGACCACCCGCACAACTCATCCACGCCGATAATCTTGCCATCCGGGTCAACGAGCCCAAGCCCGAGACTACCGCTTGAGCCTTTCTCGCCTGCATAATCTGGCCGCTGGAGACCGCTACCCATTTGTGCTACAATGTGGCCCAAGGAGACCAGTCATGACCAAAACCGTAGTGCGTGCCCGCATCGACGCGCAGACCAAGGACGAGGCCGCCGCCGTGCTCGCCGAGATCGGCCTCACCGTGTCCGATGCTTTCCGCCTGATGATGGTGCGCATCGCCAAGGAGAAGGCCCTGCCCTTCGAGCCCCTGGTGCCCAACGCCAAGACCATCGCCGCGATCAAGGAAGCGCGGCGAGGCGGGCTCAAGGGCTATCCAAACAGCAAGGCCCTCCTGAAGTCCCTCAATGCGGACGATTAAGCCGACGACCCGCTTTCGCCGCGACTTCAAACGCGAGAAAAAGGGGCCGCACTGCAACCGCCTCGATCCAATGCTCGCGGAAGTCACCGACATGCTCGCGGCCGATACGCCCCTGCCCCCGCGCTTTCACGATCACCCGCTCAGCGGTCAGTGGCAGGACTGCAGCGGCGATGCGATGGCTATCAGCGCGGCGATGCAAATCGGCTCAGCCGAACGCCGGCTTGGCGATCATCAGCCAGAAGATGGCGAGGACGGCGGCGAAGGCCGGGAAGCCGAAGGCAAACCACAGGCGGAACAGGCGGTGGTAGGCGGGCGGCAGGGGCTGGCCCTTGCGCGCGGCGTCGGCGGCGAGGTCGCGCATGGCGATCTGCATCCACACCACCGGCAGCCAGAACGCGCCGGTAACGAGATAGAGCACGGCCGACAGCACGATCCAGGGCTCGAGAAGCGCGTAGCCGACCTGCCAGGCGAGCAGGACGCCGGTGACCGGCTGCACGGCCACGGCGGTGGCGGTGAACAGGAAATCGGCGACGACGACGATGCGGGCGACGGCGGCGATGGTGGCGGCATTGCCGGTGCGGTGGGCCAGCAGCATGAAGAAGGCGATGCCCGCGCCGGTGCCCAGCAGCACGGCAGCGCCGATGACGTGCACGTACTTGAGCACGACGTAGGCCGTCATCGTCAGCGGTCCTCCAGGGTCGCCAGCGCGACCAGGTGCAACACGAGGATCGGCGCGAGCTTGACCAGCGGTCCCAGCGGGTCGGCCCACAGCACGGGCTGCAGCACGGTGGCGAGCACGAGGTAGGCGAGCGACAGCACGAGCCCGGCATGGAGCGCGGGGCGTGCGGTGCGGCGGACGGCGATGCCGGCGCCAACGGCCATGTCGGCTGCGGCGCCGGCTGCGGCGAGCAGGGGGGCGGGGCCCAATTCGGCCGCCTCGATCAGCGCCACGGCGTCGTCCCAGCCGGGCCCCACGGCGATCAGGCCGGTGGCGAGCCAGTAGAGGGCGAGCACGGCGAGCAGCAGCGGCTTGAGCAGGTAAAGCTGGGCAAACCAGCGCTCCTGCACCGAGGCGGGCTCGGCGGCCAGCGCGGCTTGCAGCGTGCGCGGCGCGATGCCGGTGAGGCGCATCCATGGGCCGGGATCGCCGACGGTGCCGCGGGTGAGCTCGATGAGCGCGGTCGAGCGCAGCGGCGGGCGCCAGCCGAGCAGCCCGGCGAGGTCCCCAAGGCGGAACAGGGCGTGCGCCAGAAAGGCCGGTACGGGCACGAAGCGGGTGCGCGTGTGCCCGAGCCAGCGGCGATAGGCGATGACGACCGCCTCGAACGTCAGGGGCTCCGGCCCGACGATGTCGAGCGCGATGCGGGCGGGCGCATCGGGCGCGAGGAAGAACAGGACGGTGCGGACCAGATCGTCGAGCTGAACGACCTGCAGCGGCCCTGCCCGCGCCACCCGCGGCGTGAGCGGCAGGGCGGCGAGCGCGCGGAGAAGCGCGCTACCGCCGTAGGCGGCGCGGCCGACGACGAGCGACGGGCGCAGGATCACCCAGTCGAGGTTGCGGGCCATCAGCGCCGCGTCGCCGGCGAGCTTGGTGCGGGCGAAGGCGGTGGCGGCCCCGCGGTCGACGCCCAGCGCGGACACCTGCACGATGCGCCGCACGCCCATCCGCTCGCAGGCCGCGAACAGGGCATCTGCCGCCGCGACGTGGACCGCAGCGGTGGAGTCCCGCGGCCCGTCCTGCAGCACGCCGGCGCAGTTGACGACGGCATCGACGGCGGCCAAATGCGGCAGCCAGTCGCCGGGCCGCGTGGCCCTGCGCATATCCAGCGCGACGACCTTCGCCGCCTCGGGCAGCCGGTCGGCCGCACGAGTGCCGCGGGCGACGGCCACAACCTCGTGCCCGGCGCCGCGCAAGGCGGCAAACACGGCCGAGCCGATCAGGCCGGTCGCGCCGGTCAGCAACACGCGCAAGCGCTCCTCCCGTGTTGGCCGCGAGGACCCACGATTATGCTTTTTCCCGGCAAGTGAATGTGCGACATCGATGCCTGCAAATCGAGGAGGAGCTGCCGGCCATGCTGACGATCTATGGTGTCTACCGCTCGCGCGCCTCGCGCAACCTGTGGCTGGCGGGTGAGCTCGGCATCCCCTTCAAGCACGTGCCTGTGATCCAGCTCTACCGGCTGCCGAACCCGGAGGCCGCCAAGGGCGTGCTGCATACGAAGTCGCCCGAGTTCCTGAAGGTCAACCCCAACGGCCATGTGCCGTCGATCGACGACGACGGCCTGGTGCTGCACGAGTCGCTCGCCATCAACCTCTACCTGGCCAAGAAGCACGGCGGCCCGCTGGCCCCCGCCAACCCGGCCGAGGACGGGCTGATGGCCATGTGGGCGCTGTGGGCCGCCACCGAGGTCGAGCCGCAGTCGCTCACCGTGCTCAACCACCGCGTCTCCAAGCCGCCGGCCGAGCGCGACCCCAAGCTCGCGGCCGCCGCCGTCGAGGCCCTGCGCGCGCCCTTCGCCGTGCTGGACAAGGCGCTGGCGGCGACCGGCTACATCGTCGGCGGCCGCTTCACCGTGGCCGACATCAACACGGCCGAGGTGATCCGCTACGCCATGGCCGCGCCGGAGCTGTTCGAGGCCGCCCCGCGCGTGAAGGCCTGGCTCGCCGCGTGCCAAGCCCGGCCGGCGTTCAAGGCGATGTGGGCCAAGCGCGAGATGGAGCCGGCTTGATCGGGAGGCGGCTCCTCGCGAGCTTCCATCCCGCGCGGCCTCTACGCTGCCGCCGGCGGTGCACCCGCCGCCGGTGAGGTGTCGCGCAATGCAGGTTCGCCAGCGAGAGCCCGCCAGGCGGCCGCGGCCTTCGAGAACTTCTCGTGCCCAACCTCGCACTTGAAGTCGCGGTTGGCTCGGATCGGCTCGTTGTCGACAACATCGCCAATCCAAAGCTTGCCAAAGGCCGTTACGAGATCAATCCCCCTTTTTTCGACCGCAGCCTTTTCGAGCTGGGCCACCCACTTGAGCACATTGTCCGCAACGCCGGTCTGTGGCGCCCATCCGTTGGTAGCTTGATCCCATGCCAGCCGAATGACCGGATTCATTCTCACTACGGAGCCAGTAACGATCGGCGGTGGATTACCAGGACCCGGCAATTGCTGCTCGAGCATGACGTGCGCAATGTATGTGGGCGCGTCAGACGGGCCGGCAAAGACAGTTTTTGCCACACTCTCCAGGAAATCCGACGGTTCCTTCTTTTTCTTTTTCGCCCACCGCAACCACCCATTTCCGGCACTCAGTTTCGACAGCGGCCGCTCGACCGTGCTTGTGCCAATGCTCAACACTTGAATGTCGGTCGACGTCCCGCGTCTGATCGCGCGCGCTTCGGTGACCGCGGCGAGAATGGGATTGTACAGGCCCGCCGGGGACCCATCACAGAAGCGAGCACCCTCGATCTTTGCCAGCGCCTTCAAGTCTTCAATCGGCGATGTCATCGACGCCTGGATCACTTCTGCCAGCGTCGGATCCCATGTGCCGGTGGAGCTGGCGGACGGGCTGGTGAGGTTGGACCGGAAGAACTCGGGTCTTCTTCTGTCGTAATCGAAAGCGCAAACGAGGAAATTCGGACTGACACCGGTGTGCTGCCTTACACCTCCGAACAGCGCGCCCAACGAATGGTCTCGGTAGCGTCCGAAAACGTCGCGCAACGCTTCCAGCCTTATCTTTTCAGCAGCTCCCGTCCATCCCATCTCGGTTGGACCAAACAGTATCCTCCGTCTTCTATCATCTACGAAGAAGTCATCCAGAACCTGTTGCAGGGTCATGTTCATGGCCAAACCGGCCAAGACGATGCTCCCTCCGCCATTCGCGGCGACGAGATTGAATCGCTTCAACACATCGTAGCCTTGCTCGCCAGGCCCATAGAGCTTCTGCAACGCCATCACCTGCAAAAGGGCCCAGGTGCCGCCTCCATCGAGACTCAAAATGCGATACTTGTCCATCTTGGTTCCCCAGCTCTCAATCGTTCGGCAGATCCAACGCGCGATATATAGGCGTGCGGAATAAGCTTGGGCAAATGACTTTTTCGCGCCGGCATTGCGGCGCCCAAGTGTTGATGTGGAGCACTCGTCCCATGCGCCCGGCCCGGTCGTTGTGCCGTCTCCGGCCCTTTCTCTCTTGATTCAGGCGACCGAGGTTTTCGCAGTGATGGAAGCGGATCAGCTTCTCGGCTCGGAACGGCGCCTTGGCTCCTGTGGTCGTCCCGCCATCTCCGTGTTCAGTTGCTTGCCGTAGCCTTTTGGCGTAGGGCGCATTAGCCGAAGGCGTAATGCGCCGATCTACCCGTCGCAAAAACGGCGCAATACGGCCAACGCCTATTGCGCCCTACGGCCTACCGCCATACCGCCGCGCCACGTAGTTCTCCACGATCGCCTTGAACTCGCTGGCGATGTTGGCGCCCCGCAGCGTCATCGCCTTCTTGCCGTCGATGAACACGGGCGCGGTCGGCGCCTCGCCGGTGCCGGGCAGCGAGATGCCGATGTCGGCGTGCTTGGATTCGCCCGGACCGTTGACGATGCAGCCCATCACCGCGACGTTCAAACTTTCCACGCCTGGGTATTTGCCGCGCCATTGCGGCATGCTCGCGCGCAGAAAACCCTGGATCTCGCTCGCCAGCTCCTGGAACACGGTCGACGTGGTGCGCCCGCAGCCCGGGCAGGCCGCCACGATCGGCACGAACGCTCGGAGCCCCATGGTCTGCAGGATCTCCTGCGCCACCCGCACCTCCTGCGTGCGGTCGCCGCCGGGCTCTGGCGTCAGCGACACGCGGATGGTGTCGCCGATGCCCTGCTGCAGCAGGATGCCCATGGCCGCGGTCGAGGCGACGATGCCCTTGGAGCCCATCCCCGCCTCGGTGAGGCCGAGATGCAGGGCGTAGCGGCAGCGCGCGGCCAGCAGCGTGTAGACGCTGACCAGGTCCTGCACGGCGCTGACCTTGGCCGAGATGATGATCTTGTCTGGCTCCATGCCGAGCTCTTCCGCGCGCTCGGCGGAGATGAGGCCCGATTGCACGATCGCCTCGTGCATCACGGCGCGCGCGTCCTTCGGCGCCGGCGAGGCCGCGTTCTCGTCCATCAGTCGGGTGAGCAGCTCCTGGTCGAGGCTGCCCCA
>ORMF012466216.1_pt1 | contig 11531 bp, 4 predicted proteins | sample 1779871 | NCBI WGS metagenome assembly ORMF01 (sample SAMEA104232316, study PRJEB22302) | groundwater metagenome | biome: forest; feature: aquifer; material: groundwater | place: USA | collected 2011-08-07 | depth 5.4 m
CCCAGCAGCAGCCGCGCATCTTCGGGAGTGAATGCGCGCCCTCCGCGAATCGGCGCTTCCTCGTGAATGCACACCCCGCGCAGGAAGACCGGCGTGCCGTTGAGTAGAATATCCGGTCCTTTCACTTCGATAGTGCGGAAACCAATTTGGTCTCGGACGGTATCGGTGGCGGCCGAAACGATCACGTCATAAAGCTTGGGCTTGCCTGGTGACCACAGCGTGACGCCGGCGTTCAGAGAGATTTCGACGAAGCCGTCTGCGTTCGTCTGGAAAGTGTGATCGATTTTGGCCTCAGGTATCTGAATCCTAATCTGCTGTCCAGGCTGCGGACCATTCAGTTTCACCCAGCCCGCTATCTGATTCTTGGCGCCCTTGCGGAGTTGAATGAAATAGTCCTGAACGAAAGTCTGCGGCACCTCGACGAGCATTACCTGGCGCGTTAGACCTCCGTAGTTCCACCAGTCAGTCATCAAGGTGGGCACGGCCTCGCGAAAGCGCTTGTTATCAACCTTGACGATCAGGGTATTGTCCTTATCGTGCACGACATTGGTAATCTCAAAATTGAATGGGGTAAAGCCTCCTTCGTGCCGGCCAACTTTTTCGCCGTTAAGATAAACGTCAGCGAGGTAATTGGCCGCGCCGAAATAAACAAACAAGCGACCGTTTGGCTGTCGCTGATAATCGAAAGTCTTCTTGTACCAGACAGTCCCTTCATAGAAGAACAGTCGCTCCCTTTGAGTGTTCCAATCCCCGGGAACACTGAGTGATTCCGATGCGTCGAAGCTGTATTCGACAAATTCGCTTTTGCTTTTCGGTTGGGCGTCTTTGAAGAAACCGTTCTTCGAGCTGCCAGTATCGTAAGGATCGATAATTACTTTCCATTGGCCGTCGAGACTCATCGGACTCCGGCCCGTGACGTTCTGGATCAAGCTCGATTGTTGGCCTTTGGCGGCTGTCGCAATTGTCAGTAACGCGATCAGGATCAGAATCTTTCTCATCGTTTGCTCCAATCAATCACTATCTCTAACCACAAAGACACGAAGACACGAACGCAAAACCAGCTCCGATCTTTGTATCTTTGTGGCTTGGTTCGAAATCAGTGCGCCAGAAAATCAGCCACTGCCTGGTTCACCTTTTGCGATTCGCAGCCCGGCGCCATGTGCCCGCAATCACTTTCCAGTACCAGCAATTGTGAGTGTATTAATTTTGCAAATGCGAGCGCTGGTCCGGGAGTCACGACATGGTCTAACCTGGCGACAATGACAAAGACCCGGGCCTTGACGGTTGCGGCCGCGAGTTCCATCGAGCCGGCGAACGGTCCGGCAACGTCCAGCGCCATCATTGCCTGGCCCTGCCGAATCTTATCGTTGGCATCGAAGCCAGTCTGCTTCTTTTCCTTTTCCAGTTCTTCAAAGACCTGAAGGCGCGTCATGTGCTTGTTGTAATGCTCCGGCGTTGTAAGTAACAGCGCGCCGAACTCCGCGTCAGCCGCCCGCGCAGGATTCTGCGAATAGTTACCGCTATTCCAGCCGCGGTCGTTCATGATCGCGTCCACCTGTGCTTGCCAGAGAAGCAAATCGTAAGGGGCCAGTTGCGGCGAGCCAACAATCGGAATGGCCTTGTCCATGAAAGTCGGATAAGAGACCATCCATTGAAACGTCTGCATGCCGCCCATGGAAATTCCGATCACGGCCTGCAGGTGATCCAGGTGCAACACCCTGGTCAAGACTTCGTGTTGCGTGTCGACCATGTCGCGGATCGTCACCTTCGGAAAACTCATTCGCGGTTGCACCTTGCTGTTCGAAGGTGAGGAAGAGACGCCGTTGCTCAGCGCATCAATCGCGATGACAAAGTATCTCGAGTCATCAACCGGTTTGCCGGAACCAATATTAGACTGGAGTTGCTCGGTTGTGCCCGAGGCCCACGTCGTGAACAGGATCGCATTTGACCTGTCATTGTTGAGTTTCCCAAACGTGCGATAGCCGACGCGGCAATCGCGTATGACTTCACCGCTCTCGAGCTTGAAATCCCCGAGTTCTGCAAAGCGTTGCTCCTGTGCAAGGGCAGTCCCTCTGAAACTGACTAGCAGGAACGAAAGACAGAGAGACAGACGGATCCAGTTTTTCATTGCGGAGTCTTTCTCACTTTCCGTTTGTCATTCGATGGTTGAGAAAATATCTCATTGAATATTTCGGTATTCGACGATCATTTTGGGCTTCCTGACTTTTCGTGCGACTTCGTGGATCGCCTTCTTCGGTGAGCCGAGGAATCGATCCGCGAAATCACACGAAGAAACTGGAAAAAGCCAGTAAACCCGAAACGCCAGACAAGAATCTACAGTTGAACCTTGACCACTTCACCGCTGTAACGAACGCTGCGGTCAGCTTTCGGTGTGAAAGAGAAGCCGACTGGCTTATTCTTCGAAACGAGAACGATGTCAAACGTGCGTTGACTTAGCATTCCTGGAAACGAACCCTCGCGTTTGCCTATGGTCACTGTGCGCGTCGCGTCACTCCACTGAATGGGGATACGCGTGAACGCTCCCTTCTCATAGTTGTAATTGAGACCTTCATCTTCATAGAGCGAGAACGCGCCGTCGGCGCCGGCATAAACGTACAGAGTAATCGGATCGGCAGGCTTCTCGGCTGTGTACTGCAACTCGGGACCGAACGGAATGATCGAACCGGCCCTGGCAAAAACCGGCATTGACTCGTAGGGCGCCGGCGCGTCAATGGTTTGTCCGCCCGTGAACGGTGCGCCAGTCCAAAAGTCGTACCAACCGGCTGCCTTCGGCAAATACACGTATCGGCTGCGCGCTTTGTATGTGGTAACTGGATTGATGAGCAACGCCGGGCCAAACATATACTGGTCGCCAATCTCACGCGCTTTCGCGTCAGTGCGAAAGTCCATGACCAGGCCGCGCATGATGCTGCTGCCTTCCTGCGTCACGCCACCCGCGAGCGAGTAGATGTAAGGCAGCAGGCGATAACGGAGCCGATCAAACTTCAGCATCGTCTGGTAAGCCGGATGCGACTCGCCGCCGAAATACCACATCTCGCGATAGGGAGCCTCGCCATGTGAGCGGAGCAATGGAACGAAAGTGCCAAACTGAAACCAACGAGTATTCTGCTCGCGCCACTCATCTACGTCTTCAGGCATCGGATTCTGGCGCGAGAAACGAGCCGGCACAGAGAAACCGCCAGTATCCATGGTCCAATAGGGGATTCCTGAGAGCGAGAAGCTCAGGCCTGCCGGAATCTGTTTGCGCATAGCCGTCCAGGTAGCAGAAATATCGCCAGACCACATGGCTGTACCGTAGCGCTGCAAGCCGGCGAACCCGGATCGAGTAAGAATAAAGACCCGCTGATTCGGGGCCGCGGCGCGCTGGCCCTCATACACTGCTTCGCTGTTGACGAGTGGGTACGCGTTCAGCATGCGTGAACCTGAACCGAGCGCCGTGGGATGCATGTGTGACTTCGTCCCTTCCAACTCCGGGCCGTGCACTAATTCTGGCTCGGTGGCGTCCATCCACCAGGCATCGACGCCCTTGCGGAATAATTCGCGCTCCATCTGGGACCAAAAGATCTTCCGAGCCTCGGGATTAAAAGCGTCGTAGTAGGTATAGACCTGGTCGATCCAATCCTTTTCGCCTTCTTCAATGTCCTTCTCGTAGAGGAAGCCGCGGGCGCGCAAAACCTTGGCGTTTTCAGTGTTGGGATAAAACTTAGGCCAGACTGAAATCATCAGGCGAGCGTGATACTTGTCATGAATGGCGCGAATCCAGCCTTCCGGATCGGGGAAGCGTTGGGGATCGAACTGATGCGAGCCCCACTGGTCCGCCTTCCAATAAAACCAATCCTGGACGATGTTATCGATAGGAATATTTCTTGAACGAAATCCTTCGAGGATGTCGAGACTCTGTTGCTGAGTTTCGTAGCGTTGGCGGCACTGCCAAAAGCCAAATGCCCAGCGAGGCATCATCGGCGCCTGGCCGCTAATGCGTCGATAGCCGGCGATTACCTGATCGAGCTCGGGTCCATAAACGAAGTAGTAGTCAATGCCATCGCCGACCTCGGACCAGAGCGAGGTGTCCGCGCTCGCGGCAGGCGTCTTCCAGAAGAGCTGCATCGTTTCTTCACCCTGATCTCTGGTCCACTCGAGCTTCAGGCTGTAACGATGCTTTGCTTCGAGATGGACTTTGGCCATGTCTTTCCACGGCAGCCAACCCTGGCGCCAGTGATTGATGACCAGTTGATCGTTAAGCCAAAGCTTGACGCCGCTGTTCGAATAGGTTTGGAAAAGATAGTCGCCGCTGACCGGAGCTTCAACATCTCCCTGCCACCTGATGCTGATGTCGCCTGTCGGCGGCAAGTCGGGATGAATTCTTGTGTGCGGATGTTCCTTTCTGTCAGGCGTAGCAATGTCGACCTTCTGATCGATCCGGGTGGCAACCTGACGATCGAAGTTCGCTCCGGAATAGTACGTGCCACTCAGACCACCAGCCTTGCCGCTCGCGTCGAAAAGATTTTGGGAAGGAATGAACTCGAAGTCGCGCAAGTCACCAAACCGCGTCCAGGAAGTATTGTCCCAGAGAATGCCGTACCCGCGACTGGAGACGAGGAAGGGAACAGCAACGACTGTGTTGCGCTGCCAAAGATCAAGATCGTACCCCTTAATATCCATCAGGGCGAATTGATGCTGGCCGAGACCGTACAGGGCTTCGTCAGCATTCGCCTGCCATACCTGGCGCACCTGGAAAGTCTTTTCACCCTGCACTTCGGCCGGCGTAAGAGTTCTGCCGTTTTGCTTCTCCATCACGATTGGCTGACCGGCCTGGTCGAAAAAACCTAATGCGCCCGTGGTCACGTCAACCCTTACTTTTAGCTTCGGCGTTCTAAGAATCGCTTCGCGGGGGCTGTTGGTCACATTCCATGATGTCGGCTCACAACGCCGTGGACTGGCGACCAGACTCTGGCGCGCGAAGAAGGCGCGATCTTTCGCAAAGGCAACGCGAATCACTTCTGGGCTGCACACCTCCAGCTTAAGGAATGAATCGCCAACGCGGACCACGATCCCCTCGTTTGTCTTTTCAACAGCTGGAGATTGCCCGCAAGCCATCGCCGAAAAAAGAAGCGCTAACAAACTGGCAAGCAGGGTCCGTATGATTGTCATAGTCACCTCAAGTGTCTTTTTTGAGAAAGCGTTCCTGGTTCTGGCGCTCGTTGCTACGTGCATCCGCGTGTCCGATGACCGAGGCGGAATCCTATCATAGCCAGGCCAGAGAAAAGATAAAGTAGTAAAACGTGTGTCAGAAGCCCGACCGTAAGGGAGGGCTAGGTTCGAGCCCTCATCATTAAGAGACTTGCGGCGGAACGTGTTGTTAGCACGCTAAAGGCGGCCCGGAAGCGTTGCCCTTGCTCACGCGCGGGCTTCTGACACCGATCATTTCGCCTTACTGAAGGTCGGCGAAGTTATTTCTTCGGCCCTTCCATGCGCCCGTGATATATAGTCAGCCTTCGAACATTCAACAATTGTGTTTTCGAATTCGGTTCTCAGTAGTGCAAGTATGAAGCGCAAAATTGATCGTCGCAGATTCCTGAAGCAAGGTGCTCTGGCCGGAGCCGTTTTGCCTTTCGCGCTTCGAGGGGAACGTTTTGATGGCCTGGCGCCCATTGCGCCGGAAGACGATCCGATTCCATCGAGGCGGCTCATATTGTGGTACGACAAACCCGCCAGCCAGTGGGTTGAAGCGTTGCCCGTCGGCAATGGGCGCCTGGGTGCGATGGTCTTTGGCGGCAGCGGCAACGAGCGCCTGCAACTCAACGAAGACACGTTGTACGCCGGCGGGCCATACGATCCGAATAACACCGAGGCTTTGCGGGCTTTGCCTGAAGCGCGGCAGCTGATCTTTGCCGGTAAATATAAGGAAGCCAGCGATCTGATTGGGAAGGAGATGATGGCTCATCCGATCAAGCAGATGCCCTACGAGCCGGTCGGCGATCTGAAGCTGAGTTTTCCCGACCACGAAGCGGTGTCGGACTTTCGCCGCGAGCTCGACCTCGACACGGCCATTGCTAAAGTCTCTTACAATTCGGGTGGCGTCAATTATACTCGCGAGGTTTTCTCAAGTCCGGTGGATCAGGTGATCGTGGTGAGGCTGAGCGCCGATCGACCGGGACACGTAACTTTCAACGTCACGATGTCCACGCCGCAGAACGCCACCGTACATATCGAGTCCCCCTATACTCTTGTTATGCGCGGCCGGAATGGCGATGCCTTTGGGATCAAGGGCGAGTTGAAATTCGAGGCACGTGTGCTGGTTCTCGCGCAAGGCGGAGAGGCAACTGTTAATGGGAATGAAATCATCGCTGTGAACGCGGACAGCGCAACCTTATTGATTGCCGCAGCCACCAGCTACAAGAACTACAAAGACACGAGTGGTGTGCCCGAAGAGCTGACGAAGAACTACCTGGCAAAGGCGGCGGGCAAACGATTTGAGCAATTGCGCGCAGCCCACGTACGGGAACATCAGCACCTCTTTCGTCGTGTGCAGCTCGATCTCGGGACAAGCGCTGCGGCAAGCTTGCCTACGGATCAACGGCCGGTGAAGTTTCTTGAGGGCAGCGATCCGCAACTGGCGGAGTTGTATTTTCAGTATGGCCGCTATCTCTTGCTCGCGTCTTCGCGGCCCGGCAGCCAGCCGGCAAATCTGCAGGGACTTTGGAACGACTTAATGACTCCGCCGTGGGAGTGCAAGTACACGATTAATATCAACACGGAGATGAACTATTGGCCGGCGGAGACGACGAATCTGTCTGAGTGTCACGAGCCCTTGACGCGGATGGTGACGGAGCTGGTGGAAAACGGGAGCCGCACGGCGCAAGTGCAATATGGCGCGAGCGGTTGGGTTTGTCATCACAACACCGACCTCTGGCGCTCCACCGCGCCGATCGATGGTCCATTGTGGGGCTTCTGGCCTACCGGCGGCGCTTGGTTGTGTACGCACCTCTGGAATCACTATGAGTTCAGTGGTGACAAGCAATTTCTGCAGCGCGTTTACCCGGTAATGAAAGGCGCCGCACAGTTCTTTCTCGATTCATTGGTTGAAGAGCCAAAACATAAATGGCTGGTCACCTGTCCATCGATCTCGCCCGAGAACAAGCATCCTGCCGGCGTAGCGATCTGCGCTGGGCCAACGATGGACACCCAGATTGTGCGCGATCTGTTCGATCAGTGCGTCAGGTCAGCGCGCATCTTAGGAATCGATCGCGAGTTCAGTGCAAAAGTTGCATCCGCGCGCACGCGTTTGGCGCCCATGCAGATTGGCAGAGCTGGCCAGTTACAGGAGTGGCTTGAGGATTGGGACCTGGAAGCGCCTGAACGCCAGCACCGTCATGTCTCGCATCTTTATGGTTTGTATCCGAGCAATCAAATCACCTGGCGCGGGACTCCCCAGCTGTTTGCGGCGGCAAAGAAATCGTTGGAACTCCGCGGCGACGTCGGCACAGGTTGGAGTCTGGCCTGGAAGATCAATCTTTGGTCCAGGCTACTCGACGGGGATCACGCCTATATGCTCTTGCAAAGAGCTCTGACGCCGATCTATGTGAAGGACGTCAGGAATAACAGCGGCGCCGGTGTATATCCGAACCTATTCGACGCTCATCCGCCTTTCCAGATTGACGGCAATTTCGGAGCGACCTCAGGGATTGCAGAAATGCTCTTGCAATCGCACAACGGCGAGATTCATTTGTTGCCCGCATTGCCGAAAGCCTGGCTTAACGGAAGCGTTAGTGGATTGAGAGCGCGAGGCGGCTTTGAAGTAGATATTGCCTGGGAGCAAGGCAAGCTGAAGACTGGAACCATCAAGAGTGTTTGGGGTAATGGTTTCAAAGTGCGCTACGGAGCGCGGGTCGTCACGCTTCGTCTGGCTCCGGGCAGATCGTTGCGTCTCGATGAAAATCTTCGTATCGCTGATGCGCGAGGCATTCCGGCGCGGACTGATTGAGTGATTGAGTGATTGAGTGAGTGGGTCGCTACCCAGCGTGGGGAAAACTCCAGATATTCGAGTTCATCCCGCGGAGCGATCTGATTAGCACCGTGGCTTCAGCTCGGTGATCAGAGTCCCGCAAAAACTCCACATAAACCGTTTCTAACGGTTTCCTGTGAACTCCGAGAAAAAACCGTTGAAACGGTTCTGCTTTCAATTTGCACTTGCCTATCACCGGGCTGAAGCCACGGTGTTAATGAGATCGCGCGGCGTCGATCGAGGCATTCATCTGACACTATCTTTCAAAGGCGTCAACCATCGATCGGATCTTGAGCTGGGCCCGAAACTGGTCCGGTGTCATTCTGCTGCCTGAGCGGTATTGGACTTCGATTTTTCGATCCGGTAGAACGTCAAAATAGTTGTCTGAGAAAGCGCCGTCACTACCGGGCACGCTCAGGTAAACAGCGCGGGCAAACTTGTCCGAAGTCAAAACGATCGAAAAGCCATTGCTATTTCGCGTCACCTCAGTGGTAACGCGCGGGGTCGGCATTACGAGATTCTTGTATGGCTCGAAGAAATATTTGTTTGTCGATACCGGCTTGCCATCAACCACCAGATCACAAACCAGAAACAGCTTCTTTGGATCTCGATCATGCAGCAGGGAATTGACGGAAATGCTGAAGTACGACTTACTCTGCAGCGGCTCGACGGTCACGAGTTTGTCTGTGCTAACCAGAACGTTGCCGTCAAAGTCCATGAGGCGCACATTAATCTTCGCCGGCGCCTGCTTGGCTCGATCCGAGACTATAAAAAAGTTGACTTGTCCGTTTTCGACGTGCGGGCTGATCAGCAAGTTGCTGTAGAACCGGCGCGAGTAGTACTGAAGTGCTTTCCAGCGGCCGTAATAGTCAATGCTCGACCAGGAAGCAACCGGCCAACAGTCGTCGATCTGCCAGTAAAGCGATCCCATGTTGTGCGGCATGATTCGCCGCAGGTGTTCAGCCCCGATCTTGATACCTTCGGCTTGCAAGACCTGGCTGACGTAGAGAAATGATTCGAAGTCCTTTGGCTCCGGATATTCACGCAACATGTATTCACGAATCAGCTGATTGCCGCGCGGATGTTTTTGGTGCGCCATCATCACCGGCGATTTGATGTCGTGGTCGGCCGGCACGGTGTAACTTTCCACCGTCTCAATTTGTGGGAATGACTGAAACCCGTATTCGCTCATGAAACGCGGGTGCTGCTTTTCATACTCGCTAAACGGCATCGCTGCATGCCACACCTGCCAGTAGTGAACATCACCCATCCTTTGTGAATCGGGATCGTCTTCAAGGTTGGAACTGGGGGAGCTGGGCCAGTAAGGCCGCGACGGATCCAGCGAGCCGCAAACTTCAGGCAGCACGCCGTGAAAGATCTTCAGGTAGTCGTCCCAGAGCGAGGCCGGCAGGTGATCCTTCCAGCCCCAGTGCTTCCAGGCCGTCTCGATTTCGTTGTTGCCGACCCAGATTACGATGCTCGGATGATTGCGCAGTCGCTTAACGTTATCTGTTGCTTCGTGCCTGACATTGTTGAGAAATGCCTGATCGCCCGGATACATGCTGCAGGCGAACATGAAATCCTGCCACACGAGGATTCCCATTTCGTCGCAAAGATCATAGAAATCGTCGCGCTCGTAAATGCCTCCACCCCAAACGCGCAACATGTTCATGTTGGTCTCACGCACGGAGTCCAGCAGTTGGCGGTATTTGTCGTTGGTGATGCGCGTCGGGAAACTGTCCGCCGGAATCCAATTGCCGCCTTTGCCGAAAACGGGCACGCCATTGATCACAAAAGTGAAGCTCTTGCCGGACTCATCTGGCTGCTGCCTGAGCTCGAGCGAACGCAGGCCGGTGCGAGTGGTTGCCTGATCGGCCACTGTGCCATTGATCAGCAGCCGGGCTTTGAAATCATAAAGCGGATGCGCGCCTAGTCCGTTGGGCCACCAAAGTGCGGGGTGCGCCACCACGAAATCAAGTGTGATGTGATTGACGCCCGGTATCAATTTCACCTGGCGCCTGGCGGCGACAGTCTTATCGGTCAGATTGTCCACGATAACGGTTGCTGTGGCGTCGGCACTGGCAACAACTTCCACTTCCGCGGCTAAGTCCGCCGCGCCGGCAGTGATCTTTTTCGTCACAATGTGCAGATCGTCGACACGCGAGGTGTCCCATGATTCCAGGGACACCGGGCGCCAGATGCCGCTCGTGACGAAACGCGGACCCCAGTCCCAGCCGTACTGGTACGGGGCCTTGCGCGTGTGCGGGCTGGTCTTTTCACCTTGATCGTTACTGGCCGGAAGCTCGTACTTCAGCTTCGCCATGATCGGCAGCACTTCGTTGATAGGCGAACGAAAGCGGATGCGCAAAGTGTTGGCGCCGAGTTTTAGCAGGCGCCGGCAATCCACTCGCCAGGTGCGAAACATGTTGTCAGCATCTAACAGAGGTTGGTCGTTCAGAAGGACGTTTGCATACGTATCAAGTCCTTCGAAAACGAGCTCAAGATGTTGTTTATGTAATAGCTCAGCAGTAATGTTGAAAGTGGTCCGGTATTCCCAATCGGTTTTGCCGATCCATTGCAGCTTGCTTTCGTGGGCTCGATAGAAGGGATCTTCAATCAGCTGGTTCTTCATCAGGTCGGTATGAACGCAACCGGGCACGGTTGCCGGATACCATTTATCTTTTCCAGCTTCTCTAAACTGCCAGCCGGACAGCAAAGCCATGCTGGCCTTTGTCGCGGAGTTGGGTTTCGATTGCGAGTGGCCGTTAACTGCGGCCATCAGGAGCAAGCAAGCGCTCATGAGCGATGCGGCAATGGTTCTCATCATGGGAACACTCTTTCACAACTGTCAGCCTTTGTTTGGTTAACGGTCAAAAGAAGGCACACCCTATCATTTTTCCTCCTTTTCGCGCCAGAGATTCTGCCAGGAGATGTAGAGGAGGACTAAGGTGTCTCCCGGCTTGGCCCAGGCTATTGTGATTAGCAGCGGTATCACGCTAACGAACTGGTAGTACTAGATCTGATCTCGGCGTCATAAACAAAACTTCCGCTGGTAATCCCTTATCTTGTCATGGCCCATGTGATGATGCCGGCTCGATGCGGTTCTTTCATCCTCGATTCTCTCCGACCTGAAATCTCCAGGCGCGATGATCTTTCCATCAGAGACTCACGGCTCAATCCTGACCATGATTACCGAATGACTTGCGACTGCAGCCGAGAAACTACCAGTCACCTTGCCGAGATCTTTCCTCGCCCAGAGATCGCGAACGCGGGCGGAGAGATGTTCGGGATAGCCCAGCTCGGGCCAGGTGATGGACATTTGGTGTTCGGTGGTTCCGCGATTCAAGAGCGCAACTGCACGGCTGCCGTCGGCTAGTTGTTTCATCCAGTAATCGAGATCCCCGTCGCGTCTGACTCTTCGTCCCTGCAAACCCAATCGATCCTGATCGACAGCGATCACTTCCTTGTTCATCAGGATGCCTGCAATCGCGGGCCTCATGCTGCG
>ORMF011768696.1_pt1 | contig 11529 bp, 11 predicted proteins | sample 1779871 | NCBI WGS metagenome assembly ORMF01 (sample SAMEA104232316, study PRJEB22302) | groundwater metagenome | biome: forest; feature: aquifer; material: groundwater | place: USA | collected 2011-08-07 | depth 5.4 m
CCTGTCTGGCTAATTATTGAGTGAGCCACCGTAGCCGGCGACAAATGCTTGTCGGCTAATCTTCGGCGATGAATTTGACTATAAAATCCAAATCAGTTTTAATATTGGCCAACTACCTCGGTATATCAATGTTAAGTTTCCCGCCGATAGCCGACCGGAATGGTAGCTTATCCCCCTAATGAACGGCGCCGTATCTCAGCGAGAGTTGCGAGCATTCCGCGTTTAGATTGCCAGTGCCAGTCCTTCTCGGTCCTGCCTGCGCGCTCCTCTTGCCCCAGATCCCAATTCCGCAGTAGAGATTGACGAGAAGGAGCCATCCATGAAATTTTCTCTGTTCATGATGCCGCTGCATCATCCGAGCGAAAGTCCGTCGCTGGCCTTCGACCGCGACATTTCTTTGATTCATCTCGTCGACGAGCTTGGTTACGATGAGTGCTTCATCGGCGAACATCATTCCGGCGGTTGGGAGACGATGCCGGCACCGGAGATGGCGTTGGCCAAGGCGTCGGCGCAGGCGCACCGGATTCGTCTCGGCACCTCGGTAATCAGCGTGCCTTTTCATCATCCCTACTATGTCGCCGAGCGCATGGCGTTTCTCGATCACTTGACGCGCGGTCGGGCGATCCTCGGCGTCGGACCTTGCGCTCTAGTGACCGATAAAATGCTGTTCAATCTGCCCAACGAGAAACTCTATCCGATGATGGCGGAGTCGGTGGACATCATCGTGCGCCTACTCGAATCGCCGGGACCGATGGATTACGACGGGCAATTTTGGCAATTCAAACAAATGCGCTTGCAACTGCGCTCCTATCAGCAGCCGCGTTTGCCGATGGCGATCGCCTCGTCAGGGAATCCGATCAGCCTCGAATTGGCCGGCAAATATGGCATGCTTTTCTTATCTCCCGCGGGGAAGAATGTCCGGAACAATCAGACCAAAGCCGAGCAGTGGAACAAAGTCGAAGCTATCGCCGCCAAACACGGCACAACGACTTCGCGCGACAACTGGCGCATCGCCACTTGCGTTTATTTAGCCGACAGCAAGGAGGAAGCCTGGCGCGATGTCGAGGCGAGCATCGCGCGCGACATGGAATACTTCGCGGCCATCGGCTTGAAGGCGCCCTACGAATCCTATCCCGGCCAACCCTTCAGCGAAATCACGGCGCGCTCCGGCGCCGACCGGCGCGATTGGATCATCGGCACGCCGGACGATGCCATCAAACAGATCGAACGCATGCAGGCGGAAACCGGCGGCTTCGGCGGTCTCTTGCTCAGCACGCACGAATGGGCAAGCACGCAAAGGCGGCGGCGTTCCTACGAGCTGTTCGCACGCTACGTGATGCCGCACTTTCGCGGCCACACGGCGGGCTATCAAGACGAATGGCGGCGCATTCAGCAGGCCAACGCCAACGGCGGCTTGAAACTCGACGGCGCGGAGAGGCCGAGCAACTTGGCGATGAAATGAGCGGATTTCGGATCATTTCCCGCAAAGGCGCAAAGGCGCAAAGGTGACGGGCCGAGTGGCCTGTCACGTCGAGTGAATGCGACGGATTTAGGACGGAATTCTCCTTGCGGACGAAATGACATCGATTCGGAACTTAGCGTCTTTGCGCCATTGCGAGACAGACATCCAAATCTGACAGAAATCACCACCAGAGAAATTTGCGCGAGCCGCGCAAATTCTTACACATAGCAATGCAAAGGGCGCAAAAAATATTTCTCAATTATCCGGCGGATTTGAAAACCGTCCTTGTTGTTCGCGCCATTGATTAGTTCACTGTTCCCCCGCGTTCCGCTCGCCGTTCCTCACTGGAATCGCGATACCTATCGAAACATTCTTCAATGTCTGGTTTCGGGCTCAGTCGTCGACGGGCCGCAGCTCGCATCATTAAAAGCGCAGATTGTCGCTACTCTAGGAAGTGCCGATGCTTTGCTGACTGGCTCCGGCAGTTTGGCGTTGGAACTTGCGCTGCGCGCTTGCGATGTTCACAGCGGCGATGAAGTGGTACTACCGACGTTTTGCTGTACGGCGGTGGTGCCGCCCATTGTGGCCGTTGGCGCGACGCCGGTGCTTGCCGATTGCGGCGCCGAGTTGAATCTCACGAGCGCCACCGTCGAAGCAGTGTTGACGCGCAAAACCAAAGCGGCGATCGTGCCGCATCTGTTCGGCAATCCTGCCGAGATCCATCGAATCGTCGAGCTGGTGCGCGGCCGCGACATTCGGGTCATCGACGACGCGGCGCAGGCGCTGGGCGCGACGATTGACGGCCAACCGGTGGGCAGCTTCGGCGATGCCGGGATTTTAAGTTTTGGCGCCGAGAAGGTTTGTTTCGGACTGGGCGGCGGCGCGCTGGTGTCACGGCGCGAAGAATTCATTCAAAAGATCTCTCAAAAGAGTTTTTCGACACCTGCGTTTGGTCCAGCTATTGCCAATCTCTGTTCGACATTTTTCTGGCGGCGTTTGCGCCGTTGGACTTTGCCACTGAGGTTAGCGTTAGCGCCGAGACCGGCAGCGCCGGACGCAGCGCCCGCTCCCTATCGTCACGAATCGATGAGCAATCTCGCTGCCGCGGTGGCTTCAAGCTTGATGCCAACTCTAGACGGAAATATTTCCGCTCGGCGCGCGCGGGTGCGAGCTTATCGCGAGCTGCTGGGCAATCATTCAAAGGTCGAGTTGATTTCCCACCAAAGCGGTTCGGCCTGTTTAACGCAACTGATTCGAGTATTGCCTAACCATCGCGATGACGACGGCGCGGCGCGGATGATTGCGACCCTGCGCGCGGCCGGTTATGAAGTCCAAGGCAGCTATGTGCCGATTCATCTCATGTCATCGTTTCACCGGTGTGTTTGGGATCGTTTGCCCTACGCGGAGCGCGCGTGGGCCGATTTGGTCGAGCTGCCTTGTGAGCCGAGCGTGAGTTTGACCGATGTCGAGCGGATCGCGGCAATCGTTAGGAGCTGCGCTGGAAAGTGACCAAATAAGTTGGAAGAGTTTTTCACCACAGAGCGCACAGAGAACACCGAGAGTTCGGAAGACAGTTTTCTCTGTGCTCTGTGTGTCCTCTGTGGTGAGATATCTTCGGTTTCCGCTTTGAAAATGTTTGTCCGAAAGAGTAAGCCTCGGACATGAACGAAATCAAATTTGTCGACACCACGGTGCGCGATGGCTCGTTGAGCTTGTGGGCGTTGGGGATGCGCACCGGCGCGATGCTCGCCATCGCTGAGCAGATGGACCGATGCGGTTTTGAGTCCATGGAGTTTTTCGGTTTCGCCGGTTACATCAAGTACGTCAAAGAGCATAAAGAAAATCCCTGGACCTGGATGGGCGAGGGCGCCAAGAAGTTTCGCCGCACGCGCTTGCGCTACCACGGCGGTTTGGCTTCGGGTTTCGAAAAAATTCCGCGCTCGGTGCGCTTGCTGATGATCGAACGTGTCGTCGCCCATGGCATCACTCTCACGCGGTCGTCCGATCCGTGGAACGATTACGACGCCGCGGGGGTGGAAATCGCCGCGCTGCAAAAGCTCGGCATGGAGGTGATCGTCAATATCATTTACACCGTGTCGCCGCGCCACGACGACGAATACTGGGCCAGCCGCGCGCGCCAGGCGGCGGCCATCGGACCGTCAGGAATTTGTTTTAAAGACGTCGCGGGATTGCTGACGCCGGAACGCACACAAACCCTCGTTCCGCTGATTCAAAAAAATATCGGCAACTTGCCGCTGGAGTTTCACGCCCACTGCAACAACGGCATGGCGCCGTTCAATTATTTAGAAGCGATGAAGCTGGGTGTGACCAAATTGCACACCGGCATCCCGCCATTGGCCAACGGTTCCGGACAGCCGTCCGTTTTTAACGTCGCTGCTAACGCGCGCGCGTTGGGTTTCCAACCGCAAGTCGATCTGGCCGCGGTGAAACCGGTGGCGGATCATTTTAGTTTCATCGGCAAACTTGAAGGCCATCCGGTGGGCGCGCCGCGCGAATACGATCAGTCGCAGTATTTGCATCAAGTTCCCGGCGGCATGATTTCCAACCTGCGTTTTCAGCTGCGCACGATGGGGATGGAGAACAAGATTCAAGAAACGTTGGAGGAATGCGGCCGGGTGCGCGCCGAGTTCGGCTATCCGATCATGGTGACGCCGTTGGCGCAGTTCGTCGGCAGCCAAGCCGCGATCAACGTCATCACCGGTGAACGCTACAAAGAAGTGACCGACCAGGCGATTCAATACGCGCTCGGACATTGGGGCAAGGAAGCGCCGGCGGTGATGGACGCCAACGTCAAAGACAAGATTCTCAGCCGCCCGCGCGCCAAAGAATGGCGCAATTGGACGGCGCCGGATTTATCACTTAAAGAAGTGCGCAAGAAATTCGCCGCGGCAGTATCGGACGAGGAGCTGGTGCTGCGCGTTATCGCCGGCGATCCCGCCGTCGACGCGATGCTCGCCGCCGGCGCGCCGAAGGAATATTTGAGCGTGACACAACCATTGGTGCGATTAATCGGCGAGCTCGCCAAGCGCAAGGATTGCCGCCAGATGTTCATCGAGAAGAAGGGCTTCACGTTGCGTTTGGAAAAAAGCTCAAACTAAGCTGGCAGCTGTGATTGCAATCGGTCGTCGTGCTGTCTTGACGGGTGGGAGACGCTACAGTACATTTACAGTACCTATGGAGCAATTTCTTACTGCCTCACAAGCGCGCCAGAATTGGCTGCGACTGCTCGATGATGTGAGAGACGGCGAACGCGTGGTCATTACCCGGCGCGGCAAACCCGCCGCCGTGGTGGTGGATTTTGAACGCCATCAGTTGCTGTCCGAGCTCGCTCGTCTTTGGCAGGATCCCCAATCCCTTAGTCACATTCAGGCTGCACATGAAGAAGTGCGCAGTGGGAAGGCAGTGCGCGTTAAGGGTACGCCGACGGTGAAACGTCTAGTCGAAGTTGCTCGGAACAAAGGTCTCTTCAAGGTTCGGCGTGGCTGAACCGAAGTTCACGCCATCGTTTCCCAGGCGCGTTGCGGAGTTGGAAAGGACCGCGTCAACACTTGAACAAACCCTGTTAGAACAGACCCTAGCGCGCATTGTGACCGACCCATATCTCCCCGAGCGATTCGCGACATTCTACGATCCAAAATTGCCGACGTTTTTTCTGCGTTCGGGCCCCTTCATGATTGAGTTCGCGGTCGACGAACAGACCGATTCGGCTACCTTTGTCAGTCTCTTCTATCGTTCCTAATCGAAAATATTTAGACCTCACCTCTTACTTGCGTAAATAGTAGTCGCGCGGTTGACGCTTCCGATATGAGCGTTGTAGACGTGGGCTTGCAAGTGCCAGGTAAAAGGGAGGGAGATGCCATGGTTTACGAGATGCGCTTTCAAACCGTCGATCCGGCGAAGCGCGCTAAGTATGTGAAGATTTACCGCGAGGCGGTGCAAGGTTGTAAAGCGGCGGGCTCGAGCGGCGGACATATTCTTTGTAGCGATGACGATCCGTCGGCGGTGATTGTCATATTGTTGTGGGAGAGTAAAGAGCATCTGGCACGCTGGCGCGGCACGCCCTCTTACAAGTCGTTCCGCGCCGCGGTCGAGCATCTGCAGACCAAGAAAAGCCACGGCGGGTTTTACGTTGCCGAGACGATCTGAAGAGATTGCACTCGCGTTCCACGTCGCGGGCTTCACTATGGGAAAAATCCCTCCTAACCTCCCTTTACGAAAGGGAGGGACTGAATTGGCCGGTGGTTGAGCTGCTCCTGCTTTCATTCGGTGCAAGTTTCGATTGACTAGCGATTTCGATTTCAGTTAATCTCCACTCACTTGCCGTGCTCGTAAGTTCATCTCAAAGGAGCAATCCATGAAGGTCTCAAAGTTGTTAATCCCTGGAATGTTGGCCATCTCTCTCGTTACCATGCTCGTGGGTTGCCTGCCGAGCTGAGCAGCCAGCAAAGCGCCGGGGTGCGTATCGATGGCGACGATATCGGCGGTGTGGTGACCAGCGATAAAGGGCCGGAAGCCGGTGTCTGGGTGATCGCCGAGACCAGCGATCTAGCGACCAAGCCGGACCCGACGACATCGGCGCTATCGGAAATTTACGAAGTGCCATGGGACTCAACCAAAGATACCGGTTATGGTCCACGCGGCATGGATGTCGATCGCAATGGTGTAGCTTGGGTGCCGCTATCGAGCGGCCACTTGGCGAGCTTTGACCGGCGCAAATGCATAGTGCTTAACGGTCCCGCCGCGGCCACCGGCCGTCACTGTCCGGAAGGCTGGACGCTCTATCCGTTTCCCGGACCGCAGTTCGAGAACGTCAAAGAATCCGGCAGCGCGGAATCGTCCTATTACACCTGGGTCGATCAGTTCGACACCGCCGGACTCGGCAAAGACGTGCCGATGGCGACGGGAAATCTAAACGACGGCGTGCTGGCGCTGGTCGACGGCAAGTTCGTCACCCTGCGCGTGCCTTACCCGATGGGTTACTACATCAAAGGCATGGACGGCCGCATCGACGATCCGAAGATCGGTTGGAAGGGCAGAGGCCTGTGGTCGACCACCAGCACGCGCGCGCCGTTCCACATGGAAGGCGGCAAAGGGACGAAACCGAAAGTCGTCAAGTTTCAGGTGCGGCCCGATCCGTTGGCAAAATAAATTTTGCTCGCACAAAAAAATTCAGGGCCAGGCTTTTGATGTTCGAGAATCAAAAGACCTGGCCCTAGTATTTATACGCGAATGTTTTGGCGTGACTCATTCGTGGATTTTTTTTGTTTCCACATGGCTGATGGGGCCCCGGTTGTCTGTTACAACCGGGCCCCCATCATGTGACGGCTGATCGCTTCCCGATACTTGGGTCAGTTCGAAAGGAATCAACTTCGGAAGCCGACCGAAAACTCCCGCCCTCGAGTCGTTACCTCCTCGACGATCAGTCCTTGTCAGGGTGGCCGTTGTTGTCAGGACAGACATGTCTCAGGAATACCGGATCGCCTTCTTTTCCCTCGCCATGAGCAGGTGTGCCAGGACCACTGCATACTCCGGGGTCATCGTTCGTGGCTGTGAAGACGGCGATGCAGCCGGTTGAGCCGCCGCAAAGGGTCGTAGCTTTAAAATTGCCCGGAACGTACACCTGGTTCTTGACCGGGTCGGCCGCAACTGAATGGGAGCCTGCGGCCGTCTTCACGTTGGCGTCCTCGATATCGTTGTCCCCCTTCTGGTCAACGACGCCGAGTATCGCACCGCCTGTGTGGTTCGACTCGGCAAGGAAGTAATGGTTGTCGCCGGGATTGTACCAAACTTCGTCGCTGCCGTTCAGACCGGGTAGGTTGTGGACCAGGTCACCGTCGATCTCGTTGATGATCACCGATCCCTGCCCTGCATTGCTGCAGCCGAGAAGGATTTCGCGGCGCGGGCCAATCGCCAGTCCCTGGGGTCCGAGACAATCGGCGGTGGCTGGGGGACCTGCGACAAACCCAAAATCAATGGGAAAGACTTTTTGGACCTTCATGGATTCTGGGTTGATCTCCAGCACGGCACCGGGCACACTGTTATTCCCAGCGCCGGACACTTCCGGGACGGCCAGATAGAATTTTCGGGTCCGCGGGCTCCACTGACACTGCTCGATGCCGTTGGTGGCTTTGATATTCTGCGCTTTGCGGTCGGAGCCGTCCAAATGGAGCTTCCCGACGATCTTGTAGCTCTCGGTGGAGATGAATGTGAGGAACAAGTCCAAGCCATCATCGTTCGCTACCAGGACCAGGTGATGCTGTGGGTCTTCACATAGCTCGTCGGCCCTTCTCTGTCCGCCGTTATCGATGGTGTGGGTTACCTTGCCTGTTTTAATGTCAATGACCTGTATACGGCTCGTTTGCGTTGCCGGGGTTGTGGCACCACACGGGCCGGAACACAAAACGCCATCCGCGGCCCAGACTTCGGTGTGGTTTTTCGCCGTGATCACGCCGTTGGGGCCCGACGTGTCGGAACCGGGTTGAACGCCGACGAACGAGCCCTTTGCAAGCTGGGTTATCGAGTTATCGCTTGTTTTGACCTGATCAACCGTTTTGTTAGTGCGGTCGGCCAGGAAGTAGAGCCCGAGCTGCGGATCGACAAAGCCGATGTCGAAAGAATTGAGGCCGCCCGGCACGGTGATTATAGTTTTTGAAAAGGTCTCCTCCCCGGCAAAAGCCGTTCCGTGAACTATCGTTGCGCCGGTTGTCAGTAGGGCCAACAAAATAAATACCGAACCTAACGAGGTCATCTTCTTTGATGTCTTCATAATTTGTCTCCTAGAAAATTTAAATCTCTAAAAATTTGAGAACGGAATACTCCCTTTTCGGACACGCTTCCGCGTCCGAGAAGAATGCAATCAAAGTAAATAAGTGGGAGGCAAGTGTCAGTGGTCTGGAGACTTGTCAGATAGAGAATTTCGCGCGAGGCCTGGGCGATAACCGTGGTCCCGCGCGTTACGAAGAAGTGAGAATTGAACTTTATAGGATCTGCGCGATTGAGCAAACTCACTGTCGTCCAGCGCAAGGAGAGACGCGTTGGCGCTGACGGGGAGAAACTGTTTAGCGGAAACGTCTAGCTCAGTTTCGGCGCTTACGACCGCATCGAGCTTGGGTTGATGCGCGGAATTGAAAACCCTGGAAAAATCTGAGCCGTCAAGGTCGAGCACGTCGAAGAGAACATAAAAAACTACCAGTAAGGAGCAAACGACATCCGCGATACGCCGGAGGGTTGAGGATTTGTTTTGCGCTCTTTTGAACATCGCTGTTTTTTTTTCGCGGGGAAAGCCACCGCGCGATTCGCGATCTTCTGAGAAGGAGTTTTTTTATAGTTCGCCTCATCGGTTCTTGTCAAGCAGGAACGGAAGAAATAAATAAAAAATTTTCACGGAAATTTTAATTTCCTCAATTTAATGCGCAGCGATTAGCAGCGTTAGGCATTGTTATTACAATGCGGAACAAATCGGCTAACACAGCGGATGAAAGCTCGACGATTTGGACGGAGAGCTGGACTGAGTGAAAGGCGCTAGTGTCAACGGCGGCGAGGTTCAGCGCGACGGTTCTTGCAGTCGCTCAGCAGCGGAGTTATTTTCTCGGTCGCGCTTCAGTCGACCACCTCCGAGACATAGTAGTCGATGTAGCGCCGGTTGGCGTTGGGCAGCTCGCGGCCTTTGGACATTTGCTGGCACTCCTCCGGCGTGTGGGTTTTCGCTGGGCCCAGCGACGCGGTCATGATTTGAATGCGCGCGGTGCGCACCAGATCGATGCCCAAGCGCAGCAGCGTGTCGAGATCGTCGGCGACCACCGTGCCGCCATGGCCGCGCAGCAGGACGACGTTTTTATCGCCCAGCTTGGCGGCGACTTTGTCGCCGAGTTGCGGGTTGCGGATCAGCAGCGGCGAATCGTAGATCGGCGTGCCGCGATGAAAATGCACGCCGCAGTTGGCGACAACTTTGATTCCCTCGGTGGCGACGCTGATGGCGACGACCTCATCGGCATGGTAATGCAAAATGCACTGGACGTCGGGGCGGGCTTTGTAGATCGACGTGTGCATGGCGGTCTCGCCGTTGGGCTCGCCGTAGCCTTCGAGCTTGTTGCCGTCCATGTCGATGACGATCAGGTCGCGCAGCGCGACCTTTCCCGGCGGCATGTGCGGCGTGCTGAGAATCCGGCCATCCGCCAAGCGCGCGGTGACGTGGCCGTAGCCGTCGACCAAGCCTTGATGCTGCAAAACTTTACAGACCATGACGATTTTTTCTTTGAGCGCTTCGATGGGATCGAGCATGATTGTCTCCTTGATTGCGTTAAGAAATTGATTGTCTCTGCGCAGCATTACAGCAAAAGGTTGCGGCAGGCTAGGGGTTGATCGTGTTCGTGATCTTGCTCGTTGGGACACGCGTGCGATTGTTGCGGCAAAATGATTCTGGACAATTTCACTTGGCTCATGTAGCAAAGTGCCAGCTCGATGGCGCAGCGGAGGTAGTCATGGGACAAATTCTTGGGCTCGGCGTGACGCATTATCCCGGACTGACGGCGCAGGGCAATCTTTGCCGGCGCATCAAAATGTGTCTGGCGGACCCGGCGCTGCCGGAGACTTTGCGTTCAATCGACAACTGGCCCGAGCCGATGCGCCGGCAGTGGTCCACGGATGACGGGCTGGCGCATTCCGATGCCCATCGCCAAGAAATGATCGACGGCTTTCGCATGGCGCGCCGCGCCCTCGATGAATTTCAGCCCGACTTTTGCGTTATCTGGGGCGACGATCAGTTCGAGAATTTTCGCGAAGATTGTGTGCCGCCGTTCTCGGTGCTCGCTTACGACGGCGCGGAGTTTCAGCCTTGGACGCATAATCAACGGGGCGTCAATTCCTGGAACGAACCCAAGGAAAAAATCTTTTCGGTGCGCGGCCATCGCCAGGGCGCCAAACATCTTGCGTCGTTTTTGCTCAACGACGGCTTCGACATCGCCTACGCCTACAAGCCTCTGCACATGACGCTCGGCCATGCGTTTGCCAATTCCGTCTTGTTTCTCGACTGGGATCGCAAAGGTTTTCCCTATCCGTTGGTGCCGTTCACGACCAACGCCTACGGCCGTTATCTGACCGCCAGCGAAGGCGTGCCGCCGACGCCGTCGAAGGCGAAGAGTTTCGCCGGCCGAGAAGATCCGCCGGGGCCGCAGCCATGGCGCTGCTTTCAAATCGGCGCGGCGACGGCGCGGGCGTTGGTTGACAGTCCGTGGCGAGTGGCATTGATCGCGTCTTCCAGTTGGTCCCATTCATTTCTCACCGCGAAGCATGGCCGCATGTATCCGGACGTCGAGTCGGACCGGCGCTATTACCAAGCGCTGCGCGCCGGCGAGTGGGAGACATGGAAAAATACCAATTTGGCGCAGGCAGAAGAGCGCGGCCATCACGAGTTGCTCAATTGGTTTTGCTTGGCCGGCGCCATGGCCGAGCTAAAGCGCAAGCCTGATGAAGCAGTATTTTTGGAATCGTGGATTACCAATTCGGACAAAGTCTTTGCCACGTTTCGACCACCGCTGAATGAAAGAGCGTAAGTCCAGTCAGGACTAAGGAGATGCTGCTATGGTGATATTGCACGTGACCGTACAGGTGAAGCCGGAACATGTCGCGGAGTTTCTCGAAGTGGTGCGTTACGATGCCGAGCATTCCGAGAACGACGAAGCCGGCTGTTTGCGCTTCGACGTGATTCAAGACCGCGACGCTGCGAACCGTTTTTATTTTTACGAAGTGTACCGCGATGAGGCCGCGCTGGCGGCGCACCGCGAGACGGCGCACTTTAAATATTACGCGGAGAAAACCAAAGATTGGCTGGCTGCACCGCCGGAGCGCCGCTTTGGCAAGAATCTGATTCCGGCCGACGCGGCGTGGCGGTAGAAGCAAGAATTGAATGCTAATTCGTAACCACGGTTCACCCGGAGGATATATGGGACGGTTATGGCGAATTTGGTTCTTTGCCGGCGTATTTTACTTCTATCAAGTCTCCTCGAACGTAGCATTTGCTCAGGAAAAGGTCCGGCTATCGCACAGCG
>ORMF010972708.1_pt1 | contig 11524 bp, 12 predicted proteins | sample 1779871 | NCBI WGS metagenome assembly ORMF01 (sample SAMEA104232316, study PRJEB22302) | groundwater metagenome | biome: forest; feature: aquifer; material: groundwater | place: USA | collected 2011-08-07 | depth 5.4 m
GACTCTGAGTTTTCTCAGATCAGTTCCATGTAATTTGTCTGTCAAATCAAAAGGATTACCTGTTATTTCTTCAAGTTTTTTAACTATTTGTTGTGCAATGGCTGTATTTGATTTAGTAATTTTTTGGAGTTGTTTGTGAGCAGTTGGTGACCACTTTATATCCCAAGTCATTTCCTTAGAAAAATTATTTTAGACCCAGTCTTTGTTTTACATCTTTATGTGATATGGCTTTTCCGGCCTTGATTTCGACTAGCGATTTTTCTATATTTTTTATTGTCTGAGGGCTGAGATCTTCAGTTTGTTCATACATTGTGTGGATCATTCTAGAGATCACTTCATTGTATGTTTCACGTGGATGATTCTTGAATTTGTCAAGATGTTCTTTGATTTGTTTGTCAATTTGGATGCTAGTAGACATTATACGCTATAACATGCTATAACATACTATAAAAATGTGATCTTGCACAACATAATATCAGATAGCTTTGTAGTCAATACCGCATGGGCCAAGGTAAAGACTACCAAGTTTACCATTGATTAATTTCTTAAATTTGTAGACAAGCACCGGCCCAAGCAAAATTCCTCTTAATTGATTCATAAATCATAGTTTTGCAAAAAAGTAGAAGATTGGTGATAGTTTTCTAGCAATCTGAAATATTATTGCAGTTAGTATCTGTCTCGAATTAGATTTGCCATGGAAAATAGTATAATTGCAGTAACTGACAATATGGCGCCAAGCAAAAACAATACAACTGAAGCTAAAAGAGAACCGTAGAACACAGTTTGTTGATTCAGATATGCATCCAAAAATATTCCGCCCATAGTAATTCCTACAATTATTAATGCTAATCCAGGTATTCCGTAAAATTTCAAGGGATGTTTAATGGAGATATATTTTAGAGTGTTTGCTAGAACTGAAATTCCATGCGATACAGAGTTTTGCTCTGATGTATCACCATTATACGATATTGTAATTGGAACTTCGGCTATTGACAGTCCCTTGTTTGATATTTTGAGCAAGATTTCAGTTGATACTGACATACCTTGCTCTGTTGGATGGATTGTATCAATTGCGTCTTTGGAATATGCTCTAAATCCTGATTGGGAATCAGATATTTTGAAGTTTGTCCCATAGTTTGATGCAGATGTGATTATTTTGATTCCAGTTTTTCTATAACTGGATGCTTTGGTGTCATCATCTAAGAATCTAGAACCAATTACAACATCTACGTTATGAGTAATAATTGCGTTGATTAATAGCGGAATTTGATCAGGATTGTGCTGCCCGTCCCCATCTATAGTTATCATAATTTGGGCATTTTGTTTTCTTGCATAATCAAATAAAGTGGAAATTGCCGCTCCATACCCCTGATTTGTACTATGAGTGATTACTATGGCACCAGCTTCCTTTGCTAGTTTTGCAGTATCATCAGTAGAACCGTCATCACAGACTACTACCTTGTCTACATGCGATAGTGATCTTTTTACCATATCCTGTATTGTTAACTCTTCGTTGTATGCTGGGATGCAGGCTAGATTCAATTTTACCAATTCTTGTTTTGATACTAGCATGTAAAATGTTTGTGTTGGTTCTGTCAAGTTGGGGGCTCATTTAAAACCACCAAAATAACTCGGCACAATCTGCTCTGCATCTTTGAACTGTTTCATAGCTTCACTTTGTACTGCGTGTGGCACGAACCTCATGCCTCTATTCAAGATATTTCTTGAAGCGTTGATATCTCTATCAACTATACTTTTACAACTGGCACAACTCATCATTCGATTCTCTTCGGAGACTAGCTTTGCTCCACATTCCGAACACTTTGATGACGTGCCATTTGCCTTTACATATTGGACTGGCAATCCAGCCCATAATGCCTTGTATTGTATTTGTCTTTGTAACTCGTAGAAACTCCATGTATTCATTTTTCCTCTATATTTTTTGCCTTGACCGTTTCCTTTTCTGTAGAGTTTTCTGATTCCTTTGATGTCTTCCATGACAACTCCCATTCCCTGTGATACTATCTTTTTGGATGTTTCATGAATCAGTTGATGCACTCTGTTTTTTTCCTTTTTGCCATACTTTGAGTACAGTTTCTTTCTAATCCTAATATCGTTTCTTTTGAAATGAGATTTTACTATTTTGTATTTTTCTTTGATCTGGTTTGTCTTTTCAAGGTTGTATACCATGAATTTTCCTGTAGTGTCAAATGATGTGCAGTTGTCAAGATTTCTATCAATTCCAACATGATGATCAGGAATTATCTCTATGATTTCTTTCGAATAGCTGATTATTAGTTTTTCAGGGGTGATAGTTATGGAACCAACTTTTGTATCTACAAGTTGTTTTATTACATAGGAATGTAATTTTATGAAAATGTATTCGTATGGTTTGATTGGAATTCTTATAGTATCATTCTGAATTTTAAATGACTGATTATCAAGTGTGATCATGTTTCTTTTGACATATGGAATTTTTGCATCTAGTTTTTTCTTTTTTGTTGTACGATATAGTTTCAATCTTGCTTTTGCTGTTGATGTGGCAGATTGTATGTATTTTGCAAAAAAATCTCCTCTTAGATTTTTGTAGAATTCGTTATGCATCGCACCTCTTGATGTCAAGTTTTTTTGAATCGATACACGAATCATCTCATTGGTACAAAATCTAAAGTAATCAAACACTTCTTTGAGAGCATCATTTTTGTCATGGAACTGCCAGACACATTTTGTCTGTTTCATTTAATTATTATCGCTCCTGATAGATTTAGGTCTTGTGATATAAGCTGACAACTTGATAGAATTTTTGCGTTATATTCTCAGATGAGATCTTTCGCCTATCAGAAATTGTTGTTTTTTTGGAGTAATATGATCTTCAATTTCAGAGCCATGCGCTATTATACTATCAGACAAATCAGTCTTGGCAGATATTTTACAATTATCCATTATTATGGAATTTTCAATGTTGCAATTCTTTAAAATGCAGTTATTGCCCACTGATACATATGGTCCAATCCTTACAGCTGGGCCTATCTTGCAGTTTTTGCCAATAATTACTGGACCTGTAACAAAAGAGTCTCTGGATATTTCCGTATCTTTTCCAACTACTATACCATCTTTAATTGTTGAATCATCATCTATTAGAAATTGGTTCTCAGTTCCAATTGAATCCAAAACTAGCTTGTTTGCGTGAATTATATCCTCTGGAGTACCAGTGTCTTTCCACCAACCAGTAACAGTATCGTATTCTATTTTATTTCCCTTATCCATTAGTAATTGTAATGCATCAGTGATTTCAAGCTCTCCTCTCCATGAAGGCTTTAGGTTGTCTATAATATCAAATATTTTTGGAGTGAGAAAGTAAATTCCAATTACAGCTAGATTTGATGGTGAATTTTTTGGTTTTTCAACAATTTTTTTTATCTTTCCTTGTTCTAGTTCTGCAACACCAAATCTTTGCGGATCATCGACTTCACATAGTAAGATCATAGCATCAGAATCTGATGTGTGAAATTTTTTTGTGTAATCAACTAGGTTTTTTCTTAGAACATTATCGCCAAGATAAACGATGAATTTATCATTTCCAATAAAGTCTTTGCACAATCTTATTGCATGAGAAATTCCTTTTGGGGAATCTTGATAGATGTAAGTTATATTTACGCCGAATTTTTCTCCTGTTCCATAATATTCCTTTACTTTATCTGGATATACATCGCCAATGATAATTCCAATGTCTGTAATTCCTGCAGTCTTTAGATCATCTAAGGCATACTGAGACATTGGCTTGTTAGCTATGGGGAGTAGTTGTTTTGGTCCTGTGTGAGTAAGCGGTCGCAGTCTTGTTCCGTGTCCACCGTGAAGTATAATTCCTTTCATTTTTGTAGAGTTTTATTAATTTGAATATAAAATCAGCTGATTTATAATAGATTTGCAGATAAGCTTGAATTAGGAATTAGAATACTCTGGATTTGTGGTATTATCTAGTGTTTTTTTCATAGGAAAGACAAGCATAGTTTATGGAAGTATTGCCTTTGGTTTTTCCGTGCTGGGGGTGATTCTTCCAGATGCATTTCTTGTGGGAAATCCACTTGAGGTAAGTGGAATAACGCCTGAGCACATTGCAGGACATATCATATGGGGTCTGGTTGCAGGAATTGCAAGTTTTAGTTTGAGATATGCCATTTTATCTGGACTGTTCCCAATTATTTTGGATTTTGATCATTTGATACAGTTTTTTGGAATAGAGATGATACCAAGAATGGCACATTCCATAACATTTGGTTTTATAGCAATTGGAATAATGATGATTCTATTTGGGAGAAAGGATCTTAGATTGGGAGCAATTGCCATTGCAGCAGTATTTTCTCACATATCATTTGATATTTTTTTGGGAGGAACTAGTCAATTTCCAGTCTTTGTTCCGTTTATCACTCAGAGCATAACTTTTAGTGGGTTGGATTGGATCTTCTTTGAAGTACTTTCAATTTCTATAATTTTTGTTGCATCGGTTATAGTTTTAAGAAAACAAAAAATCAGATTTTTTCAGTAATTAGATTTTATCTCATTAATAAACAGATCAAGGCTTTGTTCTATTTTCTGTGGTTTTTCATTTAGAATTTCAGTTGCCAGCGATACATCAAGTGAGGAATCTTTTGGTCGTTGTGCTTCCCAAGTCATTTCATCTGTTTTGGTAGGCTTGAGCAATGATTTGTCTAGGTTTAACTTGTCTGCTATCATTTCTGCAAATTGATATCTAGATATTCTGGTGGCACCAGCTAGATGAATAATACCTGTAATCTGTCTTGTTGCAACTTCTATTAGCATCTTTGATAGATTTGGCACATATGTTGGGGATGTAAACTGGTTTGTCAAAACAGAGATCTCTTTTTTTTCTTCTAGGTTTTTTTTGACCCAAAGTGGGAATGATTTTTTTATTTTGTGAATGCCAAAAGGCGTGCTAGTTCTTGCAATGGAGTAACTAGATGCTAGATTATTTAATGCCAGCTCACCTGCCAGTTTTGATTTGCCATAAAATCCTAGTGGATTTGGAACATCATTTTCCTTTTTTATTCCATTTATTCCATCAAAGATATAGTCAGTTGATACGTAGACAAAAAATGTATTTTGTTTTGCAGCTTGTTTTGCTATAATTTCAGTTGCTTTTTCATTAATTTTTGTTGCCAAATCTTTTTCTTTTTCACATAGATCAACATTAGTAATGGCAGCAAGGTGGATTATTCTGTCAGGCTTTATCTTATCTAATACAGATATGATGTCATTTTGATTTATCAGATCCAGTTTTGTTGCAATACCACCTTCTGGTTTTGTGTCATGATAAGATGAATACACCTGATGATTTAGATCTGTCAGATCTTTTAGCACTTGGGAACCAACTAGTCCGGCTGCACCTGTAACTAGGAATTTCATTTTAGAGGAGTCCATCTGAGTTTATTTGTATGCTTGTCCCCTATGAGAAACATCATAAACATAAACAGTATTAAATTCCAATACAAATAAAATTCTATAATTTCCTACTCTGATTCTATAGTGATTTTTGGTTCCCTTTAGTTTTTTTATGTCAATACTTGCTGAAAATCCTTTTTCAAGTTCCTTTAGTGTAGTGATTATTCGTTGCTCTAGTTCTTTTGAAAGTTCATCTAGTTGCCTTCTTACCTTCTTTTCTAGGAAAACCTTTAATGCCAAATTTAGGAGAGAGGTAAAAACTCTAGCTTGCCTGTTTTCCGCTTCCTTTCAAATTCAGATAACGCTTTTTTTTCATACTTGTCTGGAATTTCCTCACCAACTAGTCTTGTTTCCACAATTTTTTCAAGCTTGTCAATCTTATTTCCAAGATTTTTTATTTCCTTAACAATATCTTTTAGATCTGGCTGTATTGTTCTCATTTACATCTAGTTATGGTTTTTTGTATTTAAGTGTAGATTTACTTTATTGTCCAAGGTTGAGGGTGTAATGTATTTTCATCAATTAATGGTTCCCACCAAGACTTGTTTTGTAAATACCATTCCACAGTTTGTTTTAGTGCTTCATTAAACTTGTATTTAGGTTTCCAGCCAATTTCTTTTTCTATTTTTGATGAATCAATTGAATAGCGTTTGTCATGTCCTGGTCTGTCTCCAACATACTCTATCATGGAATAGGGTTTTCCCAGAATATCTAGAATTTTTTCAGCTATGGTTTTGTTAGTGATCTCCTCATATGCAGTAATATTGTAAACTTGACCTGACTTTCCCTTTGTAATTAACGATTCAATTGCATGTACATGATCATATACATGAATCCAGCTTCGAATTTGGGTTCCATCACCATATAGAGGAACTTTGAGGTTTTTTATAGTTCTAATAATTGTCTTTGGGATTAGTTTTTCCGGAAATTGGTTTGGTCCAAAGTTGTTTGTGCACCTAGTTGTTATACAATTAATTCCATATGTTCTATGATAAGATGCTACCAGGTGATCAGCTGCTGCCTTTGTAGCTGCATATGGATTACTAGGATTAATTTGTGAATTTTCATTAAATGATGATTGCCCATGTGCATCACCATAAATTTCATCAGTAGAAATATGTATGAATTGCTTGTCATATGTTCTTGTTGCTTCTAAAAGTGAATATGTTCCTAAAATATTTGTATCAATGAAGGGTTTTGGATTTGCAATACTTCTATCAACATGTGATTCAGCTGCAAAATTTACTATAACATCTGAATCTTTTACAAGTTTGTTTATAGTGTATTGATTTTTTATGTCATCTTTTATGAATGAGTAATTTGAATTATTTTTTAAGGATTCAAGATTTTTTAGATTTGAGCCAATTGTAAGATTATCCAAATTTAATATTGAATCGTGTAGATTGTTTTTAAGAAAATTTTTTATGAATGCACTTCCAATAAATCCAGCACCGCCACAAACTAAAAGTTTCATATCTATTTGTGAGGTAAAGCATTCCAGTCAAATGGTTTGTTTGTTCTTGGATTAATTATTGTTTGATCATTCCAAGGTCTTCGTTCTTCATCAGGATTTTTGTAATCATATAATTTTGTTGTAAGATAAACTACCAAAGCTGGCTCAGAACCAATTGATTTAAAGCCGTGATAATAATATCCGGGAATTCTAACACATTGAATTTTTTCTTCACTTGAAATGATTTCATCAAGATTGCCTCTTGTTGGAGATTTTTCTGTATCATCATATGCGCAGATTTTTGTTGCGCCTCTAACTGTTATGAAGTAATCAACTTGTCCTCTATGATGTCTATGCCATGCTCTAATCATACCAGGATATGAATATGAAAGGTTTACTTGTATAATATTATCTTCAGATTCTATGAGATCTGACCAATCCTCGCGAAAGATTTCTGCAAAAGATCCTCTTTCATCTGGAAATTTTTTTATTTCTTTTATCCTAACGCCTGGAAGCATGATTTCTCTTTTTAGATATATTTCAAATTGTGTTATAATCTTTGAGTTTTAGGTTATTTTGATAAATATCTCATGAGGAATCAAGATAACCTTTGATTACTTTTTCAGGTTCACCGTATAACTCAATATGACCATTTTTTAGCCATAATACATTATCACATAGTTTTTTGACTTGTTCTAAATTATGTGAAACAAAAATGAGGGTTTTACCTTTAGATTTAAATTCTAAAAACTTTTTGAAACTTTTTTGCTGAAAGGATTCATCGCCTACAGAAAGAACTTCGTCTATTAGCAATATATCAGGATCAACTTCTATTGCAGTAGAAAAAGCAAGTCTTGCATACATACCAGTTGAGAAATTTTTTAGTTTAGTATCAACAAAATTTTCAAGTTCAGCAAATTTTATTATTTTTTCTAATTTATTTAAAATTTCTTTTTTCGAAAATCCTAAAAGTAGGCCATATAAGATAACATTATCTCTAGCAGTTAGTTCACCATTAAAGCCAGTACCTATCTCTAATAACGGGATTACTTTGCCAGTTATAGAAACTTGTCCAGAATCAGGAATTAAGATATTTGCAATTATTTTTAATAATGTTGATTTACCACTACCATTGCTTCCAATTATTCCCAACATTTCTCCTTTTCGTACATTAAATGACACATTTTTTAAAACATCCAAATGCTCAAATTTTTTGCTTCGCTTAAAAGATGATAAGATGAATTCGAAAAAGGTGCTATTTTTTTCATGATATATTTTAAAAACTTTTGATAAATTTTTAATTTCTAAAACTATTTCGTTGTTCAACTTTTATATCTCCTCTGTTATCTTTGATTCTTTTTTTCTGAATACCACATAGCCTAGTACAAATATTGAACTAGTTATTAGCATAACATAAAGCACTGAGTAAATAGTTGGCAATCTTCCATAAAGCACTAGATCATGAGCAGTTGTGATAAAATGAGATATTGGATTTAATTCTAAAATTACTCTTACATTAGCTGGAAACATTTCAAAAGAGTAAATTATAGGAGTAAGAAAAAAGCCAGCTTGTAAAACTACTTGCCAGATAAATTTGATATCTCGAAAATACACATTTAAAATTGATGATAGTAATGAAATTCCTACTGATAAAATAAAGAGCTCGATTAATAGTAATGGAAATAAAAAAATCGTAGTTGGTGGAACAAAACTAAATACGGCAAGAAAAACTCCAAATGCAGCAAACTCAATTAGCATCATCATAAAGCCTGTCAAACAAGAGCTTATCACAAAAATTTCTTTCGAGATGTAAATTTTTTGCAAAATATGTGCGTTATCAGTCAGACTAGAGAGACCCATGGTTGTAGAACGAGTAAACATATACCAAATTATCAATCCTAGCAGTAAGTAAAGAGGATAAAATTCAATAGTGTTTTTTATTACATGTGTAAACACAAAAAACAGTACAGTAAGAATCAGTAAAGGTTCTAAAAAAGACCAAATGAATCCAAGAAAAGAATTTTTGTATCTTAATTTAATATCGTTAAGCGCTAAAGCAAATATAAGAGAACGTTTTTTCCAAAGTTCTCCAATAACATTACATAACATTTTATTTGTTCATCAGTAATCTCATTAAAACATATCTAAACAATAATTCAACTTTCATTAAAAATCACATAAATTTTAATAAATGCTTTTTTTTGAAATAAATTTCATTATAAAGTGTGAGTTTATGATTTAATGTTTCGTTTTTACTAATGTGTTCATATGTCTTTATTATGATTTAGGTTAAAAGTTATAGAATAATGTTTTGGTTTTTAGGTTTATTTTTTGAATTTGGCTAGATTTTTGAATTATTGAGAATATTTCGGAAGCAGAATCTCAAAATCTTTATCAAAAGGAGCTAAAATAACCATGTACAAATCATTAATCATTCCTTCATCAATTACCCATTTTAACAAGTTAGAGTAATCACCTTCCGCTACTTCTGGGAATTGTGTTTGTAAATCAATTCTTTCATAATACACCTCAAGTAGCAAAGTCATCAAACGTGGTAGAGGAGGCGAAGATGTAGGAAAGTAACCTCCATTAACATGTGAAAGATTTTCATTATAGTAAGGATCTGGTTTTTCTAATACATGTTTCCACTTCTTAATGAATAATTTTCTTTGATCAATTTCATTTGAAAAATCATCTGTTATTTGATTTTGCATTTGCAGTTTAACATAAGGGGTGTAGGCTACTCTATATCCACTCTCATAAATCCTTAGGCATAAATCTACATCATTAAAATATTGAGATAAATTTTCATCCCATCCATGTATAGAATCAAATACATTTTTTTTAATCAGGATACATTTTCCTGAAACAGCACTACAATTTCGGATAGCATTTGCGATACCAAAATACATGTTATCATGTTTTCTTCCCTCAAGTGCATTTGAACAAATTCCATCTAATCCAAGGATTTTTCCTGCGTGATAGATTTTACCATTATTATTGAATAGTAAACAGCCGACTGCACCGACTTTAGAAATAAATCCTACCTCAAGCATAGATTCAATCCAATTGTTTGTAATGATCTCTAAATTTGGATCTAAAAAAAGTAAATATTCACCATTTGCTACCCTAGCGCCAGAATTATAGACTTTAGAATTTTGGTATTTCTCATCAAATTTTATGATAGTACAATTATTGCCCAGAATTGATTCCAACTCTTTTTTCTTGTGTAAATGATCAACGATGATTATTTCATATGATTTATGAGTTGTATTTTTTTTGATTGATAGTATACATCTTTTTAAGATCTCTAGATCTTCTAAAACAGGTATGATTATACTAACGGTGGGGTTTCCATACTCATATTTCGTACGATAAAAAAAAGTATCTGTAATTTGTTGAACTTTACCATCATATCCGTTTCTTTTGATTTTATCTTCTAGCGCAATTATTGCAACATTATATGCATATGGTTTTGAACTTGTAGACAATGCTGCAGATCCGGGGATTTGCCTCCATCCATACAATATCTTGGAAATGTGTTCGATTTTTCTTTCTTTATCAGTAGCCCTTAAGATAAGATCATAATCTTGGCTCCCAGAATAATCTCGAAATCCTTTGAGTTCTTCAATAACATTATTCTTGTATACGCAAAAATGAGTTATGTAATTCCCGTTGGATAGTAATTCAGGTGACCAGTCTGGTTTAAAATAAGGAGAGTTTCGAATTCCTTTTTGATCAATTTTGTCTTCATCGGAGTATATGATATCTGTATCTGGTTTTTTATTAATTCGATTTACGATTTCAAATAGTGCATCTGGATAGAGTTCATCATCATGGTCTAAAAATCCAACATATTCTCCTCCAGCAAGTTTAATTGCATTATTTGAAGCAATAGATATTCCCTGATTTTCTATTGAATAATGTATTTTAATTCTATCATCAGTAGTTTTGAATTCTTCAAGTGTTTCTTTAACCTGACTCTCAGTAGATCCATCATCACAAATACACAGTTCCCAATTTTCATAAATCTGGTTTTTGACAGAATTGATTGCACATCTAAGCCATTGTTCATCCGTATTGAAAACAGGCATTATTATGCTTATTTTTGGTTTGATTTTGAAAGAATTGATCTGTTTTCTCATCATTTGAAAATCATTTTCTTTCAGACTATGATTTTTGAGCCATAATTGATATTGTTCAAAAAATGAAAGATTAGAGAATTTAGTGATGTGTGTATCGAGGTTAAGGTTTGGATTAATTTCTGATTTTTTTGCCATAATTTTTATAAAATTTGATATAATTCTATCAAGTATTTTTCTGCGTTTTGTATTTAGAGGAAATTTTGAGTCTAACATATTTATAATTTTTCGTAACATTTTATATCCAATGCTATTATTTAATTCAGAAAAGAAATTATCATAATAGTTTATTTTATTTAAAAGAAGATTGATTTGTAATATGCGTCTTTTTATTTCTTGATTTTGTTTTTCAATTAAATTATCACGTTTTGTAATTTTAGTATTAAGTTGAGTAATCTCAGTATCACGTTTTGTAATCTCAGTATCACGTTTTGTAATCTCAGTATCACGTTTTGTAATCTCAGTATCA
>ORMF010388849.1_pt1 | contig 11523 bp, 10 predicted proteins | sample 1779871 | NCBI WGS metagenome assembly ORMF01 (sample SAMEA104232316, study PRJEB22302) | groundwater metagenome | biome: forest; feature: aquifer; material: groundwater | place: USA | collected 2011-08-07 | depth 5.4 m
AGAAAGAACGAATTGGCCATAAAGGCTCTTTGTGGCCAACCCGTCTTCGTGGCCTCTGTGGCTACGAGGTAGGCGTGCGGAACGGGCGGCGTCGGCTGCGGCGTCTGCGGCGGCGTGGCGGCGCCGCATCCGCCGCTGCGCCCTCCGGCTCGAAGGTCTTCGCCGCCTCGATGAAGCCGCGCCAGTGCTCGAGTACGTCCGGTGCGTTTCCCTGAATCTCCAGCCAGGTCAATGCTTCGCGGAACGGGCCCCGGTGCATCAGCGCCATGCGCGCGCGCGGCGAGATGTGCATATCGGTCAGCCGCCGCTGAAGCGTGAGGATGTGACGGAGGCGTTCCACGTCGCGCCGCGCGAGCGGCAGCATACCGAGCGACAACGCGGGCTCTTTCCGCGGCTTCCCGCTGGGATTCGGAACGAAGGGCGGCGGCCGGAGGTCGTATCCGATCGGCACGAGCAGTGTCCCCAGCAGAATAGCGTTTGTCAGCGTCTCGGGCGTCTCCTCGAACCGGTGTCGGTACGCATCAAGCGCCGCAAGCGATTTCCACAGCGCTTCGCCCGCCCGATTCTGCATCTCCGGCGCAATCGGCTCGAGGAGTCTCCGCTCGGCAAGCATGCGAAACGCCTTTTCTGACGCCCCTGCGCGCAGCAGCTTGTAGATCTCCTCGACGAGCCGCGCCGGCGCGCTGCGAGCGAGCTCGCCGCGGTGCGACGCGATCGCCGTGTCGATCGGCGGATCGACGGTGAAATCGAGCCGCGACGCCATCGACACCGCCCGGATCATTCGAACCGGGTCCTCCCGGAAGCGCTCGGTCGGATCACCGATGCAGCGAATCACTCGCGCGTCGAGATCCCGAAGGCCACCGGCGTAGTCGATGATCGAGAAGTCGGCGATGTCGTAGAAGAGCGCGTTGATCGTGAAGTCGCGCCGGAACGCGTCTTCCTCGGGCGTGCCGAACGTGTTGTCGCGGTGCAGCAGTCGGTCGGCGTCGGCCGCGTCGGTGAGCGGGATGCCGCCTTGTTCCGGCACTTCCTCCGGCGCCGCAAGCTCCGCAGCGGTGAGCTGGCGGCGAAACGTGGCGACTTCGATGGTTTTGTTTCCGAAGCGTACGTGCGCGAGGCGAAACCGCCGTCCGATGATCCAGCAGTTCCGGAACAGCCGCTTGACCTGATACGGATGCGCCGAGGTGCCGATGTCGAAATCCTTGGGCCGGCGGCCGAGGAGCAGATCGCGGACGCTGCCGCCGACGAGGTACGCGACGTAGTTGTTCTGATGGAGGCGGTACAGAACTTTCAGCGCATCCGGATCAATCTGCCTGCGGGAGACGGCGTGCTCGGCGCGAGGCACGACCACCGGTACGGTCATCGGAGCGCATTGTAACAAAGCGCACGCGCCCGATAGGCCGGCTCATGCAGCGCCTCCAATGCTAGGATTTGAGAATGCGACCTTCCGCGAACCCAAAGGGTTCGCTCCGCATTGTCCGGATCGCGACGGCGATCGTCGTGATCGCGATGTCGCTTGTGGCCCGAAGCGCGGACGCCGCGGAGCCGCCGGTGCTCGCGAAAGCGCGGGCGCTGTACAACGCCGCTGACTATGACGGGGCGATTGCCGCCGCCGTCCAGGCCCGGACGCAGTCCGGCGCCGCCGATGCGGCCGCACTCGTGGAAGCCCGTGCCCTTCTCGAACGGTATCGCCAGAGCGCGGATTCCGCCGACCTGAATGCCGCCCGCGATGCATTGAGCACGATTCATCCGTCCACCCTCATGCCACGCGATCAGCTCGACTTTCTCGTGGGTCTGGGGCAGTCGCTCTATTTCGGCGAGCTGTTTGGTCCCGCCGCGGAATTGTTCGACACCGTACTCGAGCGCGGGGCGTTCCTGCCGGCACGAGATCGGATGATGCTCCTCGATTGGTGGGCGACTGCGCTCGATCGCGAGGCGCAAGCGAGCGCCCCCGACCGACGCACGCGACTCTACGAACAGATGGCGGCACGGATGGGAGGGGAACTGCGCCGGGATCCGGGCAGCGCCCCTGCCAACTACTGGCGAGCGGTCGCCGCGCGCGGCGTCGGTGATATCGACGCGGCGTGGGACGCGGCGGTCGCGGCGTGGGTACGCGCACCGCTGGATTCAGGGACGTCGGTGGGGCTGCGGTCCGATATCGATCACCTCGTGACGCAGGCGATCATCCCCGAGCGCGCGCGCACACGCCCCGTCCGCGAGCAGGCCGACGCCACGGAGGCCTTTCGCAGTCAGTGGGAATCGGTGAAGCAGCAATGGAAGTAGCCGGCTCAAGGCTTGGCATCCCGCCAGTTGTCCGCGATGCCGACGTCCACCGTCAGCGGCACGTCGAGGGTGACGGCGCCTTCCATCCCCTCACGCACCAGCGCCGCAGCGCTTTCGGCTTCATCGCGCGGCGCTTCGAACAAGAGCTCGTCATGCACGGTCAGGATCATCCGCGTGCGGAGCCGCTGCGCGGCGAGTACGGCATGGAGGTCGATCATCGCGCGCTTCAGGATGTCCGCGGCGGTGCCCTGGATGGGCATGTTGACCGCCTCGCGTTCCGATTGGGCGCGCATCTGGAAATTCCGGCTTGTCAGATTGGGCACAAGCCGCCGGCGCCCGAACATCGTCCGCACGACGCCGGTGCGGCGCGCGTTTTCGAGCATGGTGTCAATGAACGCTCGAACCCGCGGAAAACCCCTGAAGTACGCGTCGATGAATTCCTGCGCGGCCTCCTGAGTGACATTGATGTCCTTCGCAAGGGTGAAGGGCGTTTTTCCGTACAGCACCGCGTAGTTGACCATCTTCGAACGGCTCCGCAGCTCGTGCCGGTCGAGTCCGCTGTCGGCGCCGAATAGCTTCAGAGCAGTCCGCTCGTGAATGTCCTCGCCGCTGCGAAACGCTTCGATGAGCGACTCTTCGCCGGCCATGTGCGCAAGCACGCGGAGCTCGATCTGCGAATAATCGGCTGAGATCAGGACGTTGCCGGGTGCGGCGACGAAGGCGCGGCGGATTTCGCGGCCCAGTTCGGTGCGGATCGGGATGTTCTGCAGATTTGGATCAGAGCTGCTCAAGCGGCCGGTCGCGGCAATCGCCTGGTTGAAGCAGGTGTGAACGCGCCCGGTTTCTGGATGCACGAGCAGCGGGAGCGCATCGATGTACGTGCTCTTCAACTTGTGCAGGCCGCGCCACTCGAGTACCAGGCGAGGCAACTCGTGGCTGAGAGCCAGCTCCTCGAGCACGTCCGCCGCCGTCGACACCGAGCGCGTCTTTCCAGTCTTCTTCAGCGCGGGTAGCTTCAGCTTCTCGAAGAGGATCTCGCCGAGCTGCTTCGGCGAGTTCACGTTGAACTGCTCGCCTGCAAGCTCCCAGATGCGCGCCGTGAGCTGGGCCAGCGCCTGCTCGATGTGCTGCGACTGCGCCGCCAGCGCCGGGCCGTCAATCCGGACGCCGGCCCGCTCAACATCCGCTAGGACGGGGACCAGCGGCATCTCGAGGTCGCGATACACCTCCTGGAGCTGGTTCGTGACGAGCAGAGGCGCAAGTCGGTTGGACAGCTGCCGCGCGAGGTCGGCGCGCTCGCCGGCGAACGTGAGGAACGCTTCAGGCGATATGTGAGCGAACGAGACGGACTTCGCGCCGCGGCCGCACACGTCCTCTTCCGTCAGGGCTTTGTACCCAAGATGCTCGAGCGACGATTCTTCGAGCGGATGACCGGGCCGGGTCGCATCGAGGAGGTAGCTTGCAAGCATCGAATCGAACTCGAGGCCCCCAAGCACAATGCCGTGACGCGCGAGGAGCAGCGCGTCGAATTTCAGATCATGCCCGAGCTTTCGGATCGAGGGATCCTCGAGCAACGGCCGCAGTCGCTCGAGGCCGGCCGTGCGCGGGATCTGCGCTGGGGCGCTCGCACCCGACAGCAGGTCGTTGTTCGAATCTCCTCCCTCATGGCCGAGCGGCACGTACCGAGCCTGTCGATCGCGCACCGAAAACGTCAGGCCCACAATCGATGCCCGCATCGCCGACGGCTCAGTGGGGATCACGCGCAGCGCGAACTCGCCCGCAGTACGCAGCTCGGATATCAGCGTGTCGAGCTCTTCCGGCGTACGCACGAGCGCATAATCCTTCGCGACGCTGTCCGCGGTCGGCGCGTACTCGTTGACCAGCGTGCGGAAGGCAAGGCGCGAGAACAGTTCGTAGCAGCGCTCGCGCGAAGCGCCGCGATACCTCAATGCGTCGAAGTCGACATCGATCGGCACGTCGGTCCGGATCGTTACCAGCTCACGGCTCTGCAGCGCCGCCGCTCGATGTGCGACGAGCGCCTCACGCTGTTTCGGCTTCAGTTCTCCGGCCCTGTCAAGGAGCGTGTCGAGGCTGCCGTACTGCGTGAGCAGGTCGATCGCCCCCTTCTTGCCGATTCCCGGGACGCCCGCCACGTTGTCGCTGGTATCGCCGACGAGCGCGAGCACGTCCACGACCTGCGACGGCTGCACGCCGAATTTCTCGACGACGCCTTGCGCATCGAACCAGACGCCGTCCTCGCGCGGGTCGTAGACCCGGATGCCGTCGTGCACGAGCTGGAAGAAATCCTTGTCGATCGAGACGATCGCCACCTCGAAGCCATCGGACGCGGCACGCCGCGCCAGCGTTCCGATCACATCGTCCGCTTCGTAGCCCGCCGCGGTAACGATCGGGACGCCAAGGGCTTCACATGCCTGATGGACCCAGTTGATCTGCTCGGCAAGGTCGTCGGGCATGGCGGCGCGATTCGCCTTGTAGTCGTCCACGATCCGATCGCGGAACGTGGGTCCTGCAAGATCGAATGACGCCGCAATGTAGGCTGGCCTGTGATCCGCAATGAGCTTTCGCAGCATCGTGACGAACACGTAGACCGCGTGCGTCGTCTGCCCTTCCTGGTTCGACAGACCCCTCCCGCGAAATGCGTGATACGCGCGGTACATCTGCGAACTACCGTCGATCAGGAAGAGCGTGGGCCGGGACATGTCGGTGAGTGGGGAGCGGCGGGGCTTTCCGGCGGATCCGAAAGGACCCGCCCTCCGTAAGGATATCATTCGAGTAGATGCGTTCGTGGGTTGTGATCGCGCTCGCCGCGGCCGTTGCTGCCGCCGGATGTGGCGGCGTCCTGAAGAAGCAATACGAGTACGAAGAAGAGCTGTACCTGTCGCTCGATGGGTCGGCGACGGTCGACGTGAACGCTTCCGTGCCGGCCCTCGTCGCGCTGCGGGGCATAGACCTGAACGTCAGTCCGCGCGCCCGGTTCGATCGCGATCGGCTGCGAGCGTTCTATCAGGGACCCGGCGCTTCGGTCACGGCCGTCAGCTCGTCGCGCCGGTATGGCCGCCGGTTCGTGCACATCAGCATCGACGTTGCGGACGTGCGGTCGCTTCACAAGCTGGCACCTTTCGCGTGGTCATCCTACCGGTTCGATCGTGATGGAGATGTGTACGAGTTCAAACAGGCAGTGGGTGCTGCGGCGGGAAGGCTCGTCGAGGACATCGGATGGGATGGCAGCGAGCTGATCGCGTTCCGGCTGCACCTGCCGAGCAAGATCCCGTATCACAACGCGCCCTCCCGTAAGACTGAGCGCGGAAACATTCTCGAGTGGGAACAGACGCTCACCGATCGCCTGCATGGCGCGCCAATCGGCACTACGACCGGCGATGGGATCATCCAAGTGCAGATGGAAATGCAGTCGATTCTCGCGCGCACGCTGTTGTTGTTCGGGTCAACGATTGTGGCGGCGATATTGACGTTCGCCGCCGTGATTTGGTGGGTGTCTCGCCGTGGCCGGGACGCGGAGATCGCCGAGTCCCATTCTTAAGAATCAACTACGAAGACCACGAAAGTCGCGAAGATCGCGAATCCAATTGTGTTTGGTTCGTGACCTTCGAGACCTTCGTCCCTTCGTGGTTAGATCCGATTCAAATTAGAGACGTTCGAGCTCCTGCTGCATCTCCGCGTCGGTCTTCAGATCGTTGGTCACCGAGAAGGCTCCAAACCCGGTGGCAAGCGACCGGGCAAGCATCCGGTCCGTATTGCTGTTGACGACGCCGTCGAGTGTCACGTGTCCGTTCTCGACGATGATGTGGATCGAAGGGTTGGCCATCGATCCATAGTTCCAGAATGACGAGTTTCCATAGATCGCGCGGGCGATCCGGAAGCGCAGCTCGTCATCGTACTGTGACACTGGCAGCACCGTAATCTGGTTGATCACACGGTTCACGCCGTCGATCTTCGCGACGCGCTTCTCGATGTCGGTCTTCTTGTAGGGCATCGTGACCTTACCGGTCAGCGTGACGGTGCCGTCGTTGATTTGCATGTGGACGGCGTCGAAGATCGAGAACTGCGAATAGGTCAGCACCTGCTTCGAGACATCGCGGGCGACCTGCAAGTCCTTCCGATCGGCTGCCCACGCGGGCGCGCTCAGCGCGAGCACAACCGTGACTGCGGCAATAATCCTGGCAAACATGTTCGTGACCTCCTCATAAGCGAAGCTTCATCCGGCCTCTACCGGTTCACTCCGGCCGGGGCACGCACTCTCCCCTGAGGCAAGGTGTTTGCCAGCGCTGAATCTGAAAAATCAGGCCTGTGTGTGACGATCCTGGCGAGAGCGTCCCCATCACCGGACACGTCATCAGAGGACGCGAGCTACAGGAGCACCATGGTGGCGATCCCGAGCGCAATCAGGATGATTTGGCGAAGCGAGCTGGCATCGGTGCGGCCGCGATGCAGGCCCGGAATCAAGTCCGCCATCGCGACGTAGAGAAAACTCGACGCCGCCAGCACGAGGAAGTACGGCAAGGTCCGCGGAACGATATCGAACGCCAGGAAGGCGGCAATCGCGCCAGCGGCGCTGGCCAGCGCAGACAACACATTGAGCAACAGCGCCTTCTGGCGCGAGTACCCGACGTGCAGGAGAATCGCAAAGTCGCCGATCTCCTGCGGGATCTCGTGTGCGGCGACGGCAACCGCCGTACTCACGCCAAGCGGCACCGATATCAAGACAGCCGCGGCGATGACTGCGCCGTCCACGAAGTTGTGGAACGCGTCGCCGATCATCACAGACGCGACGGTGCTCTCGTGCACCTCGCAGTCATGCGTGTGACAGTGCCGCCAGAGCACGAGCTTCTCGAGAATGAAGAAGAGCAGGATGCCGCCGAGCAGCGTCGCGAACACGCGGGCGGCTGGAAGCGACTCGAGCGATTCCGGGAGCAATCCCAGCATCGAAATCCCGAGCAACGCGCCGACGGCGTAACTAACCAGCCAAGGGATGAGCTTCGCTCGAAATGGATCGCGGATCAGGAGGACGCCGGAGGCGACAAGGAGGCCGCCTAGGCCGCCGAGGAGGCTGAGCCCCAGCGCAATCCAGAAGGTGGACACGAGTTTGGATGATAGCCCGTGTCCTCTGGATTTGGGGTTTGGGACTTATGAAGCGATGTATCCCCGGCGCGCGCGAACCTGCAGGCGACGGTCCTTGAGCTCCACCTTGATGGCGTGCCAGCGCCCATCTTTCTGACCGGCGCTGTTGTAGCCAATGTAGTACTGCTTGCTCAGTTCGTCGGCGATATGCTCGGTCGCCGCAGCGAGATCGCCGAAGCCGCGGACGATTTCGGTGCGGCCGCCCGTATCGTCCGTGACCGCCCGGAGCGCGTCTTCGTTCACACGTTCGCTGCCGGTTCGGCCCCACGTGCCCCCGCCGATCGGCGGAAACTGGATCTGCGGCGCCAGCGGCGGACCAAACGGGAAACGCCCGCCGGGAAAACGCCCGCGGCCGCCAGGAATCGGGATGGGGAACCGGGGCGTGTTCGGGCGGCGAGGCGGCGGCGTGTAAGTGCTGACCGCGGTGCCGTCGACGCCGAGCGCGTACACCATCACCTCGCTTTCGCGAATCAGGTTTCGCAGCTGGCCAACGGTCGTGCGGCTGTTGGTGTCGTTGCCGTCGGAGATCACGAGCAACGCTTTCTTCTGGTTGCGACCGTCGGCAGCGATCGGCAATGCGCGCGCAATGGCGTCGTACATGGCGGTTCCGCCGGCGGCGGTTGTCTCACCGACGGCGCGGCTGATCGCACGTCGGTCGTATGTCCATCCCTGGAGCAGATCGGGCACGCTGGCAAACTGCATGAAGAACAGCTCGTCGTCTTTGCCGAGCAGGTCGTAGATGAAGCGATCGATGGCGCTGCGCGCCGCTGACATCTTGTCGGGCGTCATGCTGCCGCTGGTGTCGAGCAGGATCCCGAGGCTGACAGGCACGCGTTCATTGCTGAAGTTGGTAATTTCCTGTCGCTGACCGTCTTCGTAGACGGTGAAGTCGTCTTTGGTCAGATCGGACACGAAGTGGCCGTCCTGGTCGCTGACCGTGGCGGTCACATTGACGAGCTCGACACCGCTCTTGAAGCGGAAGCCCTCGTCGCCCTGCTGCGACGGGGTACCCGTCGACGACTGGGCGCCGACCGCCGCAACCGCGGCCGCCGCGAACGACAAGAGGAACGCGAGGCGAGGGCGAATGGCGCGCATCGAACTACCTCACAGCGTGTGCGAGTTGTACCTGATTGCGGCGACGATCGACGTGCCGTACGATCCCATGGCCCGTCCGGAAGCTCACGCGATAACGAGCGACATCTGACACATTGGGGACCGCCACCACGAATGGTGACTCGTCACCCGGCGCAAGCGAGCCGAACTCGAGCGGCGCTCGACCGCTGGCGACGAACCCTCCGTTACGGTCGAATGCAAACACCACCGCGGTCACTCCACTCACGGCAGCGCCGGCTGCGGGGTTGTGAATCAGCCCCGATACCGTCAGCGTCGTGCCCTCGCGCTGATGGCGCATCGAGACCAGTTCGAGCGGCCGAACGTTGCTCACGTCGGACGCCGACCCGCCGCTGCTCCGCGTGCCAATGATCGCACCGATGACGATCACGAGCGTCATGATGGCGGCGACCGCCACTCTGATCAGCGGACGGCCGCGGATTCCCTCGTTGCCCCTGTCGAACACTGATCCTACGGCAACTCGCGGTCCGGCGTCGGCCGACGTTGTCAAGGTGGTTTGGCCCGACAAAGCCCTGGGTGAAGGAGGGTCCATGGCAGTCGAAAGGACGGCGATCCGCGCGGTCGCTCGTTCCCGCTCTTCACGGCCGATCCGCCAGGACAGGGCGCCAAAACCGGCGGCCGCCGCAAGGGACAACGTGGTGACAATCAGTAGCACAACATCCATGAATTCGCTCCGTTAACGCAGCGTGAATTCGACCGCCACTTCCACCAGGACGTCCACCGGGATGCCCCGCCGACGCGCCGGATCGAAGCGCCATTGGCGCACGGCGTAAGTGGCGCGTTCATCGAGGCCGCCGCCAAGGCCTTGAAGCACGCGAACGGTGCCCACCGTGCCGTCGCGACGGATGACGATCTCCAGCAGCACCTCGCCCGTGATGTTGCGGCGCCGCGCGTCTTCCGTGTACTCGGCCTTGACCTCGCGAAGGAGTCGAGGCGGGGAAATGCCACTCCCTGGCCGATACGGTCCGCCGCCTGTGCTGCCGCCTTCACCATCGTCGATCCCTGAACCAAGGCCCCCACCGTTACCCGTGCCCTGGCCTGGGCCGATACCGCCGCCCGTTCCGGGGCCGTGACTGTCCGGACCGTCGGTCGCGTGCTCGATCGCGCCTTCGCGGTCGCGATCGTTCGAGGCCACTGTCTCCACAGGCGCCACGATCACCTTTGCAGGCTCCGGCTCAGGTGCTGGGGTGGGCGGCGGTTGAATGACGGATTCTGCGGGCGTTGGTTTTGGTGATTCATCGCGCGCCGTCGTGATCACCGGCTTTTCACTGACCGGAGGAACGGACACCTGCAAGCGGGTTTCACCGCGACGCGCAATCTTCGGCGCCGGTCGAGGCTGACGGAGGCCGCCGCCGCCCCCGCCTCCACCCGGCCCCGGGCTCAGAAGAAAAACGAGGTGCGTCTCGTCGCGGACGGTGTCGTCGAGCGCCGCAGTCTCGGTCCGGCCCATCGACAGCCAGACGGCCAGCGTCACGAGAGCGACGTGAGCGACGAAGGAAACGACTGCAGGATCCCTCACATCACGCGATGTCGTGCTAGAACGAGCAAAAAGCGCTTGCGTCGGACGGCCCTGTAAGGCGACCGCTGCTTCGCGCAGTCGCCCGCCTGCCTTCGCCGCGTCCTTCAAAGTGATAAAGCGGGTGCCGGGTATGAACTTCAGTTCGCCGGCTGCGATTAGCGCGCGGACGGCATCCAGCGGCACTCCGGCGGCTCGGGCGACCTCCGTAGTCGTGAAGACTTCAGCGGGGGGAACTTGGGACATTGAAGGCAAGGCGGCTCAAGGCAAAAGCCTTGCCTCGTTGCGAGGGGTGATTCAGGCCGGATAATGCCGCCAAAACGATCGATGTGCCCTCGGTTGGACGGTCGGGCTGTCCTCGCCTGAAGGCGGGTTCAAGCTTTGATGCCTTCGGCGAACCTGTAACCCTCGCGCTCCGCGAGAATCCGCACCGCCCGGAAGCCCGCCGCCTCGAGCGCGCCGACCACGCCCCCAGACACCGCGTACGCATCGTCGGTGTGCGGTTGTCTCAGCAGACCCTTCAGGCCGCGGGCGGCGCTGGCTTCGATCGTCATGACGCGGCCGCCCGCTCGCAGCACGCGATGCCATTCGAGCAACGCCGCCGCTCGCGTCTTCGCGTCGAGTGACGACACGAGTCCGTGCATGCTGTGCGCGATCACGAGATCAAAGGCGCTGCTCTCGAGCGGCAGCGGCGCCAGCGGGGTCACCTGCACGTCGACGAGCACGCCTGCGCTCGCCGCCGCCGCGCGCGCGCGTGCCGCGTCCGTGTCGTCGGTCACAACTATCGCTGCGTTACCGCTGAGACCGACCTTTGCAGCAAGGGCGCTTGCAAGTTCGGGATCGTCGATGCCGATCTGCAGCACGCGTTCGCCCATGCGCACCGCGCTCATCGTCACGGGCAGCGGCTCGACGCGGGATTTGCGCAAAAACATGCGATTTTCCTCATGATATAGTCAGCGATTGTGACTTCACCAGCTCAAATCGCCCCTGCACGCGGCAAGCTTGGCGTGCTCCTCGTCGGGCTCGGCGCGGTGGCGACGACGACGATTGCCGGCGTGTTCGCGATCCGCAAAGGCGTCGCGCTGCCGATCGGATCGTTGACGCAGATGGGCACCATTCGTCTCGGGAAACGGACGGAGGGGCGCTCGCCGAAGATCAAGGACTTCGTCCCGCTCGCGGATCTCACCGACATCGTCTTTGGCGGCTGGGACATCTTCGAAGAGGACTCGTACGCCGCTGCGCGGACGGCGGGAGTGCTGGAGACGTCTCAGCTCGATCGGATCCGCGGCGAGCTCGAGGCGATTCGCCCGATGCCCGCGGTCTTCGATCAGCGCTACGTCAAGCGGCTGCAGGGTCCAAACGTCAAGAAGGGGAAGAACAAGCGCGATCTTGCAGAGCAGTTGATTGCCGACATCCGCGCGTTCAAGGAGACGCAC
>ORMF011777826.1_pt1 | contig 11523 bp, 15 predicted proteins | sample 1779871 | NCBI WGS metagenome assembly ORMF01 (sample SAMEA104232316, study PRJEB22302) | groundwater metagenome | biome: forest; feature: aquifer; material: groundwater | place: USA | collected 2011-08-07 | depth 5.4 m
CGGTTGCTGCCGCGATGGCTCCGCGACGCATCCTACCGGCTCATCGCCCGCAATCGCTACGGTGTTTTCGGTCATCGAGCTACCTGTCGCATTCCTACGGGCCAGGAGTTGCATCGCTTTCTGCCGTGACCGGTACCCCGCAGAATTCGGCTTCGTCCCCCCCGTCCCTGGCAGGAACTGCGATACGAGGTCCGATAAACAATCTCAATCGAGATCCATGAAAATGATAGTCGCTGGCGCTCTGACCACCTCGTGCCTGACACACGGAACCATCTGTCCCCGCCAGGTGTATTGTCTTAGAGTGACGGTCAGTCCATAACAGGGTGCCCTCATGCCACGCCATCGCCTCCTAGTCGCGATCGTTTCCGTCCTCGCCTTGTTCGCTTGCCAGCCGGCGGAGCCGTCGCGCGAAGGCCAGTCGCCTGCGTCGTTCGGCTCCCATCCATCTCGGTCTGCGGCAGGTGAGCCACATGCCACCGATCCGGCCAGTAGCTTCGCGACGGACGCTGGCTGCAGCGAAGCGCCGACCTCTGAGGGGCCCTATATCCTCATCCCAGGCCGTAGTGGCGCTCGGCTTACGCCGATTGACCCCGAGTCTCTTGCTGATCGCGTCGGCTGTGCCTGGCTCCCTAATCAGCCCTTCGGCCCGCACCTGCGCCCGAGTCGTCGCTCCTACGATGGCTCTCTGGTTGCCACTATTGAGAGCGAGCAGCTGGGAGGCGGCGCGCCCTTCTTCATTGCGACTATCGTCGTCCAGGATGGGGTCACAGGCGAAGAGCGCAATCGCTTTGTCCCACCGGGGCCGATCGGGAGCGAGCTGCGCTTCAGCCCGGACGCTGCACTCCTCCTGGTCCAGGGATGGTATGCGACCTGGCGATCGGATTCTGTGGCCTGGTATGTGGTGGACACGGCGAGCGGGGAGCTCAAGGAGGCTCTCCGCGCCGAACACGGCGTCTATGGTCATCCGTTCTTCACAACCCATGATTCTCACCTTTACCGACTGATCTACCGCACTACCATGGAGCCCGGCGGTGCCTGGCCCCCATCGTCGCCAACAGAGCCGGGCCCCTGGCCACTAGAGATTGCTGTCAACGATCTCAACCGCGGTGGCGCCGAGGTGGGACGGCTTCGGCTCCCAGATGTGCGCGCCGGGTCATGGTGGTCCGAGCGCCGTATCCATGACAATCTGATTCCTACCCAGATGATGCCCGGTGCGGCGTTGTCGTCAGATGGTCGGCGGCTTTTCATAGCGCATGCTGACGATAGCGGAGTAACCGTCGTAGACCTGCCGCAACTTGCCGTCGTGCGGACGATCACCGCGAAGCCTCAAGCAAGCACACCGACACTGCTTGAGCGATTGGGCTTCTCGCCCGGAATTGCCCACGCGAAGGGGATGGACACCCAGACTACTCGCGCTCGCCTTTCACGGGATGGGCGCCTACTTCTCGTCTGGGGTGGTGAGATGCGCATGGACCAAAACGGGCATATGACGGAGGCCGCTTCCCTTCGGCTATTTGATCCCGATGAAGGCCGTCTGCACGCTCAGCTACCGATCGAGTCCGCTACTCCTCACATGGTTCTATCCCTCGACGGACGCTGGCTGTTTGTAGCCACGCGGCGCTTGACGGAGGGCTCGACCACGCCATCGCGGACAGCCCCACTGCCGCCTTACATCCTTCGCCTCGTTGATCCGACGAACCTTACGGTCCTCGCCGAGCGCGAGTTCGAGAATTTCCCCGGGCGCCTCTACAGCACCTGGGAGCCAGAGTTCGACCACGGTGAGCTGGTGACGACGAGCTAGTTCAATGGCCGGACAACGACGATCATTGCACGTCCCGACCAGAGAAAGTGGTCGTGCTAGCTGGCCCTTTTCAGCGGATGCTCTTCTCCTGGCGGGGTCTTCACATACTCGTACATTTCCATAACGCGGGCGACTTCCGCCTCGTCGATTGGAACCCCACGACGGACGCGCCAGGCCGCGAGGGTCTCGTTGGATGTGGCCATGGGATGCTCTCTCAGCGTTTCCTCGATCGTCTCCAGGATATCTACGTTACTCTTGGGATCAACGTATCTGTCGGATTCCATTGCTCTGCCTCCTTTGTCTCGACGCTGGGCTCGTTAGTCGCTGCCACTCGCGCTCGCCGAAGCGCCCGTAGTACTGGCGCACGTCGTCCCGATCCACGTTGATGTTCTCCTGCGACAGGGCCATTAGCCGCTTTGGCTGGTGGCCATTGTGGGCGCGGCACAATAGTGGCGCAAGCCACCCGAATGGGGGCGCTTTGACCCGAGAGGGCAAGCCCGTTGTGCTCGTCTCACACGGAGCCGGCGGACAACCGCTCCAGCATCGCGAAAAAGCTTCCCCAGCCGCTCAAGAACCATGCCCGTTCGCCTTCCCAGACGCCCAGGCCGAAGTCCCGGCAATCGGGATCGAACACGATGAAATAGCGGTCGCCCCGGGCCGGCGGTTCTTCGAGCACCAGCCACAGCGGCATCAGGGCGGCAGGGCTTGGATCCGTCTCGGGAGACGCTGGTTGGCATCCGACCGGCCGAGGCTCGACCAGGCAGCGGCGGAGCACCTCGGCGTATGTCCGTGCGCGGGTCGGGTCGAGCGTGATCTCTGCCTCGAGGACGGCGGAGACCTGGTCCCGCACCAGCCGACCGTAGTGTTCGAACGGTGTGCTCACGTGCGCTCCAGGACGCGAAGACGCGGTAGGCTAGGGCGCAATCGCATCGACGCCAGTAGCGACCATTGTAGGGCGTGATACAACCTGACTCTTAGCCAGTTGGAACAGGGAGATCCTCATGGCCACAGACCCCCCGAGCGAGCGCCAGGACGGCGGGACGTACGGGTCCGAGACGGCAGCCGAGGCCTGGCAGCGTGGCGCGGCCTCCCGAGCTCAGGCCTTGGGGCCTCTTACGGAGATGATGTTCGACCTGGCCGGTGTGGGCCCGGGGAGCCGCGTGCTCGACGTGGCCGCCGGCACCGGTGAGCAGACGCTCCTGGCCCCCCGACGGGTCGGCCCAACCGGCTCCGTCCTGGCCACTGACATCGCCTCCAGCATGCTGGAGGTCGCGGCTGAAGGCGCGCGGGAGGCGGGTCTGACGAACGTCGAGACGCGGGTGATGGACGCTCGCAGCCTCGACCTTGAACCGGAGTCGTTCGAACGCAGCCATCTGCCGCCTGGGCCTGATGTCTATCCCGGAGCGCGTGCAGGCGCTGATCGGAATCCGCCAGGTCTTGAAGCCGGGCGGGAGGCTGGCGGCCATCGTGTTCTCGTCACCCATGAGGAACTCATTCATCGCGTCGCCGCTCGCCATCGCCCGCCGCCACCCGGGCCTGACGCCCGCGCCCCTCGAGGACCATGGGCGCTTCGCGCTGGCCGATCCCGGACTCCTCCGCGCTGTCTACGAGCAAGCCGGTTTACGGGATGTGGCCGTCCATCTGAGGACGGTCTCGCGGCGGTTCCCTTCAGTGGCCGCGGCCGTGCAATACCCCCTGGATTCGCTCCCGGAAGTCGCGAAGCTCGTAGCCGACCTGCCCGACGAAGAGCGGGATGCGTTCCAGCCGAAGATGCGTGACCATGTTTCCCGATCGAACGGCCCGGGGACTCCCACCGCTATCGCCTGCAACTGCTCACCACCACGCAGCTCGTCCAGCAGCCCATACAGGCATTCGAGCGGCGGCTCGCATTGCGAAGGTCGGCGCAGCGAAGCGCCCGGAACACCCTGTTCCATGGTAATCGCAGCCAAGTAGCCCAGTTGCCGTGGCGAGCAATCCACCGCTCACGCAGCCATCAGGATAGGACGTCAGGTGCCTTGGCGCGGGCGGTACTGCAGCGCTTCGGCGAGGTGCGCGGGCTGGATCGCATCGGCACCCGCGAGATCGGCGATGGTGCGAGCTACCTTCAGCAGGCGGTGGTAGGCGCGAGCGGTGAGGCCGAGGCGCTCGCTCGCCGCTTTCAGGAGGCCTTGGCCGGTTTCGTCCAGGACGCAGATGCGGCGCACCTGGCTCGGACCCATGTCGGCGTTGCACGCGAGTTTCGTACCAGCGAATCGCGCTCGCTGGCGTCCGCGCGCCTCCTCGACCCTTTCGCGAACAATCTCCGAGCTCTCTGGCTCACCTCGACCGGCCAACTTCTCGAAGTCGACGCGTGGCACCTCGACGTGCAGGTCGATGCGATCCAGCAGCGGACCACTGATTCGCTTCGCATACCGCGCGACTTGGACCGGAGCACAAGTGCAGTCGCGGACTGTATCGCCTAAATACCCACACGGGCACGGATTTTGCGCCGCACAGAGCATCAGCTTGGCAGGAAACGTGACCGAGCCGGCCGCACGCGAGATTGTCACGACGCCGTCTTCGAGCGGCTGTCGAAGAACCTCGAAGACACTCGCGGAAGGCCGATGGAGGACGGGTTCCTCGGATTCACTTGGACTCGCTCCTAGCCCTCGGAGCCGTCGTCAAACAGGCCACCCCTGAATGGGGTTCAGCCCATTCACTTCAGAGCTGATCTGAGCGATAGTCAGAGGAGAAACGTCAGCAAACGCTCCCAAATTTTCCTATTTAGCTCTGCGAAGTCCCGACAGAAACGTCGGAGCTTTTTCATGCTCCCAATAGGGATGCATATCAGCATCAGGTTTTATGCCCTCGACCCGCGCCTACAGAAGAAGTACGATGAGCCGTCAAAAGGTCCATCCACGAAGCTGGCCGGGGGGCACTAGCAACGCTGAATCCCTAAGGATGCTCGGAGCATGCAGTGGCCAAACCGAAAACTGTGTTCTACGCATATTCTTCTTTTGACTCTGCCTTGGTCCAAACCATTGAGGCTGCGATCACGGACGCGAACAAGAGTAGGGCACTGCGAATCAAACCCTGGACGCAGATGCGTGTGGCAGGCCGCATCATCGTTACCGAGATATTGTCTGAGATCAACAAAGCACAGATGTTCGCATGCGACCTGACCTATCCCAATCCCAACGTAATGTTCGAGCTGGGTTATGCAATCGCACGAAGGAAGCCACTGTTTCTTTCGCTGAACTCACACATTGAAGGAGCTCGCGAGTCCTATAACCATATACGCAATGCGTTCGGCCCAGATCTCGGTTACGTTCCTTATGAACATCGCAATGACCTTTCCAGGTCTATGATGGCGGTTCTAGAAGCCACCGTTCCGGGCGATGACGTTCTAGGACCACACTTTTCTCTCAAAGCCGTCAGAGAAGCACATCCCGGACTGCTGTATGTCAGACAACCCTATGTCACCGACGAATCCTTGCTTCTGTCGAATGCGCTCGAACGCTCAGTCTTTGCAGAAGGTCTTTTTACTGACAATCCGAAGGACAGCCCAGTTGCGACCCTCAACTGGTATGCCGAAAAAGTTCGCGATGCAGATGCAATCCTGCTACATCTCCTCTCAGAGCGCCAAGAAGACAATCTCCGCCATAACTTGAAATGCGCTTTAGTCGCTGGTCTCGCAAGAGGTTTTGAGAGGGCGGTCCTCATGTTGGCGCCCGAGCCCTACCAGACGCCCATGGATTATCGTGACCTTCTTCGAGTACACAAGACCGCCGAAGATTGCGCTGGAATAGCGGAAGACTGGTTGGCTGCAATCAAAGACCGGCTCCCACCGAGGAGGATTCGGTCCGTCGCCGAACGTCGCGAGACTGCGCCGGAGTTAAATCTGCGTAATCTTCGTCTGGGTGAGTGGGTTGCTGAGCACGAACACATTGCCCTGGGCGATTACTTTGTCGAGATGAGCTGGTTTCTTGAGGCACTTGAAAGTCAGAACACGATCTTCGTTGGCCGTCGAGGCACCGGGAAAACTGCTACCCTCTACGCTCTCGAACGGGCGCTGCGTCGACAAGCAGACAGCCACATCTGCATTGTTAAGCCGCAAGGATATGAAGTCGATGGCATTATCCGTCTGCTCAATCAGTCCATCGATCGCTCCGAGCAAGGCAACCTAATAGAGTCGCTCTGGAAATACCTTCTCTATACAGAGCTCGTCTCTAGCGTGGCACACAATTACTACTCTCGCCCTCCTCACATCCAAGCCCAAATGGAATCCGAGCGGCGCGTGGTCGAATTCTATGAGCAAAGGCAAGCCATCCTCGGCGATCCCTTCTCAATCAGACTCGATAAGGCAGTGCGGTCACTCTTGGATTTGGAGACCGAACCCGGTGAGCAGGCTCAACGAACCCGCATCAGCGAAAAACTACATTCCGGTCTTATCGGCGAGATTCGCATTCTCCTTGGACAAACTCTCGGGTCCAAAAAAACGGTGGCCATCCTTATCGACAATCTCGACGAACCATGGGAGGCATCGCACGACATTGATGCCTTATCAGCCTTGCTGATGGGTCTCTTGCGAGTGAGCGTTGGTATCACCGAGGACCTTCGCCACGGTGACTCTCGACGTCTCCCGGTCAACGCCAGCATGACTGTTTTCCTGCGTAGCGACATCTTCTTCCATCTACGGAGAGTTGCCGCCGAGCGCGATAAACTCCCCGTCCGCTTCATTTCGTGGTCTGATGGGCACTCCGTGATGCGAATCATAGATGACCGCCTTGCCAGTTCTCTTGGTTGGAACATAAACGTTGATGACATCTGGCAGAAGTTGTTCGTCGCGGAAGTCAACGGGGAGAGCGCGAAGGACTTCATCATCGCTTGGTCAATGACTCGACCAAGGGACGCGATCTATTTCGTCAAGCAGGCCCTGGCTGCCGCCGTTAATAGGGGGCACGTTGTGGTCACGGAGGAAGACCTGTTTACTGCCAGACGTCAGTATTCTGAGTTCGCTTTTACGGCACTACGCGCCGAAGACCACCCTCAAAAAGGTCGCTTAGAGGGCATCATGATGGAGTTCGCCGGCATGCCATGCACCGTCACTCAGCAGGAAGTGGCGGCTGCCATTCTTCGTGCTGAAACTCCAGAACAGGATGTTGAGTTTTATATAGACCTGTTGTGCGATCTAAATTTTCTTGGCGTTGAATCGCGCGATGGATTCGTCTATGTCCGAGACGAAGGAGAGCGACAGCAGTCACGCGAGGTGGCGCATCGGCTTGCCGCACGCATTCGGGGCGAAGGAGCTGACGAACTCTACGAAGTCAATAGGGCCTTTCATGACGTGCTATCCATTGCCATGCAATGAATCAACACTGTCTAGGGGATGTCCGATAGTCTGCTCCCTGATTGCATGGCGTTTTGTCGCGAGGCCAAGCCCACAGTCCAGTGCTCAGGCACGAGCTATCAGCGCCGTCCTGATGTCAATCCCGACGATACCGATTTGTATGCGTAATAGGCTACATGAAGAACGACTCCGGACCCCGTTTCCCACCGCAACCGGAGCCATTCTTTCTGCGAGAACTTCCCCCAACACTTCAACTCATCGGGCTGGGGCGAGCCCCGTTAGTCCTTGCAGGTGCCCAGATCCTCATGGCACTTCTCGTTATCCTTCACAAAGCTGGTGAAGGCTAGCGACGCACAAACTGCCCCGCCGGCGAGCGCTAATCCGCTGGCGGTTCCTGCGGTCGCCACAGAAGCGCCAAGCGAGCCGATGCCACATCCGAGAACAGTCAGCGTATAAACGACCAAAGCCATATTCTTGCAATAGTTGAACTTGTCAATGCAGGGCTTCGAGTAACCTGCGCCGCCCGGGCGCATGAAAATTGGCATCGTTCCCACATTTTTGGCTATTTGGTCCGCCACCCAAGTCTTGTCACTCAGTATGGTGTTCAGCCGCTTCAACGGGTCGACGACGGCAATCACGGCTTCCAGATCCGCTTTCGGCAGACGGTTAGGAACCAGCCCCCTCACCTGATTTTTTGCCTGATCATAGACACCGTGTTGGACGGTGGTATGCGTAGCTATTTGAAACGGTATGTCGTTGTGCGACGTGTCGAATAGCTGAATGTTCAGCCCCCCTTCGGGGCCCCCGACGTGAAGACTGAACTGTGGAGGCGATGAATGAGTGGATAAGACAAAGCGCTTGTCTCCAGTCACTATGGTTAAATCAAAATCCGAGACGGTAAAGGACGGTACTGCCTCAGAAAGCCCGGCGCGGGTCGTCTGGTTCGATGAAATGTAGTAAGCGGTGTCCGTTCCATCCTCTCGGACTACAATCGTGCCAGACGCGCCGATCTGCAACGATGCCATTGAAATGTCCCTCGCTTTCGTCTAGTTTCTAAATCTTCTCCTTAAACCCGGGACTATACCAAAACGGTAGCAGACCTAAAGATTGATTCGCTCGCTAGACCTCGTTCGGGAGAGGGTCTTTTGGAGACCTAGTCGACGCTATGCCTGGAGTATTAGGCAGGAATCGGTCCCTATACAATTCGGATAGGTTGGCAACGCCCCCGCAGAAATTTCGGGCTCTTTTGTCAGGAGCCCCCATGCACCTCTCCGGGATCTTCTTCAACCCATACCAGCGGCTCAAGCGAGAGAAATTGGTGGTGAGCGAGCCTCATTTGCCATTCGTCGAAGTGGAGAGCGGACATTGTCGTTGCGATCCCCTGACGAACATGAGACGTTCCTAGTGGATTCGTCTGGGTAGTGGTGCTGCTTCATGAGTTGGTTGGACCCAAGGACGCACGGGTCTTTTTGCGGCTGCGGAATCGAGTTCTATGCCGCTTGCAAGGTGTGTCACATAGAGACACGATCAAAAGACGATCAAAAGATTAGGGGTTAAGTGCACCATAAGCTGCTGCCGAAATATATGCCCCGTTGCCACAAATAGGACTGAGCACCGCAGCAGTTGTGTAAAGAGACCCACTTCTAAGCTGGGTTCAATTCCAGAGTAAGCGAGAATGTGCCAGAACTCGATAGACGGTATGTAGCGGATAGGAAAATTCCGATTCACAAGATTAAATCAAGACGAATCAAGCCATCAACATCGCAAAGGGAAAAAGGTCACTTATGCCGCGTGGATACAAATAAGGGGTCATAATTCTTCCTTGACCATGGATGACTTAGAGCCATGGTGCTCACAAGAGAAGGTTGCTCGCTACGACTAGGGGCGGCGGACGAAGATCCTCTGAATCCCAGGACTTGCGAGCCACCAGCTACTCCACCCGAGGACGATGGCTTGAAATTGGATATGCTCGGGCCCAGCCGCGGTCGCATAAACGATCGGATTGAAGCATTCTTTCCTGCCGTTGACATCAATACCGTGCCGCGCTTGGCCCATTGTCTCATCGTCCGTCTCACAACCATCGTTTCCCTATTGACAATAATGACAAGTAGTGAGACCATGATGACGAATGACAATAGGATATGCACGAGTTTCGAAGGGTGACCAGAACCCCGATCTTCAGTTCGACGCACTCGGCTCAGCGGGGTGCGAGCGCATCTTCCAGGACAAGGAAACTGGCGCCAGGGAAGATCGACCAGGACTAATCGAAGCTCTCGATTTCGTTAGAGCGAACGATACGCTGGTGGTCTGGAAGCTCGACCGGCTAGGGCGGAGCCTCAAGCAGCTGATCGAGTTGATGAAGCAACTCAGCGAGCGCGGAGTTGGCTTCCAAAGTCTGACTGAACGTGTAGATACCACCACCCCAAGCGGCAAGCTCATATTCCATGTCTTTGGCGCGCTCGCTGAATTCGAGCGAGACCTCATTCGCGAGCGGACTCGCGCAGGACTAGATGCTGCCAGGGCACGAGGTCGATTGGGTGGGCACCCGCGTGTCGCCGCCCTCAACAGCCCCAAAAAGCTCGCGATAGCCAGATCGCTCTACGCTGATAAGAGCAATTCCATTACCGACATCTGTCAGACGCTTGGCGTCTCGAAGGCAACCCTCTACCGCTACCTTAAAGGCGGAGGCTCTGGCGAGGAGCCCAGCCTTCTATGAAGACCACTGTCACCGTCCACTCTAGCGGGACCATCCGCGTGCCGGCCGGGCTATGTGCGGCGGCAGGGTTTCGCCCGATGGAGTTCCCGATCGCGTTTGGCTGGTCGGATCGAGCCGGCGCTGTTTTTCCGAAAGACCAAGCGCGGGATTACCCATTTCCCGAGTTGTTCATTCACTCCATTGATAGAGACGGCAGTATGACCCTGGATATGGACGCGACCTTTGGCTTGGATGCGGGTGACGTAGTTGCCCTAGAGGCCACTCAGGGACGGATTCGCGTGCAAGTCCCACTGGCGGAGGCCAGCACCTCATGACACTACGCCGAATAGACCAAAACAATTGCATCAGCGTTCCGTCGAAATTGCTTGCTGCCGTCGCTACTGAGCCCAGTGACTTCGTCTTCTTCGAACCAAACCGTGGCTCTCTCGGTTGCGAGACCTCCTGGGTGGATGAAAATCGTCGCCTCGAAATCGATCCTGGCGTCATGGCGAGGCGGGGTCTCAAGCCCGGTGACCTCGTGGCGCTAAGCGTCAAGCAGGGCAAGCTGGGTCCGACGATTGTGGCAACTGCGGAACGCGTCTCCGTTGAAGGAGACACTGACCGATGAGACCGCCCTACATAGTAACCGTCACCAGTAAGGGACAGATGAGTGTGCCGATCGCCATCTGCCGCAAGCTCGGAGTTAAGCCCGGAACAAAATTCGATATCTATCCGATGGGCGGTGAAAGCATCCGAGCCACCGTGCGACGGCCGTCTCGAATTCTCGAGTATGCCGGCGACCTAAAGCATTTTGATAAGAAGGTTGCGGTCAAGGAGCACGAAGGCCGCCTATGCCTCACGCCCCTACGAGAGGAGGACGGAAAACGATGAGCCAGACTCGATATCAAGTGACGCTCTCGGTGGACGGCGACCATAAAGTGAGCGTCCAGAGCGACGATCCTGCTTCTGTCACAGAAGGGCTGATCTGGGCGCACGACACATATAAGAAGCTTTCCCGACTGCGATCGCTGTCCCAGGGCGCCGTGAACGGTCAGCCCGCAGGGGAACCTAACGAAGCCAAGTACCATCGAGTCGACGCGGAAACTGGTGCACCGATTTGTGGAGTCCATGGCGTTGCCATGGCTTGGGTGGATAAGAATGGTGGCTTCTGGAGCTGCCACAAAAAGACCAGTGACGGACGCTGGTGCGACTACAGACCGCCGTCATAGCATCGATCAGACCCTCATTCGATAATGCCATCCAGAATCGAATAGGTTTCCCTGGTGCTGCGACCGGGACCGCACCCGCTCTGGAGCGTATGCAATCCGCTCCCAGAGTAAAAGCTTTAGCGAGCCCGTGGTGTTTCCCCCGTTGTCGCCGTCACCAGCCTCCCTGCCTCCTTCAACTTGACAATAACTACATCGTGTGTTAGTGTGAAGGTGTAATTTACACGTCGTGTAGGAGGTGTGGATGCCAGAAAGAGACCCTATGACCAAAATTGTTCGCCCATTACGCAGTGGCCAGATCACGATTCCCGCTGAGTTTCGCGAGAAGCTCGGCATTGGCCCAGATAGCTTGCTCCAAGTCACCCTAATGCAGGGCGAGCTGCGGGTCCGACCGCTCAGCGTCAGGGAGCGCGCTGGTGGCTCACCATGGCTCAAGGAGCTCTACGATCGCTTCGCCCCCGTGCGTGAAGAA